>Ga0265293_10013098_pt1 | contig 10839 bp, 9 predicted proteins | sample Munlanlewell138R_FD_192505 | JGI IMG/M metagenome (GOLD analysis project Ga0265293, IMG submission 192505) | Leachate microbial communities from a municipal landfill in Southern Ontario, Canada - Leachate well 138R | ecosystem: Engineered > Solid waste > Landfill > Unclassified | place: Canada... | reverse complement strand
CCACACCGGCCCCGCCCCCGCCGCGCGCAAGGCGGCCGCCGCGGCGTCGAGCGTGGCGCCGGTGGTGGCGACGTCGTCGACCAGCACGATGGGCGTACCGGGCGGCAGGCGCTCGGGCCAGGCCACCTGGAAGGCCTGCCGCCCACGCCGCAGCCGCTGGCGGCGCGAACGCCCGCGTTGCGAGCCCGTGGCAGCGGGTTCGCGCCAGCGTAGCAGGCGGCGCTCCAGGGGTAGCTCCAGGCGGGCGGCGAGCCGCGCGGCGATCACGCCGGCCGGATTGAAGCCGCGCCGCCGCAAGGCCGATGGCGACGATGGCACCGGCACGATGCGCGCGCCAACGGGTAGCGGGAAATCACCGGCCAAAACCTCGCCACGCGGCACCGCGCCTGGCGAGGTGGGGTCGGGGCGTGACTCCGGGGAAAACGACCGTCGTACCGACAAAGCCTCCACGGACGGCCCGTGCGTCGTGCCGAGATCGGCCAGCGCCGCCGCCAGCAGCGCGGCAAAGGGCTCGCCCAGCGCCAGCCGGCCGGCCTGTTTGAACTCGAGCATCAGCGCCGATCCCGGTGGCGCGTACCGCATGCCCGCGACCAGGCGATGAAAAGCCGGCGGCCGGCGACGGCAGGCTCCGCACAGGCCGGGCCGGGCGCGCGGCGCCGCGCATCGCAAGCAACTGGGTAAATCAGCAGGGCCGCGCAATTGCCTCCAGCAAGGCGGGCACAGGCCGCCGCCCGGACAGCGGTTGCCGCACAAGGCGCAGGGTCCGGGCACGATGGCGCGCATGGCGGCGAAACCCGCGCCGAGGGTGCGCCGGGCCCTTGCCCAGACTTCGGTTGCCCGCCCGCCGGGGCGATAGCTCTTCGAGACTGCCATTTTTTCTTCAACCTTGCCATCGGCGCTTCGCCGGCGCGTTTTGCCGCCGCTCCACCTGTTGATCCTCTCTGGCTTCCTGCGGACGCTTCAGCCGGGACGCCGGCTCTCCGCCTCTGGTCGGCTCGGGCCTCGACGCCAGTGCGGCTGCCGAAGCGGACGTCAACGTTCTGCCCCCATCACGTATCATCCCCAGGGTTGCCAGTCCTCACAAGCCCAGCGCGCCTCTCCATGTCACACTCACCGCCGCCCGATCTGGCCATCGATCCCCGACACGTGGCCCTGCAGTTCGAGCGCCGCCAGCCCTGGCGCGACGCCGCGTTTCTGCACCAGGAAATCGCCGATCGGATGCTGGAGCGGCTGACCTACATCCGCCTGGCGCCCGCCGCGCTGCTCGACGCGGGTTGCGGCGCCGGCGCCGCCCTGGCGGGGCTGCGCGGCCGCTACCCCGAGGCGGTCTACCACGGCGTGGATCAGTCTTCTCGCGCCCTGGCCGCCGCCCGCGAGGCCTACCGATCCCGGCCGGGCGGCTGGCGCCGCTGGCTGGGCCGGGAGCCGGCGCAGCCAGAGTTCCGCTTTCTGGAAGGAGATCTCGCCCGCACCCCGCTGCCGGACGAAAGCGTAGACCTGGTCTGGTCCAACCTGGCGCTGCACTGGCACCCCCGGCCACACCAGGTGTTCGCCGAGTGGTTTCGCATTCTGCGGCCGCAAGGCCTGGTGATGTTCTCCACGTATGGCCCCGCCACCTTGCGGGAGGTCCGCGCCGCCGTGGTCGACGCTGGCCTGACCACCACCACCCTGCCCCTGGTCGACATGCACGACTTCGGCGATCTCTTGCTCGAGAATGGTTTTGCCGATCCGGTCATGGATCAGGAAACCCTCACGCTGACCTACTCCGATGGCGCCGAACTCCTGGCCGACGTGCGCCGCCTGGGTGGCAATCCCACGCGCGGCCGCCGACCCGGCCTGGCCGGCCGCGGCTTTCGGCAACGCCTGCTCGATGCCCTGGAGGCACAACGCGGCGCCGATGGCCAGCTGCGGCTCACGCTGGAAGTGGCCTACGGCCATGCCTGGCGCGCCAATGCGCGGCGCCACGGCCAGGAAACCCTGATTCCGGTCAGCGCGATCAGCCGGCGCCGCGATACCGACTGAGCGCCACTGTTGCAGGCGCGCTGCGCCACTCGCCTGCCGAAACGCCGCCGCTGCCGGGGCCAGCCACGAACGTGTAGAATGGCGGCCGGTGCCGCTTCGTCCAATCAGGCCGCGCACCCTGTGACTTCTTATCCCGTCTGCCTCGGATTGGAGCCAGCCTGTCGCGTTTCTACATGCGCCAGCCGCTGGCGGGCCGTCGCCGGACTTTTCCATGACCTCCAGTACCACTTTTGCCGATCTCGGCCTCGATCCCGCATTGCTGCGCGCCGTGGTCGATACCGGATACACCCATCCCACGCCCATCCAGCATCAGGCCATCCCGGTCGTGCTCGAAGGGCACGACTTGCTCGCCGCCGCCCAAACGGGCACCGGCAAGACCGCGGGCTTTACCTTGCCTGTGTTGCAGCGCCTGCTGCGCGCCGAGGGCGGCGCCAAGCCCGGCCGGCCGCGCTGCCTCATCCTTACCCCCACCCGTGAGCTGGCCGCGCAGGTCGAAGCCTCCGTGCGAACCTACGGCCGGCACGTTCCGCTGAAGTCGCTGGTGATGTTCGGTGGCGTCAACATCAATCCGCAGATCGCGGCGCTGCGCAAACCCATCGATATCCTGGTGGCCACGCCCGGCCGCCTGCTCGATCACGTCGGCCAGAAAACGGTAGACCTCTCCGGCGTGTCGATTCTGGTGCTCGACGAAGCCGATCGCATGCTCGACATGGGCTTCATCCGCGACATCCGCAAGATCCTCGCCCTGCTGCCCAAGGCTCGCCAGACCCTGTTGTTTTCGGCCACGTTCTCCGACGAAATCCGCCAGCTCGCCCAAGGCGTGCTGCGCGATCCCCGCGAAGTGTCGGTGGCCGCGCGCAATACCACCGCCGAGCGGGTGGACCAAAGCGTGCACATGATCCCGCAACACCTCAAGCGCGACGCCCTCAGCCATCTGATCCGCCAGCACGACTGGCGGCAGGTGCTGGTGTTTACGCGCACCAAGCACGGCGCCAACCGGCTGGCCGAGAAGCTGCTGCGCGACGGCATCGGCGCCGCCGCCATCCATGGCAACAAAAGCCAGTCGGCCCGTACCCGGGCGCTCGAAGGCTTCAAGAACGGCGAAGTCCCGGTGCTGGTCGCCACCGACATCGCGGCGCGCGGCCTCGATATCGACCAACTGCCGCAAGTCGTCAACTTCGAGTTGCCGAATGTGCCGGAAGACTACGTGCACCGGATCGGCCGCACCGGTCGCGCAGGCGCTGCGGGCTCCGCGCTGTCGCTGGTCGATCGCGACGAAGTGAAGCTGTTGTCCGCCATCGAGAAACTGATCAAGCGCCCGATCGATCGCCTGCCACTGGCAGACTTCGACCTGTCCGCGCCGCCACCGCCGGCCAGCGCCGAGCCCTCCCGGCCTGGCGAGCGCCGCGGCCGTCCGGGACAATCGCAAGAGCGACGAGGCGAGCGCCGGCAACCGGAACAACGCCGCACGTCGGAATCCCGCCCGCAATCGTCGCGCCCGGCCAAGGCCAGTGACACGAGCAGCGCCAACCGACAGCCGGCGGCCCACCGCCCTGCCTCGGGGGCGCCCGCCGGCCGCCAGTCCGGGGGCCGCGATGGCGGCCAGGCATCCCGTGATTCGTCGCAGCAGGCCGGCAACGCCCGCGACGATGGCCGCGCCCGGCGCGAGGCTCGACCACGGCAAGAGGCCTCCCGCGAGACGCGTGGCGGACAGCGCCCGCCACGCGCGGCCCTGCTCGGCCGCTGAGGCGGCGGAGGCTACGCCTTGACGCTCTCGACCTGGCTGGCGCTGCTTGCCGCAACCTGGGCCATCTCGCTGTCGCCCGGCGTGGGCGCGGTGGCCGCCATGTCGGCCGGTCTGCGTTGCGGCTTTTCCCGAGGTTACTGGAACACCATCGGCCTGGTGTTGGGCATCCTGGCCCAGCTCATGGTGGTTGGCGTCGGGCTCGGCGCGCTGCTGAGCGCTTCCGAACTGGCGTTTGCCATCGTGAAATGGCTGGGCGTGGCGTACCTGGTCTACCTCGGCTGGCGGCAATGGCGCACCGACTCGGCGCCCGTCACGGCGCACGCCGTGTCGCCGCAACGCGAGCCGATCCGGCAACTGGTGGCGCGCGGTTTCCTGATCAACGCCATGAACCCCAAGGGCACGGTGTTTTTGCTGGCCGTGGTGCCGCAGTTCATCGACCCGGCGCAGCCGCTCTGGCAACAGTACGCCATCATCGGCGGCACCATGGCCGGCGTCGATCTCATCGCCATGGGCCTCTATACGGCATTGGCGGCACATTTGCTGCGCTACCTGAAACAGGCGCACCACGTTCGCTGGCTCAATCGCTGTTTCGGCAGCCTGTTCGTGCTCGCGGCGATCTGGCTGGCGACGTTCCGGCGGGTTTGAGGGCATGACGAGTCGCGACCTGGATACTCACGATTCGTCCATCAGCCCGCCGCGGCCGCCACTCATGGTCTGCGAGGATTGCGCAGCCCTGCACCGCGAAGTGGAGCTCCAGCCCGGCGAAACCGCGGCTTGCGGACGCTGCGGCGCGGTACTGCAGCGATTCAGCCGTTTGACCCCCCACGATTGGTTTGCGCTGGCCCTGGCCGCGCTGGTGGTGTTTCTCATTGCCAATGCCTTTCCGGTGGCCAGCGTTGCGGTGCAAGGCCAAGTGCGCAGCGCCACCCTCGCCGACGCCGTGATCATGGCCTGGCAGACCGGCCATCCCCTCGTGGCCATCCTGTGCGGTCTGGCCGCCATTGTCTTGCCGGGGTTGCAGATCCTGCTCCTCCTAGTCATCCTGGGGTATCTGTGCCTGCGGCGCACCTCGGTGGATCTCATATCCGGCCTTCGGTTGCTGGGCTGGATCCGGCCCTGGAGCATGGTGCCGGTGTTCGTCCTGGCCGTCCTGGTGGCGCTGGTCAAACTCGCCGGTCTTGCCAGCGTCGAACTGCAACCGGGCATGGCCGGCTTTGCCGTCCTTACCGTACTCATCACCATGCTTGGCCGTCTCTCCCCGCGCGCACTCTGGCGTTTCGCCGAGCGCGAGCGGCTGGTGGCCATGTACCGCCCCCCGGCACAGTCGGGGCGCGCGCTGGTGGCTTGCCATGCCTGCGGGCAGGTGCAACCGCTGGCCGGCAACGGCGCCGGACGCTGCCTGCGCTGCGAAGCCGCACTGCACTGGCGCAAGCCCGATTGGCTGGCACGCTCGTGGGCCTTGCTGCTGACCGCCGCGATCCTCTATCTGCCGGCCAACCTGCTGCCGATCATGGTGATCGACTCGCCACTGCTGGGCAACAGCCGGCACACCATCCTGGGCGGCGTCATCGAACTCGCCAGGTTGGGTTCGTGGGATCTCGCCATCATCGTTTTCATCGCCAGCTTCGTCGTTCCACTCGGCAAGATGCTGGCGCTGGTGTGTCTGCTCCTGGCCACGCAATGGCGCTGGCAAGGCAGCCTCGCCGCGCGCACTCAGCTGTACCGGGTGGTCGAGTTCGTCGGCCAGTGGTCCATGCTCGACGTTTTTGTCGTTCTGCTCCTGACGGCACTCGCCCACTTTTCAGGCCTGATGACCATCGAAGCCGGCGTGGCCGCTGGCGCCTTCGGCATGGTGGTGGTACTCACCATGCTTTCGGCCATGGCTTTCGACCCCCGGGCCGGCTGGGACCATGCCCAGCCGCCTTCCATTTCCGAGTCCTCCCCTTCTTCCGCTTCTTCGTGCCGTGACCGAACCCGATCTCCAACGACAAAGCGTTAATCCGCCCCATCCCGCCGACATTCCCGTCGAGCCGGCCATCGTCCGGCGCCCCAGCCGCATCTCGTGGATCTGGCTGGTACCGCTGATTGCCGCCATCGTCGGCGCCACGCTGCTGGTGCGCGACTGGCTCGAACGCGGGCCCCAGATCGTCATCACGTTCCAGACCGCCCAGGGACTGGAAGTGGGCAAGACCCAGGTGCGCTACAAAGATGTCACCGTGGGCACGGTCAGCCGTATCGAACTCAGCGAAGACTGGGGCGCGGTGGAGATCACGGCGGATATCGACAAACACGCGGAGGAACTCGCCAGCCAGGGCGCGAAGTTCTGGGTGGTGAGGCCACGCATGAGCTTCAGCGGCGTTTCGGGCCTTGGCACCCTACTCTCCGGCGCCTACATCGAGGCCGACGTGCCGCCGGGCGCGGTCGAGGGTTCGCTGCCCGTCCAAACGCAGTTCCGCGGCCTGGAGTCGCCGCCCGAGATCACCACCGACCGTTCCGGCTCGCACTTCATGCTCGACGCCGACAACCTCGGTTCGCTCGACCTCGGCTCGCCGGTGTACTTCCGCTACATCAAGGTGGGCCAGGTGGTCGGCTATCAACTCGACCCGACCGGCAGCGATGTCGATATCCAGATCTTCGTCGAAGCCCCCTACGATCGGTTCGTCACCACCAACGCGCGCTTCTGGGACGCCAGCGGCATCGACCTCACGCTCGGCCCCCAGGGCCTGAACCTGCGCACGCAATCCCTGCTCTCGATCGCGCTGGGTGGCGTCGCCTTCGAGCCCTTCGGCCAAGGCGACGAAGCACGCGCCGAGCCCTATACGGCCTTTCCGCTCTATGCCAGCGAAACTGCGGCGCGTGCGGTACCCGACAGCGTGGTGCTGCCGGTGCGCATGCGCTTTGATCAATCCATCCGCGGCCTGTCGGTAGGCGCCGAAGTGGACTTCAAAGGTCTCAAGTTGGGCGAAGTCACGGCGATCACGCTGGATTACGACACCCAGCAGCGCAGCTTCTACGCCGTGGTCGACGCCAATCTCTACCCGCGCCGACTGGGCCCCGTGTATGAAACCGCCGACCGCTATGCCCGCGACGAACTGCATGCCCGCAACTTGTTCGAGCCCATGATCGAAAACGGCCTGCGAGCGCAACTACGTACGGGCAACCTCCTCACCGGCCAGCTCTACGTCGTGATCGACACCTTCCCGGACGCCAAGCCGGTGGCGCTCGATCAGAGCGAGCCCTTCACCATTCCCACGGTGGCGGGCGAACTCACCCAGATCCAGCAGCGACTCAGCCGCATCCTGACGAAGATCGAGGCATTCCCGATCGACCAAATCGGCCAAAGCGCCCAGCGCCTGCTGGCCGAGACCACGCGCATGATCCAGCATCTGGACAAAAAGGTCACGCCCGAAGCCCAGGCCATGTTGCGTCAGGGGACACAGGCCTTGGTGGAGATCCAGCGCCTGCTGGCCACCGACGCGCCGCTGATGAGCAACTCCGAACAAGCCTTGCAGGAGATGACGCGCGCGGCTCGCTCGCTGCGCAACCTGGCCGATTATCTGCAGACCCATCCCGACGCCCTGATCCGGGGACGCTGAGGGAGAAACGCTAGGACCAAGCCGGTTTCCTGAATAGACAAACCAGCGGCAAGAGGACAGCCAGGACAATGAGGCCACGACCGGCCCAGTCCTGGTCGCCTAACAAGTAGGCGTTGCATAACCGCACCGGTTGCTCCAGATAGAGCAGGCCGACGATGGCGCTCATCCAGCAAAAGTTGCCCAGAAAAAACAGCTTGATGACCATCGGAGCTCGACGCGCCGACGTACCAAGCACCCAGCCGACAATGGGCAGGCCAACATATTTGAAAACGGCGATTCGCCAGTCGGTCAAGGCGTCGTCCAAGGCCTTGGGTATCATCCATGCCGCGCCGACAAGGCTGGCCAGCAGCAGGCCCGGCACACCGTACTCGTTGTAAGACCATCGGTTGCGCGTGAGGCTTGGAATCTTATGGATGGACATTTCGTGGCGATGCCAGGCCGCCCGCTCGGCGAACACCCCCGCCAGGACCAGCAGGGGGATCTGCACCAGCATATGCAGGCTCATCAAAGCAGTTAACGGTCGATATGCGCCCAGCGCCGCAACCAGGCACGCCACGGCCAGCATCGAGAAACCCAAAGAGGGACGCTGCGGGATCATGAGGGGTCCTGCTTGCGGTCAGCGCTGGTTTCTGCAAGCTTGCGCCCATCTTGCCCGGCAGCTGCGCCGTCCCGGCTTTTCGGCCATGAGGAGGCCTGGCTGGCCAGACTGGCTCCGCCGGAGGCGGCCAATGTTCTGGCCAACGCCAGCGCCCGCCCGGGCTCGTCCAGATCGACGATGCCGACCAGCCGTCCGTCCGGCGTCACCACATGCAGTGCGGCGTTATGTTCATAGTCTCCCAACGGCGCGGGTATGACGGTGATGCCAAACTGGCGCAACAGCGCATCGCGCTGCGGTGATGGCTCGAAAGACCCAAACCGCCATATCGCCGGGTTGGCCCGCATGCTCGAAGCGTAGCGGCTGAGATCGGACTCCCGGTCTCTGGGATCGAAGCTGATGCTCAGCAGCCTCACCTGCGACTGCAAGCCCGCCGCCGCGATGGCATCCTGCACGCGCTGGGTGACGGAACCTTGCGCCAGGCATAGCGAGATGCATCGCGTGTAGAAGAAATTGACGATGGCGACACGGCCATCGGCTTGTAGCTCACGACGCAACGAAGAGGTGCCCTCATTGGCGTTGATGAGCTGGGCGTCGTGAAGCAGGCGCGGCTGCCGGGCCACCGCTTGGCGGCGAGCCGACTCGGCAGTCACGACGGTAAATCCGTCGGTCAGGCCATAAAGCGCGCCTGTACCCACAAACAGCGCAAGCATCAAAGCCAGGATCCAGCGCATGGCCTTGCTCCCGCCTTAAGGTTGCAGCAAGGGGCGCAGTTCTTCGTCGCCCTTCCAGGGCGTGGTCCGACCTTCGCCGCCTTCGCGAACCTGCGCAACATACGCCGCATCGGTCGTGGGCGCCGAGTTGCCAAAGTGAGTCCGTAGGTGGTTGACAACGGCGGCTATTTCCTGGTCCGAGAACTTATCGTGGAAATACGGCATCGATCCTTTGTACTCGACCCCCTCGACCGTGAGCGGCCCTTCCACGCCGTGCAGGATGATCTTGATCAAAATGCCCGGGTCTTCGGCCTCCACCCATTCCGAGCCCGAAATCGGCGGGAAGACCCCGGGCAGGCCATTGCCGCCCGCCTGATGGCAGGCGACACAGTTGGCGGTATACAGCTGTCCGCCATCGGCCACCACCGGCACCGCAAAATCTTCCGCCACGCGGCTGTCACCCAAGGCTGAAGGCATCGGGCTGTAGTCGGCGTACAAATAGTAGACGGCCCAGATGAGCAAGGCGGCGATGATCGTCAACACCAGCGCTGGCTCCCGGCGGCCGCCTTCTTCGGGTTCGGGCTGCTCGCGTTGCTGTGGGGTAAATTGAGGTTCCGTCATTGCATTGCCTCTTCCGGCGCACTCGCCCGCCTGGTCGCTTCAGGCAACGTAGGTAGGTCGACCCCTGGCTCTATCGGATAGGTATGATCCAGTCCGATCAGATACTGGACCAGATCCACAGCCTCCGGCTTGGCGACGATCACCTTGCCCCAGGGCTGATGGCTGGATGGCAGTTGGACCACCACGTCGCCGTCTTCCGCTTCGTCCTTCAAGGTAAACATGAAAGGAAAGGCAGGCATCGTGCTGCCCGGCACGTAAGCGCGCGGTTCGTAAAGATGCCCAAGGTTCCAGTCGACGCTGGGCTGGCGGGCCCCGATGTTGAACAGGTCGGGCCCGGTCCGCATCGTGCCGAGCAAGTGGGGCTGGTCGTAGTAATAGTCGCCTGCCACCGATGCCCGGCCCCAGCCGCGCTGGAAATCCGGCGCTTGCGACTGGCTGCGCGGCTGCTGTGAATGGCAGTACACGCAACCCATGGCGATGTACGTCTGGCGGCCGCGCAACTGCTGGTCGGTATAAGGCTTGAGCTCGGGAGGCGGCTGTACGTCGGACAACTGGACATAGGGCAGTATGACCAGCGTGGCGGTTGCCAGCGCCAGCGTGACCATCGCGCCGCTGAGGAGTTTGTATTCGCTTTCCATGATCAGACCCCGGCTATGGCCGGCAGCTCAGGCTGGCTCTTGCGCTCATGCAGCAGCGCCGGCCCGATGCGGTGACGGCCGTAACGCAGCGCCATCTGGGTGAAATGCAGCGCAAAAACCAGGTGGCCCAGGGTCATGAGGACGCCCCCCAGCGTGCGCGCCTGGAGGTAGGGGATGGTGACGAACACGGACTCCATGAACGGTTTGGCCGCCTCGAGCATATGAAGGCCTTGCAGCCATCCGCCAATACTCAGGCTTATCGCGTAAATGCCGATGCCGCTGACGACCAGCCAGAAATGGACGATGATGAGCCTGGGATGCGGCCACTCCCAGTTCATGATGCGCGGCATGACAAAGTAGATGGCGCCGAACATGACGATCGAAAAAAAGGCATACAGGCCAATATGCGCATGCGCGACGGTGAAGTGGGTGAAGTGCGCGACGGTGCTGACGCTACGCAGCGCCTCGAACGAACCCTCGACCGAACTCACCGTGTACATCATGGCGCCCAGCACGATAAAGCGAAGTGTCGGCGAATAGTAGGTAGTTTTGAAATGCCCCCGCATGGTCAGGTGCATATTGACCGAGAACGCCAGCACCGGGATGATCATCATCATCGATTGCACGATGGACAGGGTGATCAGCCAATGCGGCACGGGGCCGCCGACCAGGTGGTGGCCACCCACTTGGCCATAAAAAAAAGCCAGCGCCCAGAACCCGATCAAGGATAAGTTGTACGACTGTATCGGCCGGCCGATGATCTTCGGCAGGAAGTAATACACCGAAGCCAGCGCAATGGGCGTGTAGTAAAGCCCCAGCACGTTATGGCCGAACCACCAGTTCATGGTGGCCTGCTCCACCCCGAAATGCACGGCGGGCAGCTTACCCACCAGATACAGCACGGGAA
>Ga0265293_10013095_pt1 | contig 10842 bp, 8 predicted proteins | sample Munlanlewell138R_FD_192505 | JGI IMG/M metagenome (GOLD analysis project Ga0265293, IMG submission 192505) | Leachate microbial communities from a municipal landfill in Southern Ontario, Canada - Leachate well 138R | ecosystem: Engineered > Solid waste > Landfill > Unclassified | place: Canada... | reverse complement strand
AAAGACGGATTCACCATTAAAGATGGTCACCCCTCTTTCAATAAAACCTGGACTGATCCGATTAATGCTTTGGAATATGCGCAGGAACTGATTAAACATACCTATCGTAATGGCTGGAAATTGCCCGATATGCCCTAATTGAAAAGTATTGAAGGGAATAACGGTGGAACTATCTGCCGTTATTCCCTTATTTCTACAGAAGTTAATTATCAGTTTAATTAAAAAGAAAATAGTTATGAAACGAGTAAAAAAATCAATTTACGGATTAAGTTTTTGTATGCTTGCTAGTGTATTGATGGCTTGCGGCTCCGGTGCAAAGAAGACCGATGCTGCCGCCGCAGAAAATGAAGCTGAATCTACTGAAAGCGCAGTGCCCGAGTATGTAGTTTTGGATAACCCCCAGGTAGATTTGTCGCAATTCCAGACAGATAAAGATGGATATATCGTTATCTTCAACGGGAAAGACTTCACCGGATGGAGAGGTTACGGAAAAGACCGTGTTCCGGGAAAATGGACTATTGAGGATGGTGCCATTAAATTTAACGGATCCGGTGGCGGTGAGGCTCAGGACGGTGATGGAGGAGATATCATCTTTGCCCATAAGTTCAAAAACTTCGAACTGGAATTCGAGTGGAAAGTAGCCAAAGGTAGTAACTCCGGTGTATTTTATCTGGCACAGGAAGTGCAGACCAAGGATCCAGCCACAGGAGAACTGAGAATGGAGCCTATTTACATCTCCTCCCCGGAAGCACAGATTCTTGACAATGAAAATCATCCCGACGCCAAAATGGGCAAGGATAACAATCGTCAATCACTGTCGTTATACGATATGATCCCGGCTGTTCCCCAGAATTCAAAACCGTTTGGAGAATGGAATACCGGTGGAATTATGGTATATAAGGGAACCGTTGTACACAGACAGAATGGTGAGAATGTGGTTGAATATCATTTGTGGACACAACAATGGACAGATTTGTTGCAGGCAAGTAAATTCAGTCAGGAAAAATGGCCGTTGGCATTCGAATTACTGAATAATTGCGGTGGTGAAAACCGTGAAGGTTACATCGGTTATCAGGATCATGGCGACGATGTCTGGTTCAGGAATATCCGCGTTAAAATTTTAGATTAATTTTTATCAAAACAATTGAGAAGAATATTCCTGCCTCACGGGGGAAATATTCTTCTCTTTAAATATATGATGCAATGAGAAAAGTTTCATTTTTATTAATGTCTGCACTTCTGGCAGGTCTGTTTATTTTACCGGCCTGCACCCAGAAAAAAGAGATCTATATCCAACTCTATTCGGTACGCGACGATATCAAGAGTGACTATGAAGGTACGATTGCCAAGGTCGCTGAGATGGGATATACCGGAGTGGAAGCAGCCGGCTATGCCGACGGTAAATTCTATGGATTGTCACCGGAAGATTTTAAGAAATCTATCGAGAATGTGGGTATGGAAGTACTCTCCTCCCATACTGCAAGGCCATTGGCCGACAGCATTCCTGCTACCAACTGGGATGAAGTTTGGGCATGGTGGGATACCGCTATTAAGGCACATAAAGAGGCCGGTATGAAGTATATCGTCACCCCCTGGATGAAGACACCCGATACATTGGCCGATTTGCAGGCTTACTGCGATTATTACAACCAGGTTGGAGAGAAATGTAATGCTGCCGGGCTTCGCTTCGGTTATCATAACCATAACTTTGAATTCAAGGAAATTGAAGGAGAGTTGATGTATGACTATATGCTCAAAAATACCGATCAATCTAAAGTATTCTTCCAGATGGATGTCTATTGGGTAGGTGAAGGTGGTAAGAATCCGGTGGATTATTTCAATAATTATCCCGGACGTTTCGAGGTGTTGCACATCAAAGATGAACTCGAACTGGGTAAAAGTGGCAAGGTCGATTTTGAAAGTATCTACAACAATGCAGGAACTGCCGGTGCCAAATACATGGTTGTTGAGGTAGAGAGATATACCGGTACTCCTATTGAAGGTGTGCAGGAAAGCTATGACTTTTTGAATGATGCTCCTTTTGTGAAGGCAAGCTATTCAAAATAGCCCATTCTCCGTTCTACAGATATATAATAAAACCCGGACAGATACTGTTCGGGTTTTTTAGTTGTCCCACCAGGATTCGAACCTAGACTGGCTGAACCAAAATCAGATGTGCTACCATTACACCATGGGACAATCCTTAACTGCTTCGTGAAAAGCAGTGCAAAAGTAGTATAATATTTGCAACTGTCCAAATAATTCCAACACCGTTTTCATAGATTGTGGGTAAAAAAGTCCGGATAACCTCTAATCTGATTTTATCTCTTGCGCTCGGGAGTACTTACTTGTGATAGTGTCCAGGGATTGTAATCTGAAAATATTTAAATAAACATTTCATTATGTCAAATTAATTATTAATTTTGGGCGTGAATTTTTAATTCAGACCAACTCTGTTTTTTGTAAACAGACAATCAATTTATATGGAACCGGGGCAAAAGGCTCCTTATGATCCTCTCTTTTGCAATACTTTAAAAAATTCTAATAAATGCTGAAAATGAAAATATTAATCATCATTCCTTACTTCGGGAAGTTACCCAATTATTTTGAGTTGTGGTTGCATAGTGCCAGATTCAATAAGACTTTTGAATGGTTGTTATTTCTTGATGATACAAAAAAATATGACTTTCCAGAAAATGTACATGTTGAATATACCTCATTTCCATCTTTAAAAAAGCATATCCAAAGTAAATTTGATTTTCCGATAGCTCTTTCATCCCCTTATAAGCTGTGTGATTTCAGACCGGCCTACGGCTATATTTTTAATAACCATATCAAAGATTATAATTTCTGGGGGTATGGTGATTTTGATCTATTATATGGTAGTTTATCGAATTTCATCACAGACGAACTCCTTTCAAAATATGACAAGATATTGCCTTGCGGCCATTTATCATTATTCAGAAATAACGATATGATGAACAGTTCATATCGTCTTCAAGGATCAAATTTACCATCCTATAAAGAGGTTTTTTCAACAGACAAACCCTTTACATTCGACGAATGGGGCGGTGTGACCCGGATATTTAAAACACACCCCATTAATCAATATGCAGAAGCAATTATGGCAGATATTTCATGGTATTCGTTTAAGTTTAAACATACGATGGGACATGTAAATTATAAAAAAGAGTGCTTTGTATGGAATAACGGCATACTATTCCAACTGTTTGAGAAAAATAAATCATTGGAAACAAAAGAGTATCCATACATACATCTTCAAAAACGTAAAATGGAGGTCAATTATTCAGTCCCGTTGGATTTGGCCACGACTATTGTAATTACTCCTCAGGGATTTGAAACATTAAATACATCGGATATATTGAATCGGGATTTTTTGGATAGATATTCAAGGTATAATATGGGTGCATATTTATCTTTTTATTCCAGACTTGTTAAACGGGGGGTGAAAAAATTGCGAAAGAAATTATCGCAATCCTTGAATAAGGGATAATAATTACAGTATTTGTTAGTTGTCCCACCAGGATTCGAACCTAGACTGGCTGAACCAAAATCAGATGTGCTACCATTACACCATGGGACAATCCTTAACTGCTTCGTGAAAAGCAGTGCAAAAGTAGTATAATATTTATAACGCTCCAAAATCAGGAGGTCTTAACTACAACTTTTATTCTTAACTACAATTTATTCGACAATCAACAGAAAGTAGTTCTTCTTCCCACGTTGGGCTAGAATATATTTGTCACCGATAAGATGGGAAAGTCCGAGGAGTTCATCGAATGACCCCAGTTTTTCCTTATTGATCATCACGCCTCCCGCCTGCACAGTTTTTCGCATTTCTCCCTTGGAAGGGAATACGGCAGCTTCTTCGGTAAACAGATCGACTGCTTTGATACCCGGTGCCAGTTTTTCGCGTGAAATGATGAATTGAGGTACTCCCTCAAATACCTGTAAAAAGGTTTCTTCATCGATAGCGCGGAGTGATTGGGAGGTGGATTTACCAAACAGTATCTCCGAAGCGTTGACTGCCATCTCATAATCTTCACGCGAATGTACCATCACAGTAATTTCTTCGGCCAATCGTTTTTGTAATGGACGCAAATGAGGAGTGGATTGTTGCTCCACGACTAACGCTTTAATTTCTTCTTTAGAGAGTGAAGTGAAGATCTTGATATATTTTTCCGCGTCGGTATCGCTCACATTAAGCCAGAACTGATAAAACTTATAAGGAGAGGTATAACGACGGTCGAGCCATACATTACCGCTCTCGGTTTTTCCGAACTTGCCTCCGTCGGCTTTGGTGATAAGCGGGCAGACTAACCCATAGGCTTCTCCCCCTTCCACACGGCGGATCAGTTCAGTACCGGTGGTGATATTACCCCACTGGTCGGATCCACCCAATTGCAAACGGCATTCTTTATCGCGGAAAAGATGAAGGAAATCATATCCCTGTAGCAACTGGTAAGAGAATTCTGTAAATGACATCCCTTCGCTCGATTCTCCGCTCAGCCGCTTCTTAACCGAGTCTTTCGCCATCATATAATTGACGGTGATATGTTTACCTATATCACGGATAAAATTCAGGAAAGAATATCCTTTCATCCAATCGTAATTATTCACCAAGATGGCTCTGTTGGGTATTTCACTCTCGAAATCAAGAAACTTTGCCAGCTGCTTTTTGATAGCTTCCTGGTTATGACGTAATGTCTCCTCATCGAGCAGATTGCGTTCCGCCGATTTCATCGAGGGGTCACCGATCATTCCTGTAGCACCGCCTACCAGCGCGATAGGAGTATGACCCGCACGTTGAAAATGCTTCAGCATCATCACTCCTACGAGATGCCCTATATGCAATGAATCGGCTGTAGGATCAATCCCCAGGTATCCTGCCGTGCGTTCTTTCAGTAACTGTTCTTCCGTTCCGGGCATTATTTCGTGTATCATACCACGCCAACGGAGCTCTTCCACAAAATTCATCATTTGACTAAGTCTTCGTTTTTAAAGGGTGCAAAGTTACTATTTTTTCATCACTTGCACACAAAAAAAGTGGACCGATCTTGATCCACTTTTTGTTTCATTCTTTATTTACTTCGGTTCTTATTTGACAATTGACATGAAATCCTGATTGGTGCGGTATTTCGCGAATTCCAAATCGTTCAACGCCTTGGTAGCTATGTTTCTGTCACGGCCGATGGCTGTGCGGAGGTTGGATGCCACTTCATTGAAGTTGTTGGTCCTGGATGCGATCACGGCAAGCAGATAAGCCGTGATAGCGTCGGGATTATCTATAGCTTCCAGCGTCTGTTTAGCCTTATTGTAGTCTCTCACCAGGAGTTGTGCCAAACCGGCATTGTTACTCTTGCTTTGTCCGTAGGCACCTACAGCCTGGTTGTAGTTACCCTGCAACAGGTTGAAAAGCCCCATGGCTTCGTCGAGACCGGCAGCACCCGCGGAGCGTCCCAGCAGTTCATTGGCGGCGTTCAGGTCATTGTCCATAATTGCGAACAGTGCTTTGTTCATGTTCACTTCGGGAGCGGAAGGATTCACCTGAGCCGCACGGTCGAATGATTGTTTGGCTTTGGCATAATCTCCACGTTTGAAGAACATGGTACCAATATTGTTCCATCCCCTGTAATCGTTGGTGAAATTAGCAGTTACATATTGATAAATAGTCTCTTTCACACCCTGGTCGTCGGTGAGTGTGGAAGCATACAGTAATTCTTCCACCGACAATTCTTTCGGATTTTGCTTCCAGGCTGTCATGATCTCTTCATCTGACTTGCCGACGATCTCAATATTGGCGATAATACGTGAACGGCGTAACTGCGGCAGGATGGTGCCGGCAAGCTCCTCGAAGACGTAGGAGATATTTTTGATTTCCCTCTCGCGGGTTTCGGAATCGGGATACATTTCCAATACCCTGAGGATAAGTTCTTTATCCTGTAGGTTGGAGGAGGAGACCAACTGTCGGAATCCTTCCCAGTCCTGGGCTGTGTAGTGCGCATAGACTTCGGTATTGATCTTTCTCTTGTCCAATTCACTTTCCAGATATTTGGAGGTATTCCGTTCACGTTCGGCTGCAAGCTTTTCGTTGAGAGAGAGGCCTCCGTCGGGTGATGCATAGGCCGATACTTCTACATTCACATTTTGTTTTGGATCGTTGAATGCTTCTTCCACACGACGTTTCCATTCGGCCATATCGCGTGTGTTCAATTCACTTTGACGCAGGCTGGCTTGCTGGATCAAGAACATGATATTGGCCTCCTGTGCGTCCTGAATGATACGCTGAAACCCGTCGGGAGCCACGGAAGGCGGGGTTGTTGCCACATCTGCCAGGGCTGAAGTGGCGATTACTCCGTCGGCCACTTTCAGATCGGGCAGGTTGGAACGTTTGTTCTTAATCCTTCCATCAAACCGGAGATATAATTCCGATGACAGCATTTCGGGAGAGTAGGGGAATGAACTGTTCATCGAGAAGTTGCCACCCCTGTTTTGGGGAATGGTAACCCTGTTACCCGAAATATTTTCTCCTTGATAACTGTAAGGAGTACCGGCGATTTCACCACTTGCATATTTCAGAATGGGAGTGATGGTTACCGTAGCATTTTTGTTAAACCATTTTTCGGGGAATGTACCGTTGATGGTCACTGGGATCTGGTTTCCCACTGTTTCAAGCGGGGAAGGCGTTACGTTAAAGTTACTTTGCGTAAGCGGCTTCAACTTACTGCTGCACGATGTCGAGAAGATGGCAACCCCGACGATGAGCAAGAGGGCTAAAATTGGAGATTTTCTTTTCATACGATTATTTTATTTTTTATTTATTGGACTTGCCAGGTTCATTTATATATGTCTGAACGGTTACCATGCACATTTCATGTATAAATCTATTGATAAATATGCATTGATCAATTTTCCAAGAGTTTAGGCAGGACAAAAATACCTAATTTTATGCAATAAAAAAATAGGTTAATCTATTTTTTCATCATTTTATCAATCTTTTATATCGGGTTTATATATATTTGCTCCGATGGTTCTATACTTATGCTTTTTCAGCATATTTAAAAAGTAAAGAGCAGCTCCAGTGTGAACTTGTCGGAATCCATCTCATCATTTGGCGAGAAGATATCCATTGGATAATTCACCATGTAGCATTCGTAATCAAACCGGAGAATAGAGGAAAAGCGTTCATTCTTAAATCCGAACCCGATCCCTGTGGTCAGCCGGTTGACGTCGAATCCGCCTCCGTCCGTTCTTCCGTCAATAGCATCCCATCGGGCAGCAGGCCTGATAAACTCGAATATCCTGGTGCGGACAGGCAATGTGTATGCCCCTTGCAGGTAATAGGAGAGTAGGTCGCCGGAAAATTCCGTTTTACTTTCCCTCTTCATGATCTCGGTCTCTACTTTCCAGTTTTTTTGCTCATAACGCAAATCGGCACCATAGAAAAGATAATGGGTGGTCTCGTCATTAGGGTAATCATATATTTTTGTGGTCATACGAAAACCCTGCATACGGCCCAATTCTATTCGTCCCCCGTATGACATGTTCTTTTTCCAAACCGGATTGTTGATTGTATTTCCATTGAACACCCCGAACTCAAGTTTTGTGGGGATAGTACCGAGAAGAAAATCATATTTAGCCAAAAAGCCCAAATCGCGCGTACTTAAAAAATATTTTCCCACAAAAGCACGGTTGGCAAACATCATTGTACCGGGTGTGACAACATAACTATTGAATAATGGAATACTGGTTTGCCCCAATGTGAGTGAGAGACCCTCTACAGGTTTCAGCGTCCCGCTCAGGTCCAGGACACTGAATTTTCCCTCATTGCTGAGTTCTACCTGTACCCTGTAGGCGGAGTAGGGATTGATATTTCCTGCCACACCGATGCGGGAGTTGCGGACAGAAAAGCGCGACATGCCGGTCTCCGAGGCATGCTCGAATTTGTTTTTTAATGTTCCGTCGATTCTAAAGTTTGGATATAAAGGTGTATCGGTTTCCTGTGCTGAAAGTAGAAAGGAAGAGGATATAGATAGCAGGAATAACATTATGGACAGTTTTCCATATAATATGTATAATTTGTTGATATTGAATATGTTTTTATTTTCATTTTGATGACACATTTTTATACTATCCAGACTTTTTTTATTTGCTTGTAGTTGTTCCATTCTTTTATAGAGAGTATCTTTTTATTATGTAAGTTGAAAATTTATATTATTCCACAAAAAACTGTTCGAAACCATCGGAGTATTCAATGCCAAAAGAGTTATCACTCTTTTCATAGATAAAATAATAATGTAATCCGGGTATTTCTCTGGCTATTTCAATTGACCGCTCCATCCCCATAGCCATAAAAGCAGTGGCATAAGCATCAGCCGTCATGCAATCATCGGCAATCACTGTAGCACCCAAAATATCGAGTTGAGAAGGATATCCGGTATGCGGATCGATGGTGTGGGCATATTTTTTCCCATCTTTGATATAATAATTCCGATAATTCCCCGAGGTGGCCAGTGATTTATTGCAAAGGGAAAGTACTGTTTGCCGATAGCGTAACATGCCGGTGGCATCGTCAATAGGTTTGGTTATCTCGATACGCCAACATACACCCTTATCATTTACTCCTTTCGCTGCGACCTCTCCTCCAATCTCCACCATATAATGTTCAATACCGTAACTTTCTAACAGGTCAGCAATCACATCACATGCATAACCTTTGGCTATAGCCGATGTATTGATTTGCACTCGTGGGTCGGCTTTGACAATATTTTCGTTGGTATCGAGCGATATTTTTTCATAGCCGACAAACTCTTTCAGGCTATCGATTATTTCCGGGGTGATGCTGTCCATATTCTGAAAGCCAAACCCCCATGCATTAATAAGTGGAGAGACAGTAATATCGAATTTTCCCTGGGTGTTGCGTGAAATTTCTTTCGATCTACGAAACACTTTCAGGAAAAACGAATCGAGTTCCACCGGCTCGTTTCGATTTACTTTCGTGATAATAGAGTTTTCTTTGAATGGATTCAACGAGAGATCAAACTTGTTAAGTTCCGCTATAATCTCCTCTTCTAACGATTGGTTATAGGCATATTTTATATTGTATCCGGTTGCAAATATTTCTCCAAAATGCTGATGATAAGGCCAATTACGTTTACTCCCGGAGTTACAGGAGAAAACAAGGAGCAGAAAAAGTAACAGACTATATTGATATTTTGTTTGCATACAATTAGAACTAAAAACGAAAAATTAAGAATGAAAAATTAAAGTTCTTCATCGATCTGATAATGATTCCTCTCCGGTGCATTTCTCGATACCAGTTCACCCAGGAATCCTGCAAGAAAGAGTAGGGTGCCGAGGATCATCATGGTAAGGGATATATAGAAATAGGGTGATTCCGTAACCAGCCGGTAAGGGTTGCCGTGGTGCATATCATAGAGTTTAACAACACCCACAAGCACAATGGCTATTACTCCTAACAGAAACATCAGGCTTCCCCAAAGCCCAAAGAAATGCATTGGTTTTTTCCCGAATCGGTTCAAAAACCAAAGCGTCATCAGGTCGAGATAACCGTTTACGAAACGGTCGGCACCAAATTTACTCTTCCCGTATTTCCGTGGACTATGGTGTACCACCTTTTCGCCTATACGGGTGAATCCCGCATTCTTGGCCAGTACAGGGATCCAACGGTGCATATCATTATAAATTTCAATGCTTTTGGCCAGCGATTTGCGATAGGCTTTCAAGCCGCAGTTAAAGTCGTGGAGTTTAATCCCTGAAACTCTTCTGGCCGTGGCATTAAACAATTTGGATGGTAGATTTTTAGTCAGTTTATCGTCATATCGTTTCTTTTTCCAACCCGAAACCAAGTCATATCCATCCTCCTTGATCATCCGGTAGAGCTCCGGAATCTCATCGGGACTATCCTGAAGATCGGCGTCCATGGTGACGATCACATCGCCTCGTGCTTTCTGGAACGCATTGTACAGTGCAGGCGATTTACCGTAATTCCGTTGAAATTTAATTGCCTTTACATTATCAGATCCTTTTTTGAGATTTTTGATAATTTCCCAGGATCCGTCGCTACTTCCATCATCTACAAAAATGATCTCGTATGACAACTCGTTCTTCTGCATCACCTGCTGAATCCAATCGTGCAGTTCAGTGAGCGACTCCTCTTCGTTGTAAAGCGGTATGACAACTGATATATCCATGATTTTGTTTTATCACACAAACGTAAGTAAAAAAGTTGAGATTTTATATACAAGTAAATAAAAATCAAAGCTTGCAGAATTGTAAGAGTGGCTTCCATAGACTCATTGATTTTTGTCTGATTCTTTACTTTTTACCACCAATATAATCTAAAGTTTTTTGATGATAAACATTATATGAGTTTTTTCTGTTTAATATAAATAACTTTGACTAAAAATTTCACAGTATAATTGTATTTGTAAAAATCGACGTGTAAATGAAAAAAAAGAAAAAAATACTTTGGTTTTGTGCCGCGCAATTTTCAGACGAAAAAATTAAAACTACAGGAACATGGTTAATTGCGATGGGAAATGCCGTAGCAAAAAATGCCGATATTGAACTTTATAATGTAACCTATGGAAATGTCAAATCCATTACGCAAAAAAACTCCAAGAATATAATTCAGTGGATTATACCTTATGAAGAGAGAAAGAAATATCATCAAGGATCAAAAGAACTCATTTCGTTTATTAAAGAAATAGACAATGAGATAAAACCTGATTTGATACACGTTTGGGGGACAGAAACCGGTTTTGGCATCGATGTGGTTAAGGCAAAGTTACACACACC
>Ga0265293_10013093_pt1 | contig 10844 bp, 8 predicted proteins | sample Munlanlewell138R_FD_192505 | JGI IMG/M metagenome (GOLD analysis project Ga0265293, IMG submission 192505) | Leachate microbial communities from a municipal landfill in Southern Ontario, Canada - Leachate well 138R | ecosystem: Engineered > Solid waste > Landfill > Unclassified | place: Canada... | reverse complement strand
CAGCGAAGAGGAACAGCGACATCACGGTCATTGTCCATGATAACCGGGTCTACGGGTTGACGACCGGCCAGTACACCCCTACATCACCCTTCGGGTTCCGCGGCCGTTCCACCCCCGGCGGGATCACGGAGCACCCCATCAATCCCCTTGAGGTGATGCTCGCCGCCGGGGCTACCTATATCGCCCGGGGCTACACGAAGAAGATCCAGCACTTAAAGAATCTCTTCAAGGAGGCGATCATGCACCGGGGGTTCTCGTTCATCGACGTCCTCCAGATCTGCGCGACCTACTACAACCTGACAGACTACTACAACGCCCACGCCTACGAGATGCAGGGGGATGAGGTCGATACCGGCAGGTTTGAGAGCGCTCTTGCGAAGATCAGGGAATGGGACTACGACCGGGATGCCCCGATAGCACTCGGGACATTCTACTCTATTGATAAGCCGATCTATGAGGAGGAGTTCCAGGCGCTCACCGCAGGGAGGCCGGATCGGCGGGCACTCGTCCTGAAAATGCTCCGGGAGTGGCGGTGAACCCCCGGGGCGCCACCCCTGACCGCCTGTAACCTCCAGGAGGGCGTTCACGCGCACGTATACCCGCGCTGTCGCAGAAACCCTGGAACATAGGGAGAGATCGGCGCGGCATCCACCTTCTATGGGGCCGCTCACACATCCGGGTGGACACATTCCATTGGCGGCGGAGAAGACCAATAAGAAGTATACACGCCTGGAGCTCGCGACTTCTCCTGCACCAACACCCAGAAACAGTGCGATTCATTCAAACAGATTAATATAATTTTATTTTTATATGATTGGGCTCGAAAAAAAGCCCGGCTGAAACCTGCAACTGCGGTCCCGGTGCAGGGGTCACCACCGCATTGTCGGGCAATCCTTCGAGGTGACCGGTTTCGTGAGTATAAAGAAGAAACGCAAGCAGCGAACGATCTTTGCGACAAAAGAGAGCCTGACGGATGAAGAGGTCGCCCGCGGTCTGAAACTCGTCATCGGGGATGGTCTTGCCACCCAGGCGATGGTGACCCTGACCGGCGGCATCTTCCTCGTAGCCTTCGCACTCCAGCTCGGGGCATCCAATACCATCATTGGACTGCTCGCCGCCATCCCGCCACTCGCCGAACTCCTGCAGATGCCTGCCGTCTACGTCGTCGACCGGGTGCAGAAGCGGAGGCTTGTGGTCGTGGTGGCGTCATTTGCCGCCCGCCTCCTCTGGATCCCCATCATCCTGATACCCTTCTTCCTCTCGCCGGAACAGGGGCTACTCGTGCTCATCGCATCGATCGCCCTCTATGCATCGTTCTCGGCATTCTCGCACTGCGGCTGGAACTCATGGATGCGGGACCTGATACCGCAGGATAGACTCGGGGCCTTCTTCTCGCGACGCCTGACCCTCTCGACAGCACTTGCGCTCGTCATCAGCCTTGTCGCGGGATTCTTCATCGATCTGTGGGAGATCGCGTTCCCTGACCTTGCAGCCTATGGCTACTCCGTCCTCTTCTCCATCGGGTTCCTCGCAGGGCTCGTCGGGATTGTGCTCCTCGCCCGCACGCCCGAGCCCCGGATGGTTGCAGAGGTTGATGGAGACGGCCTGCTCGCCGCCATCACAAAACCTTTTGCCGATATCAATTTCAAAAATCTCATCATATTCCTCGGTTCCTGGAACTTCGCCGTCAACCTCGCGGCACCGTTCTTCACGGTCTACATGCTCCAGAGGGTTGGTCTCGACATATCGCTCATCGTCGTCTTCAGCGTCCTCAGCCAGGTCATGAATATCATGTTCTACCGGTCATGGGGCCGGATATCCGATCGGTACTCAAACAAATCGGTCCTCTCCGTCAGTGGGCCGCTTTTTATGCTCGCTATATTCGCATGGATGTTTGTCATGCTCCCCGGGGTCTACATCCTGACCTACCCGCTGCTCATCCTCATCCATATACTGATGGGGATATCCCTCGCAGGGGTCTCACTTGCGTCGGGGAACATCAGCCTGAAACTCGCCCCGCAGGGCCAGGCGACCAGTTACCTCGCGGCAAGCACCTTCGCAAACTCGGTCGCCGCCGGGATCGCCCCCATCCTCGGCGGGCTCTTCGTGGATTTCTTCACGGAACGCGAGCTGATCTGGACGCTGGTCTGGAAAGACCCGGTGCGGGAACTCGTCTTCGTCACATTCAACCTCCAGCAGTGGGATTTCTTCTTCTTCTTCGCCTTCCTCCTCGGGCTCTACTCCCTCCACCGCCTGACCGCCGTGCAGGAAGAGGGGGAGGCAAAGGAGCAGAAGGTCGTCGATGAACTCATCGCCGGGGTGCGGCGGGACATGCGCAACTTCTCCCCGGCCGGCGGCCTCCGCGATCTGGTGAAGTTTCCCTTCTCGTCCACCCGTGAGCGCCGCAGAGGGAAGGAGTAGGGGGTCTCGATACTTTCATAGTGCCCGGGACTACCGGATAGTCATGGACCGAAAATTTCTCTGTTCGGGCCTCGTCATCACCCTGATATTCGCGCTGGTCGCCGGGTGCGCGGGCGTCCACCCACTGCCGGGGGGAAACAGCAACCCCACCCTCCCAGCAGATGCTATCAGGCTCCCGGAGCCCCGCTTCGAAAGCGACGTCCCGGTCGAGACGGCGCTCCGGGATCGGCGGTCGGTCCGGGTCTACGCTGAGGTACCGCTCACCCTCGCCGATATCGGGCAGGTCCTCTGGGCGGCGCAGGGGGTCACCGATGAGCGGGGATACCGGACAACCCCCTCCGCCGGCGCCCTCTACCCCCTGGAGGTCTACGTCGTCGCGGGCGATCTCATGGACCTTCCGGCCGGCATCTACCACTACCAGCCTGACGGGCACATCCTCGTCCGGACCACAGGCGGGGATCAACGGGAAGCCCTGCAGGCGGCGGCCGTCAACCAGACCCCTATCGGCGACGCACCGGCGACGATCGTCATCTGTGCAATCCCGGAGCGTACGACCGCGAAGTACGGTGAGCGGGGTATGCGCTACGTCTACATGGAAGCGGGGCACGCCTCCGAGAACGTCTACATCCAGGCGGTGGCGATGGATCTCGCCACCGTCGTTATCGGGGCGTTCGATGATGCCCGCATCGGAGATATCCTCGACCTCCCCGGGAACACAACACCGCTCTACATCATGCCGGTGGGAAAGCAGGTACCCGGAGGGGGCTGACCGGTAGTACCGCTAACGAGGGCGGGAAGGCTTTACCGAAGGCTGTTGCTGGCTGATACAATGGATCGCGCCAAAACCCGGGACCATCGCCGTACAGTCGATACCGACGACCTCCCGATCGGGGAAGGCCTGCCGGATCCGGGCGAGTGCAACCTCATCGTTCGGGTGACCGAATACCGGCACCAGGACGATGGTATTCCCGATGTAGAAGTTCGCGTAACTCGCCGGCAACCGGTCCTCGCCGCCGACCGCCCCCGGCATCGGGAGCGGTATGACCGTCAGGGGGGTTCCGTCCTGGTCGGTCGACCGCTTGAGAATCTCGTAGTTCTCCTTTAAAGGAGCGTAGTTTACGTCGTCCTCGTTCTCCTCAAGGGCGCAGAGGACGGTTGTCGGGTCCACGAACCGGGCGATATCATCGATGTGCCCATCGGTGTCGTCGCCGGCGATCCCCTCTTTTAACCAGATGACGTGACCTGCACCTATGTAGGCCTCGAGGTAGGCCTCGATATCCTCACGGGAGAGGTCGGGGTTGCGGTTCGGGTTTAAGAGACACGCCTCAGTCGTTATCACCGTGCCGCGCCCGTTCACCTCGATGGAACCCCCTTCCATGACGATCCCGGGGGTGAAGACGGGGAGAGCCATATCACGGTTCATGGTGAGCGGTATCCGGGTATCCCTCATGAGCTCGGGGTACTTCTCCCCCCAGGCATTGAATATCCAGTGCACCATCGCAAGGCTCCCGGTCTCCCGGTTGGCAACGAACGTCGGGCCGTAATCGCGGAACCAGACATCGGCATAATCAACGATCTGGAAGGTGACGCCCCCTGCATCGATACCCTCCTCATCCAGAATCGCCTCGACCCTGGTGCGCATCATGTCACTCGTGACGAGCAGGTTGACCGTCTCTGAGCCCCGGAGCGCTGCGATGATCTCGATGTAGGCCGCCTCCACCCGGGCAAGGTCGGGGAACGTCTCGGTATCATGGGGCCAGGAGAGCCATACGGCATCGTGCGGCTCCCACTCCGCCGGCATGTGGTAGCCGAGCGCCTCTGGTGTCCGGTCGGCCGGAATCCTCCGGGTGAGCGCCCCGTAGGTCTCGGGCCGGCGGTTCCGGAAGAAGCCCCAGCCCTCCCGGACTGATTCGTTCATCGAGAGGTCGATCTCCACGACCAGGACCCCCTCACCCTCCCCGGCCCGGGCGAGGACGTTTCCGAAGGCATCGGCTACAAACGAGCTCCCGAAGAACCGGATATCGCCCTCCTCCCCCACCCGGTTGACGGCGGCGACGTGAATGCTGTTCGCTATAGCGTGACCCCGTTGCACCGTCTCCCACGCCTCGCGCCAGTCGCCCTCCGGCGGCACCTCTTCACCCGCGATACTGCCGAGAGCCGTCGGGTAGAATACGATCTCCGCACCCTGGAGCGCAACCGCCCTCGCGGCCTCCGGAAACCACTGGTCGTAACAGATGAGCACGGCTATCCGGCCATACCGGGTGTCGTAGACCCGGTAGTCATCCCCGGGGCGGAAATAGGTCTTTTCGTAGAAGAGGGGGTCGTAGGGGATATGCACCTTCCGGTAGGGGGGGAGCAGATGCCCGTCCGCATCGATCACCACCGCTGTGTTGTAGTACTCCCCATCCGCCGTCCGCTCATAGAGGGGAGCGATGATCACAACGCCCGCCTCCCGGGCGAGCGCCGAGAGGGCGCGGGTTGCAGGGCCCGGGATGGTCTCAGCGTATGCGGAGGCGTCCCGGCCATCATACTGCGGGAAGTAGGGTGTCCGGAAGAGCTCCTGCAGGCAGATGACCCGGGCGCCCTCCCTGATCGCTGCCCGCACCGCGCCAAGGGTGTGAGCCAGGTTGCGGTCGGGGTCGCCGCCCACCGCCGTCTGGATGAGGCCGATCTTCTGTGTGGTCAATCGCTATCAACTCACCGTATCGGTAGGACACTTCAGCATTTTATACCATCTGCCGGAAAGCCATAGCGTTATCCGGGATCGCACCCTGTACGTACAAGAGATATGGAGTTTGCGACAACCCTTCTCATCGCCGTCGGTCTCGCGATGGATGCGTTCGCCGTTGCTATCAGCGGGGGCACGGGCGTTCGGGAGGACCGGTGCCGGTACGCCCTCGTCGTCGGGGCGCTCTTCGGTGGGTTCCAGGCGGGGATGCCGGTGCTCGGGTGGCTCGGCGGCGCAAGCATCACCTCGATCATCGGGGTTTACGGCCGCTGGATCGCATTCTTGCTGCTCGTCCTGATCGGCGGGAAGATGCTCATCGAGGCGGTACGGGGGGATGGGGATGGGGTGCAGTTTGCCGGAGGGAGCGTGGCAACCCTCCTCGTGCTCGCCGTCGCTACCAGCATCGATGCGCTCGCTGTCGGCGTCACGTTCGCCCTCCTGGATACGCCGATCCTCTGGCCGGCGATCACGATCGGCGTTGTTACCTTCGCCATATCCGCCGCCGGGGTCCTGATAGGGAGCACGTTTAGCCGGGTATCCGGGCGGAAAGCCGGGATCCTCGGCGGGGTGATCCTGATCGCCCTCGGCCTCCGAATCCTGCTTGAACACACAGTCCTCTAGCAACTTCACCCGGTCTCGTCCAGGATCCGCCGTATCTCAAAGGTCAGGTTTTTGCTCTCAGAGTCGAGCGCGACGAGCCGGAGGTCCCCTGCCGACCGAACCCCGATACCAAGCTCCACCGCCCGGGCGATCTGATCCATAGCAAATATCCGGCCCTGCATCACATCCGGCGTCGAACCATAGAGCCTGAGCAGGGCGATAGCGACAGCATCGAGGGCGATCCGGTCGGCACTCGCGAGCATGACCCCGGGCCCGATCAGGTCGCCCCGCTCAGGCCCTCCGGTTGAAAAGCCCGCAGTCGCGTCCATGATGGTAACATCACAGGGGCAGAATTTGTTTACCTCGGCGATCATCCGGCGTTGGTGCGGCGAGGAGTGGAGCTCAGCCATGTAGTTGTAGCCATCTTCCGGATCTTTCGCTGCAACAGCCCCGATGAGGTTCTTCAGGGAGAGGGAGACGTGCCCACCGAACCGGTGGGCCTTCAGACAGCATGTCTGGATAACCGCATCCGAATCACGGAAGAGCCGCGCGACTAAAAACCCCCGCTCCCAGTGAAGGTCAGTCGAAGGGATCGCCTCCCATCCCTCCCGGGGAAGATCGTCGAGCACCACCACCTCCGCGCCTGCCCGCTCCGCCACCCCGGTAACACCGCGCCTCGCGAGCACCACCTCCGTCTCCCCCATACCGCTCCTCTCAGCGATCCTGACCCTCCGGGCGCCGGCGTCGGCGATCTCTCCGAGGATCGCCTCCAGGGTATCAGGGTGGGTTGTCGCGGGGAAAGGGTCGTCGCTGTTGAAGTTTGCCTTAACCGCGACCTCCCCGCCCTCGCGGGGAGGAGCGACCTCGCCCCAGAGCACCTGAACGGCGTGGTAGCGATCTGACGCATCGGTGACGTAGACTTCGGAGACTGCTGGTGATGCCATGCGCGCAGAGTCTCCGGCGATCTATAAAAAATGTGTGCTATCCCGGGATTGGCCCCGGGTAAGGCGACAGAACTGGAGTCAGAGCGACATTGAGGAGAGGCTGGTCTATCGTGCCGACACCCGGAACGATCTCCCGGCGAGGGGAGGGTATGCGGGCGCGGTGCGCTTCACACCATCCCGTAGGTCGTCGTCCGCTGCCGGAGCACCCGCCCGAGGTCTTCGGCTATCCGCTGCATCTCGCCCGGATCCAGGTAATCAGCGCCCTCACCACCAGCATCGACTGAAACATCGTCGCAGAACATCGTCCCCCCGAGATCGTTTGCGCCGGAGAGGAGGGCCATCTCGGCCATCTTCGTCCCCACCTTCCCCCACGAGACCTGGATATGGTCGAAGTTATCGAGGAAGAGTCGGGCGACCGCGATCAGCAGGATATCTTCCCTGCCGGTCGCTCCCGCCGGCGCGAGTCCCGCGCGGTAGAGGGCGGTGTTCTCGTGGAGGTACGAGAGAGGCACGAGTTCGGTGAAACCCCCGGTATCGTCCTGGATCTCGCGGAGGACGCCGAGATGTCGGGCCCGGTCCTCCACCGATTCACAGGATCCATACATGATCGTCGCGGTCGAGCGGACACCGAGATCGTGCGCCTCCTTGATGATCCGGACCCATGTCGCCGTATTGCACTTTCCAGGGCAGATCACCCGCCTGACGCTGTCAACCAGGATCTCGGCCGCCGTCCCCTGGAGGGTTCCGAGGCCGACCTCGCGGAGCCGCTCGATCGCCTCTGCGGTCGAGACCCCGCTCTGTCCCGCCGCCCAGGCGATCTCGTCCGGGCTTGCGGTATGGATATCCACCCCGGGCGCGACCTCCCGCACGGAGGATATGAGGTCAGTATAGGAGTCGAGCGTGTAATCGGGGTGCACCCCCGAGAGGAGGCAGATCTCGGTGACGTTTCGTGCCACCGCCGTCAGTGCCTTCTCCCGCACGGTCAGGGGATCGTCATAGAACGCTCCCGGGGCATCAGCCCGGCGCCCGAATCCGCAGAACCCGCAGAGGTTCTTGCAGATGTTGGTGACGTGGATGTTCTGGTTCCGGACGTAGGTGACGATATCACCCACTTTTCGTTCCCGGAGTTCATCCGCGGCGGCGGTGATATCCCAGACATCCCGGTTGCGGGTCTTGAGCAGTCGCACCGCTTCCTCCTCGGTGAGGCGGTGACCGGCGAGCGTATCGCCGAGCAGGTCATGCAATGAGTACGGCATCGTAGACAACTCTATTAGAGTCCGGATTTATTCGTCTTTCCTTTTCCACCGCACAAACACCAGGTCGTGGATGATGACGATGACAATGACAAGGATCGCGAACTCGAAGAGGTGCAGGGGCAGATAACCGATGAGCGGCACTGCAAATAGAGCTTTTCCTATGATCCACTCTTTCTCTACCGGTTCAACCACCCCGACGCCGGAGATTTTGAGGTTTCCCTGGTCGATATAGGGATTGTTATCTCCTTTCGTGATGTAGCCACCGTGCGGGTCTCTATAGTACTCGCCGAGTGCCGATTGCTCGATAGTGGCGGCATCGGCATAGATCAGCGCGCGATGAATGATCGGGTGGACGGAGTCCACGCCGTTTGGCCGGTAGATGATCACATCACCATAGTCCCCGAACGATCGGTATCCGGTCAGCTGCCCCTCCTCGTAGGTCACAAGAGCACCGAACCGGTCCTCATCCACGACCAGCACGAGGTCACCGACGTTCATGTTCGGGACCATACTCTCAGACTCGATCGTGACCACGGCAGGCCAGGTGCCGGCGACGATGTAGAGGGCGAGAGCAATGCCCCCCACGACCGCGATGACCCAGAGGAGGTCCCGGGCGAGGGAGACGCCCGGGTGTTCACTCTTCCGGAATGCCTGGAGGGCCGATGCTGCACGCTGCAGCCAGGTGGTATCCGCCATTTGTTCTCATGAGGGTACTATTTCTATATACATAGAATCTCCGGCGGGAGATGGATGAAAAGATAAACCCATATCACCAGGGGGCAAATATCATGAGACCATGCTCGCCAACGCCGAGATCGTACGCCGGTTCCTGGAGCTCAAGCACCAGGTCCACCCCGACGTGGTGAGTTACATCAGGGAACAGGACGATCCCTCGCTCATCGACCGGATCGCTGCCGCGGTCCCCGACGGCACCCTCGTCATATCGGCGGAGCACATACCGGGGCTGAAGAAGGTCAGGGACGGGACCAGATTCCTTACGAACCCGGAACTTGAGGTTATTGTGGGAAGCGCCGGGACCACGGGGAGCGTCACCGGCCACGAGGACGCAGTCCACTACTTCCGGGATCGCTACAACCAGCTCGCCTCGATGGTCCGGGGCAGGATGACCGCGATGCCGATCGAGGCGCTGGCAAAGTCCCCTCACCGCTACCGCGACGAGGAGTGTAGCATCATCGGTATGGTGGCCGAGACCCGGACGACCGCAAAAGGGCACCGGCTCGTCGAGCTGGAAGATCCCACCGGATCCATACGCGTTCTCTTCAATAAAGGGAGGGACGAGTCTTTCTCGGAGGCAGAGAAGATCCTCCCCGATGAGGTGCTCGGGGTCAGGGGGAAACTCTCAAACGACGGTGGACTCCTCTTTGCCGACCAGCTCACCCGGCCGGATATCCCTATCAACCACGCCCCGTTCAGGAGCGATCGACCGGGAAAAGCGATCATGATATCGGATGTCCATGTTGGGAGCGATACCTTCCTCAATGAAGCGTGGAACCGGTTTGCCGACTGGCTCCAGGACTCCGACGCCGCATATCTCCTGATCGCAGGCGACCTCGTCGATGGCATCGGGATCTACCCGGGGCAGGAGAACGAACTGACGATCAAGAACATATATGAGCAGTATGATGTCTTTGCGGAGATGCTCCGCGACCTCCCATCAAGGATCCAGATCGTTGTCATACCTGGAAATCACGATGTCGTCAGGATGGCCGAACCACAGCCGGCGATCCCGGCAGAGTTCACCGAAAAATTCCCGGCAAACTGCACCGTCGCCGAGAACCCCTGCCTGTTGAACCTCCAGGGTGTCCGGGTTCTCATGTACCACGGGCGGTCGTACGACGATATGATCGGACTCATCCCGGGAGCGAGTTACGAGCGGCCCGGGGAGATCATGGACGAGATGCTGAAACGCCGGCTGCTCGCCTCTCCCTACGGCATGCGCACCCCCATCGCTGCCATGAAGACCGACCGGCTTGTTATCGACCCCCTCCCGGAGATCCTGCTCACCGGCCATGTCCATATCTGCGGCATCACCCGGTACCGGGGCGTCCTCGGGGTGAACGCAGGAACATGGCAGTCGCAAACATCGTTTCAGAAGCAGATGAACATCCACCCCACACCCGCGCGGGCGTTTGTCGTCGATCTCCAGACACTCCAGACCGAAGTGATGGATTTCAGCTAACTATCCGCTGTTTTCCTGAGCCATTTTCCACATATTTTAAAATGTTGACCGCCACTGTATATGGTACTCTATCGGAGGAAAAAAAGAGATGGATCTGGTGTATCTGGCACCCATAGGTGCCATCCTCGCTCTCCTGTTTGCAGGATACTCGTACATGAGTATCAGGCGGGAGAGCACAGGTACTGAACTGATGCAGAAGATCGCTGCCGCCATTCATGATGGGGCAATGGTCTACCTGAACAGGCAGTACCGTGCTATCGCAGTATTTGTCATCGTGCTCGCCGCAGTCCTTGCGATCTGGATCGACACGCTCACCGCCGCATGTTTCGTGCTCGGCGCGGTGCTCTCAGCGGCTGCCGGTTACATCGGCATGTTTACCGCAACAGCCGCAAACGTCCGGACCACGAACGCTGCGCGGAGGGGTATCGCGGATGCGTTCCGGGTCTCGTTTGCAAGCGGCTCAGTCATGGGCATGGCTGTGGTCGGTCTCGGTCTCCTCGGGCTCTCGGTTGCTTATGTGGCTATCAGCACATTCACCGGGCTCGCGCAGGCTGAAGTCCTCACCGCTGTGACCGGGTTTGGTCTCGGTGCGAGTTCTATCGCGCTCTTTGCTCGTGTCGGCGGCGGTATATTCACCAAGGCCGCAGACGTCGGCGCCGACCTCGTCGGCAAGGTCGAGGCAGGTATCCCCGAGG
>Ga0265293_10013090_pt1 | contig 10848 bp, 9 predicted proteins | sample Munlanlewell138R_FD_192505 | JGI IMG/M metagenome (GOLD analysis project Ga0265293, IMG submission 192505) | Leachate microbial communities from a municipal landfill in Southern Ontario, Canada - Leachate well 138R | ecosystem: Engineered > Solid waste > Landfill > Unclassified | place: Canada... | reverse complement strand
CGGCGCGCTGGGTCCAGTTATAGATCTGCACCGGCAGGGCAGAGGCCGGATCAAACAGCCCGGCCGGGGGCGCATCGGGGAATTCGCGCACAAAGGCCACCATCCCGATCAGCATCAGGGGCGCGGTTTCGCCCAAAGCCTGCGCCAGCCCGATGATCGTGCCGGTCAAAATGCCGGGCGCGGCCAGCGGCAGCACATGATGAAACACCGATTGCAGCCGCGACGCGCCCAGCCCCAATGCGGCATCGCGGATCGAAGGCGGCACCGCGCGCAGCGCCGCACGGGTGGCGATGATGATGGTGGGCAGCGTCATCAGCGTCAGCACCAGCCCGCCGACGATGGGCGCGGATTGCGGTAGCCCGGCAAAGTTGATGAAGATCGACAGGCCCAGAATACCGAACACGATCGAGGGCACGGCCGCCAGGTTGGAAATATTCACCTCGATCAGGTCGGTCCAGCGATTTTTCGGTGCAAATTCCTCAAGATAGATGGATGTGGCCACGCCAAGCGGCAGCGCCAGCACCAAAACCACCAGCATCATATAGGCCGACCCGATGATCGCAACGCCCATGCCCGCGGCCTCGGGGCGTTGTTCCGAGGCATCGGGGTTGGTCAGGAACGCCCAGTTCAGCCGCTTTTCCACGACGCCTTGGGCGATCAGCGCATCGACCAGCATCAGTTGCTCGGGCGCGATCTGGCTGTCGCGCTCGGCGCTTTCCATGGTCACGCGGCCTTTCATATAGCCATCCACCCGGCTGGAGGCCAGAAACTCAAACGCGACGCGTTGGCCCAACACCTGCGGGTTGTCGAGCACAAAGTTGCGCAGCTGGTTGGGCGCATCGCGCGATACGATATCGCCGGCCTGTTTTTCGCTCAGCCCGTCGATATTGATGCCATATTCGGCCATCGCATCGCGCATCGCCTCGGCCAGCAGCGGCGCATAGCCAAAGCTGGTGACCCGCGCCATTTCGGCGCGATCACGCGTGCCGGTGGGATCAAGCCGGTCTGCGGGCAGGGTCACTTCCAACTGGATATAGGTTTGGCGAAACGCCGAAAGCCCGTTGCTTAAAATGGTTGTCAGCAACATCGCCAGCGCCAGCAGGCCAAGGATAATGGCACCGCGGCCCAGCATACGAAACCGGCGTTCCGAGCGGTGGCGTTTGGCGATCCGCGCGTCCTGCACCATCAGCGAGCGCGGATTTTGCGGGGCATTTTCCTGCGTGATGCTCATTCGTATTGCTCCCGGTATCTGCGCACGATGAACAGTGCCAGAACGTTCAGGCCAAGGGTGATGACAAACAATGTGAGCCCAAGCGCAAAGGCCACAAGGGTTTCGGGGGCCGAGAAATCGGTATCGCCGGTCAATTGGCTGACGATCTTGACGGTAACGGTGGTCATGGCCTCAAACGGGTTGAGATCAAGCCTTGCCGCCGCGCCCGCGCCCAGCACCACGATCATCGTTTCGCCGACTGCGCGCGATGCGGCCAGCAAAATGGCGCCCACGATACCGGGCAAGGCGGCGGGGATCACCACCTGCCGGATGGTTTCCGATTGCGTGGCCCCGATGGCAAGCGAGCCGTCGCGCATCGATTGCGGCACCGCGTTGATGATATCATCCGACAGGGATGAAACAAACGGGATCAGCATGATCCCCATCACCAGCCCCGCGGTCATTACCGAGGATGAGCTGTCGCCCAGCCCCAAAGGTTGGGCGAAATAATCGCGCAGCAGCGGCCCGACCGTCATCAGCGCGAACAGCCCGTAAACGATGGTGGGAATCCCGGCCAGGATTTCCAGCAGCGGTTTTGCCGTGGCGCGGATTTTCGGGCTGGCGTATTCCGACAGGTAGATCGCCGACATCAGCCCCACGGGTGCCGCCAGCAGCAGCGCGATAAAGCTGATATAAAGCGTGCCCCACAGCAGCGGCAGAATGCCCAACTGGCTGTTGCCATGGAAATTGGGCGACCAGGTCAGGCCAAAGAAAAAGGCGCGCCAGTCATATTGGTCGAAAAACCGCGATGTTTCGATCACCAGCGACATGACGATGCCGACCGTGGTCAGGATCGCGATCGAGGCCGCAAGGATCAGCAGACCGATCACCGCGCGTTCCACCGTGTTGCGCGCCCAAAGCCGGGCATTGGTGCGCGACAGCGAAAAGGCAAGCCCGCCCACGGCGGCCCCCAGCGCCACGATCGCAAGCCACATGGCCCCCGTGGCCTGCAGGCTGCGATACCGCTGGGCAGGTTCCAGAAAACCCGCCTGCACGCCGGTGCCAAGCGCCACGCCCGATGCGCTGACGCGGCTGCGCAGATCGTCAAAGCTGATGGTCGTGACGTCGGCCGGGGTCAGGTTTTCGGCCGCGATGGCGGTATCGATCCCGCCTGCCAGCCGGCGCACATCGCTCATCACCAGCGATTCATTCAGATTTTCGGCCGCGACCGTGGGCGCGATCATCGGCGTGATCTGGCGCTGGATAACCATCGGCTGCGCGATTGCCCAGATGATCACCAGCGCGAGCGCCGGGATCGCGGTAAATAGCGCAACATTATAGCCATAATATGCGGGCAACGAATGAAGGGCGCGGGTATCGCCCTGCACCGAGGCTATGGCGCGGTGGCGCCCCGCGAAAAAACCGACAATTGCCAGTGCCGCAATGATCGCGATGATCCAGATGAGGGGCATCGATGCCTCGGACTAACCGTGAAAAGGAAATGCGGACCGGCCAGACGGCCGGCCCGCAGGGCTTGGAATTACATCGTTTCTTCGGCGGCAACACGGGCTTGCGTGGCGCTCAGTTCCGGATCGGACACCAGACCGTATTCGGCCAGCGGGCCATTCGGGCCAGCTACATCATCCGAGACGAAGAATTCGGTATATTCCTTCAGGCCGGGGATCACGCCGATATGGGCTTGCTTCACATAGAAGAACAGCGGACGCGAAACCGGGTATTCACCCGAAGAAATCGTTTCAACCGAAGGGGTTACGCCCGACATGGTGGCCACTTGCAGCTTGTCGGTGTTGTTTTCGTAGAAGGCGAGGCCAAAGACGCCGATGCCATCCTTGTTCGAGTCGATGCGCGACAGGGTTTCGGTATAATCGCCATCGATATCGACCGAAAGACCGTCGGTGCGCACCGCGGTGCAGGCATTGTCATCGCCACGTTCGGCGGTGAACACATCGGCAGCGCCCGTGTCTTCGCAACCCAGCGCCATCACTTTTTCTTCAAACACTTCGCGGGTGCCGTGTTTGGTGCCGGGGATGAAGGCCAGGATCGGCTTTTCGGGCAGATCGGGGTTCACTTCGTTCCAGGTGGTGCGGGTGTTGGGCACGATTTCGCCGTCAACGACGATTTCAGCGGCCAACGCGCCGAACCAGTCAGCGGGCGTGAACACATATTCCGGGCCGTTGATGTCCGATGCAAAGACGATGCCATCATAGCCGATTTGCACTTCGATGACGTCGGTAACGCCATTGGCGGCACATTCGGCCATTTCGTTTTCACGGATCGGACGCGATGCGTTGGCGATATCGACGGTATTGGCGCCAATGCCTTCGCAGAACCGCTTGAGCCCGGCACCCGAACCACCCGATTCCACAACCGGGGTCGGGAAGTCGAAGTTTTCGCCAAAAGCTTCGGCAACGATCGTCGAATAAGGCAGCACGGTCGAAGACCCGGCAACCTGAACCTGATCCCGCGCAGCGGCGGAGGTGGCCGAGATCGCGGCAATCGTCATCACTGATGCGGTCAGTTTCCAGTAGGACATGTGAACTCCTGAATGTTCATTCATACCGACCGCACGGTTGCGGCCATGCCCGGGAAGTAGGCAGCGCTGGTGACGTATATGTAATAGTTTTGTAACATATTTATGAAGAATGTCATTTTCGGGGAAATTTGCACGAAAAAAGGGCCGGGGATTAGCCCGGCCCTTTGATTTGTCAGGAAAACGCGCTCAGCCGATGGCGGCGGCTTTCACATCTTCGTCGATATAGGGCAGATATTGCTCGAAGTTTTCGGCAAACATGCGCACCAGCTTGGCGGCCTGCGCGTCATAGGCGGCGGTGTCGGCCCATGTTGCACGTGGATCAAGCAGTTGATCATCGACACCCGGCACCGAAACCGGCACATCAAAGCCGAAATTGGCATCCTTGCGGAATTCAACCGTGCTGAGCGATCCGTCCAGCGCGGCGGACAGCAATGCGCGGGTGGCGCGAATCGGCATGCGCGATCCGGTGCCATGCGCGCCACCGGTCCAGCCGGTGTTGACCAGCCAGCAGGTTGCGCCATGTTTCGCGATCTTTTCGCGCAGCAGGTTGCCATAGGCCTCGGGGCGGCGCGGCATGAAGGGCGCACCAAAGCAGGTCGAGAATGTGGGCTCGGGCTCGGTCACGCCGCGCTCGGTCCCGGCCACTTTGGCGGTGAAACCCGACAGGAAGTGATACATCGCCTGCGCCGGCGTCAGCCGCGCGATCGGGGGCATCACGCCAAACGCATCGGCGGTCAGCATGATGATATTCTTCGGATGCCCGCCAAGCCCGTTCTCCGAGGCATTGGGAATATAATCCAGCGGATAGGCGCAGCGGGTATTCGCGGTCAGGCTGTCATCGTCGAAATCGAGTTCCAGCGTTTCGGGATCGAACACCATGTTTTCGATCACGGTCGCGAATTTCTGGGTGGTGGCATAGATTTCGGGTTCGGCGGTGGCGCTCAGATTGATGGTCTTGGCATAGCAGCCGCCTTCAAAGTTGAACGTGCCGCGATCGGACCAGCCATGTTCATCATCGCCAATCAGCGTGCGCGACGGATCGGCCGAAAGCGTCGTTTTGCCGGTGCCCGACAGGCCAAAGAAAATCGCCGTATCGACCGGATTGTCGGGCGCATGGTTGGCCGAGCAATGCATCGGCATCACGCCCTTGCCCGGCAGGATATAGTTAAGCAGCGTGAACACGGATTTCTTGTTCTCGCCCGCATAGGCGGTGCCGCCGATCAAGATCAGCTTGCGATCAAAGTTCAGCGCGATCACCGTTTCCGAGCGGCAGCCGTGGCGTTCGGGGTTGGCGGCAAAGCTGGGGCAGTTGATGATGGTGAAATCGGCCAGAAAGCCATCCAGTTCGGCGCGTTCGGGGCGGCGCAGCAGGTGGCGGATGAACAGCCCGTGCCAGGCCAGTTCGGTGACCAGACGCACATCCAGCCGCAGTTCGGGATCGGCCCCGGCATAGAGATCTTGCACAAAGAAATCACGCCCCTTCATATGGGCGAGCATGTCGTCATAGAGCACATCAAAGCTCTCGGGGGTCATCGGTTTGTTATTTTCCCACCAGATCGACTCTTCGACCAGGGGGGTGCGCACAACGAATTTATCCTTGGGCGAACGGCCGGTATGTTTGCCGGTGGTGCACAGGAATGTGCCGCCCTTGCCGATTGACCCTTCGCCGCGCTTGACGGCCTCTTCCAGAAGCTGGGGCTCGATCAAGTTGTAATAGACATTGCCCAGACCGGTAATGCCTTGTTCTTCAAGCCGATGGGCCGGGTTGACGCGTCCGGTTGTCATCCTGCATTCTCCTGCGCCGAAGCCCGGCGTCTTGCTGCTGTTACATGAGCGGGCAAAAATCGCAGCCGTGCGATGCCTCTGATTGCCCTATAACATGCAAGTTTCGGGGGGGAACAGGACGCATCCCCTTCGTTAGCGCAACCATCGATGCGTTAGCGCAACCATTTGCGCGTTAGCGCAATCAGTCGCAGTTCGCGCCCAAAGGTGAGACAAATTAGCCATTGGTTATGGAATTTCGTGTCTGAATTGCACGGACCGCTTGGGTGATTCGCATATAGCAGTTGAAAATGCCCAAAGTGGTCAAGAATATGCCGCAAATCCCTGCGATAAATGCAGCCATAAGAACAAGTAAACCAAGTTGAGGACGGCCCAAGTCAAGAATTGCGTTAGTGGATGATGATCGCAACATACTGGCCTCGGTGGCCATGACACTGGAAGCCGAAGGGTTCGAGGTTGAAACCTATAACGACGGGCAGGCCGCGCTTGATGCGTTCAACAAACGTATGCCCGATGTGGCCGTGTTCGATATCAAGATGCCGCGCATGGACGGGATGGATCTGTTGCAGCGCGTGCGCCAGAAAACCCGGATGCCGGTGATTTTCCTGACCTCCAAGGATGATGAGATCGACGAGGTTCTGGGCCTGCGCATGGGGGCCGATGATTATGTAAAAAAGCCGTTTTCCCAGCGGCTTTTGATCGAACGCATCCGCGCGTTGTTGCGCCGCCAGGAAGCCTGCGGGGCGGGCGATGATGGCGCCGACGATGAAAGCCGGGTGATGGTGCGCGGCGAATTGGTGATGGACCCGCTGCGCCATGCCGTAACTTGGAAAGGGGCCGAAGTGGCGCTGACCGTGACCGAATTCCTGCTGTTGCAGGCGCTGGCCCAGCGGCCCGGTTTCGTCAAAAGCCGTGATCAGTTGATGGATGTGGCCTATGACGATCAGGTCTATGTCGATGACCGCACGATTGACAGCCATATCAAGCGTTTGCGCAAAAAGATGCGCAGTGCCGATGCCGATTTCGCCGCGATCGAAACGCTTTACGGCATTGGTTACAGGTATAACGAAGCATAATGACACCCGCGACTGGGGCAGATATGCGCCACCACGGCGCAAAGGTGGTGCTGGGCGAGGAATGGATATCGCCCGAACCGCATGAAGCGCCGCAGGCGGGCGCGCGCCGGTTCATCTTGTTGAACCGCTCGCCGCTGGCGCGCAAGATCATCACCTTCAACCTGCTGGCAATCCTCGTGATGGTGGCGGGGGTGCTTTATATGAACCCGTTTCGCGACAGCCTGGTGGAACAGCGCGAACATGCGCTGGTCAGCAAGGCGCGGCTGATTGCCAATGTGATCGAGGCGCGTTGGCCGGCGGATAGCCCCGCCGATGCGCCCCTTCATATGCGCGCCGCGCTGGCCGGGCTGACGCTGGATCAAACGATCACGGTCAATGTCTATGACGCGCAGCAACATTTGCTGGCCACGACCGAGGGGATGGCGCGCGATGCGCCCATGCCGGTGGCCGGGCTGCAGCGCGATCAACAGGCGACGCTGATCACCGATTCGCTTAACGCGCTTTGGGGGGCTGCGGCGCAACTGGCCGCCAGCGATCACGCCGAAAGCGCAGCCCAGCATCAGGCGCAGGCCCGTGCGCTGGTGGACAGGGCGCTATTGGGCGAAACCCAAATCCATACCGGCCATGATCTGCGCGGCCACACGATTTTCACCGTGGCAACCCCGGTTCACCACGCCGGGCAGATCAGGGGGGTTGTGGTGCTGACCACAGCCGCGGGGGAAATCGATCAGCTTGTGCGGGCCGAACGCGAACAGGTATTGCAGATGTTCGTGGTGGCGATCGTCGTGTCGATCGGGCTTAGCCTTGTGCTGGCCTCGACCATCGCGAATCCGCTATCTGAACTGGCCGCCGCGGCCGAAGTCGGGCGCGAGGGCAGCCGCCGCAAACGCCACCCCGGTCGGGTGCGCATCCCCGATCTGTCGGGCAGGCCCGACGAAATCGGCCGCCTGTCGGGGGCGCTGCGCGGCATGGTCGGCGCGCTTTATGACCGGATCGACACCAACGAACAATTCGCCGCCGATGTCGCGCATGAGATCAAGAATCCGCTGGCCTCGCTGCGTTCGGCGGTGGGCACATTGCGGCGGGTGGTGCGCCCTGATCAGCGCGATCGGCTGCTGGATGTGATCGAACATGACGTGCGCCGGCTTGACCGGCTGGTGTCGGATATTTCCAACGCTTCGCGGCTGGATGCCGAACTGGTCAAGGAACAGGAAGAGCATTTCAATCTGTTGAAAACGCTTGATAATATGATCGAGCATCTGCGGGTCGAGGCCGCGCGCAACGGCGTGGATTTCATCGCCGATCTGCCCGATGAACCGATCATCGTCCACGGGCTGGAAGGCCGGCTGGCGCAGGTTTTCGTCAATCTGATCACGAATGCGATTTCATTTTGCGAAGATGGCGATGCCATTCGCATCTGGGTGCGCAAACGCGAAAACCGGGTGCTGGTGGTGGTCGAAGATACGGGGCCCGGTATCCCCGAGCTTGCGCTGGGCAAGATTTTCAACCGCTTTTATTCCGAACGCCCCGCGGGCCAGTTTGGCAATAATTCCGGGCTCGGGCTCGCCATATCCAAACAGATTGTCGAGGCGCATGGCGGCGTCATCTGGGCCGAAAACATCCGCCCCACCAATGCCGATATCACCTCTGACCCGCTGGGGGCGCGCTTTGTCGTCGGGCTGCCGGTGTGAGCGAAGCGCCCCTGATCATCCATGCCAGTTGCGTGGCGGTGAACGGGGCGGGATTGCTGATCCTTGGCCCATCGGGCGCGGGTAAATCCGGGCTGGCGTTGCAGTTGATGGCATTTGGGGCAGCACTGGTGGCCGATGACCGCACCTTGCTGCGCCGCGCGGGTGCCGATATCATCGCCGACGCCCCGCCCCAGATCGCCGGCCGGATCGAGGCGCGGGGCATCGGCATCCTGAATGCCACGCCCTATGGCCCCGTGCGGTTGCGCGCAATCGTCGATCTGGCACAGCCCGAGGGCGAGCGCCTGCCGCCTTTGCGCACAATGGCCCTGTTAGACAAAGAAATCCCCCTTATATATAAGGGTGAGGGGCCATATTTCGCCGCGGCCCTGATGCAATATCTAAAAGGGGATCGCAGCGCCTGATGAATGCCACATTGCCGGAGACCACGATCGACAGCACCCCGAAGCCGGGCGTGCAAAGGCTGGTGATCGTCACCGGCCCGTCGGGTGCTGGCCGCTCGACCGCGATCAACGTGCTGGAGGATCTGGGGTTTGAGGTGATCGACAACTTGCCGCTGTCGATCCTGCCACGATTGCTGGATGGGCCGCCGCTGGTGCGGCCGATGGCGCTGGGGCTTGATACCCGCAACCGTGATTTCACGCCCGCGGCACTGATCGACATAATCGCGCAACTGGGCAGCAATGCGGCGCTGCGGCCCGAACTGCTTTATGTCGATTGTCAGCCCGAAATCCTGATTCGCCGCTTTTCCGAAACCCGCCGCCGTCACCCGCTTGCCCCTGCCGAATCCCCTGCCGAAGGCATCGCGCGCGAGGCCGATCTGTTGGTGCCGGTGCGCGCGCGGGCCGATATCCTGATCGATACCACGGATCTGACGCCCCATGATCTGCGCGCCGAAATCGCGCGTTGGTTCGACGCCGGGCCGGGGCAGGGGCTGGCGGTATCGGTCCAGTCGTTTTCCTATAAACGCGGTATCCCGAGCGGCGTCGATATGGTGTTCGACTGCCGATTCCTGCGCAATCCCTATTGGATCGCCGATTTGCGGCCCCTGACCGGGCAGGATGCAGCCGTGGCCGCCCATGTGGCGGGCGATCCGCGTTTTGGCGGGTTTTTCGCGCGGCTGCTGGATCTGTGCGATTTCCTGCTGCCCGCCTATGCGGATGAGGGCAAAGCCCATCTGGCCATTGCGCTTGGCTGCACGGGCGGGCAACATCGCTCGGTCGCGCTGGCCGAGCAACTGGGCAAGGCCCTTATGGACAAGGCGTGGCGTGTGTCTATAAGGCACAGAGAACTTGAACGGCGCGGTATGTCGATACTGCAGGCAAAATCGGGGTTGATCGCGTGATCGGGATCGTCATTGTCGCGCATGGCGGGCTGGCCAGGGAATATCTGGCCGCGGTCGAACATGTGGTGGGCAGGCAAAACGGCATGGCGGCCATTTCCATCGATGCGGATCACGATCGCGCCGCCAAACAGGCTGAAATCTGTGCGGCGGCCGATGCGGTCGATACCGGCGATGGCGTGGTTATGGTGACCGATATGTTCGGCGGCTCGCCTTCCAATCTCAGCCTGCGTGCCTGTCATCATGACAACCGCAAGATAATCTATGGGGCCAATCTGCCGATGTTGATCAAACTTGCCAAATCGCGCCGGCTGTCGGTGGCCGAGGCGGTGGAAAACGCCCTTGCCGCCGGGCGCAAATATATCGACAGTTTCGATGTTTCCCGTTCCGATCTGATTTAAAGCAAAGTGATTGAACCCTTGATGACTGCCTGCCCCCCCCGCACCCTGAAAATCGTGAATGAAAAGGGTCTGCATGCGCGCGCTTCGGCCAAACTGGTGGAAGTGGTCGAGGCCCATGACGCCACCGCCGAGGTAAGCAAGGACGGGCTGAGCGCGGCGGGCGACAGTATCATGGGGCTGCTGATGCTCGCGGGATCCAAGGGCACGTCGATCACGGTGCACACTTCGGGCCCCGAGGCCGAAAAACTTGCCGATGCGATCGAGGCGCTTGTCGCGAATCGCTTTGGTGAGGAATATTAGGCCACTTCATTGCCTTCGCGCCCCGCCCCCTATGACAAGCGCCGCCTGTCCTATGCCAATACCTTCACCAACCCGTTGAAGGCCAATACCATTCGCGCGATGGAATGGATGACCGGCAAGATGACGCTGCTGCGCCTGATTCGCCGGTTCGAGGCCATGGGCGTCAAGGAAGGGCAGGCCTTCTGGGCGCAGGCGCTGGCGGTAATGGGGATCGAGCTGCAAACCCCCGCGGCGCAGCTTGCGCATATTCCGGCAAGCGGGCCGTTGGTGGTGGTGGCCAATCATCCGCATGGGCTGGTCGATGGGATGGTGATGGCCGAATTGATCGGGCGGATTCGCACCGATTACAAAATCCTGGCGCGATCGCTTCTGACCGGTGTGCAAGAGATCGAGCAATTCATGCTGCCCGTGCCCTTTCCCCACGAAGCGGATGCGCATCGTCAAAGCATTGCCACCCGCGCCGCGGCGATGGGG
>Ga0265293_10013089_pt1 | contig 10849 bp, 2 predicted proteins | sample Munlanlewell138R_FD_192505 | JGI IMG/M metagenome (GOLD analysis project Ga0265293, IMG submission 192505) | Leachate microbial communities from a municipal landfill in Southern Ontario, Canada - Leachate well 138R | ecosystem: Engineered > Solid waste > Landfill > Unclassified | place: Canada... | reverse complement strand
ACATAGTTTACTTCGGCTGCTCCGTCATATTCCCCTGAAATTACCCTCACATATGAAGGGAACGTTATGGTATAATTCCCTGCTAAAAGAAGTGTGATAACCTTATTTTGTTGCAGATTGCTGAATGTGAAAGTAGTATTTGCGGTTAATGCTTTTCCAAAAATAGCTGCTGTACTCCAGTCAATATTAGAAGTTGAAATTACTGTATTGCTTTTTAAGTCAGGAGCAATTCTATCATATGTTACTGAATTATTTGGGGGATTATATGTTGCCCCACTTTCAATACCATCTAATTTTGATTTATCCGTTGCAATCATTAAACCAGATAATGATGTTGTTGCACCTGACAATATTGTATTATTTCCTGTTGAACTTGTTATTGTATATGTTGTGCTTGTTCTTGATTGTCCAAGATTAGTCCCAGGAACAGTAACCGTAAATGTTGAATTAGTACTTTGATTTGCAGTAAAAGTTGCACTTCCAGTTGCAATACCAGATGTCCCTAATGTTAAAGTCCCATTTCCAATACTAACCGTTCCCGTTGCTGCTGTTGCTCCAGTGACATGTCCATATGTATCAAAAGATAATGTTAAATCTTGAATAAACGTATTACCGCTATTATTTGAACTTAAATTACTGACGGAACTTGTATTAGCATGTCCAATAGTTCCTGTTGTTGTTATGGGGTTTGTTGATCCCGATAATCCATTACCAATAGTGATTGATGTTACTGTTCCCTGTGGAATTAATGAAGAAACATTTGTTGTTAAAACACCTGTTGATGTTACACCTAAAACTGATGTTCCTGCTGTTGTTCCAATACTTCTAAATCTGCCATTTCCATTAACATCCAATTTCTCAGAAGGAATAGTAACACCAATTCCAACATTTCCCTCAATAATCAAACCATTTGATGGTGCTGCTGTATTAACATAACTACTCCCAATAGCAGCGTTTCCATAGACAGAAATCATTGATGCTGCTTGTGCATAGGTTGTCCAACTCGGATCATGTCCTAAACGAACATTTCCATTATTATTTAATATAAAAGACCCATATTCATATTTTTGATTCCAAAATAAAAAATGTCCCTCACCATATCCATTACCACTTCCTGTTGTTGCAAATTCCCAAGCAGTATTGGATGATATTGAATTAATAACAAATGAAGCACCCTCAGTATTATCAGATTCTACCCATAAAACATTATTTTCTGTTCCTTTAACATATAATTTTTTATCAGAATCTATACCCCCAATTCCAACAACCCCATTAAATTTTGAATTATTTCCAGTAACCAATAAATCACCATATATTTTTGTATCTGTTAAATTAGCCATTCTTTAAAATCAATTTAATATCCTTCTTTTAATTCTCCCTTTAAATAAATACTATCTTTTGTTAATTTCATTTTTTTATTTGTTGTTCCCATTTCATATAAAATACCAACTTCTTCTGGTGTTAATGCTCGGTTGTAAATGCGGACATCATCAATAAGACCATTAAAAACATAATTTGTTGCGTCTGATGAAGCACCAATTCTTGTTGGTGTTGTATTATGTGTTATTGTTCCCAATGTATAATCTTTTTCTAAATTTCCATTAACATAGGTTCTTACTGTTGTACCGTCCCAAACAACAATAACATGATACCAAGTATCTAATTCAGCGATTATTGTTGTTTGTCCACCAGACCAACCAATACCACTATTTGCACCAATAGTACCAACAATATAATTACCAGTCTGAATACCAATCCAATAATCACTTGCTCCAATTGATGCATCACCAGACCTATGAACGGCAGCACGATAAGTACCACTATTTCCTTTATTCATAAACCAACATGAAACCGAAAATTTATTAACACCAATAATAAGATTATCATCAATTTTTATTTTATCATCTACCCCATCAAAACTATAACATCCCCCAATAATTCCACTACTTAATGTTGCCCCATAAACAGTTCCATGATAATTATTACCAGAATAATCCCTTGTATTATTATCAAGGGGATAATAAGCAACCAAACCATTTGTAATTCCAACTTCCGAAATTTCACCAATATTAGCTAATTTAGAACCAGCTTTTAAATTTAAATTTGTTGTTCCACCTATTGTTCTAATTAAATCAATATTATTCGAATCAAAACCAGATAATAATTCTTGAATAGATGGTTCTGTCCCATCACAAATATCCATTCTTGGATATACCCATCTCATTCTTACACTTGTATCAGTACAATAATAAAGATAACTTCTATGTCGCCCTGTTGTTGTTTCTGGTAACCAAACGTAATCAACCGAAATATTACCAATTCTACCATCATTAACAGTGTATCTTCCAGAATCGGGATGATTTGAACCCGTACCTGAATTTGCAGCCCAAACATGACCTACAACTAATTCCCATTCATTATTTGCATTACCAGTTGTTATATAGAAATATGGGTTAGTATTAGGAGTTAAACTTCTTCTCGAATGTACGCCATTTATACTACCATAACCATTACATCCCAAATAAAAATTACCGTTTCCTATATTATTTCTCCATACCCATGTTGAAAAACGATATGTTTTTGTATTATCAATTGGTATTGAACTCATACTCCATCCACCATCAGCACCACTAACATCATCAGGCGTTGCTTCCCAAATTACAGTTTCTTTTCCCCAAGGATCAATTCCTAATACTCTTGAATTTTCAGACGTTGATCCGTTTTGAGAAAATGGAGATATTGTACCCGTTTGTCCGTTTTGCCAAACAGTATAATTTAATAATAATGCTTTATGACCCGTTTCGTTTAGTTGTGGGGTAAAAAAATTACCATGATTATCCAAAGAATGACGAGATTGATATATTTGTAGAATATCATCACTTGACAATGCGGTTGCATATATACGAGAATCGTCCAAATAACCATTATAAAAATTACCCCAATTACTACTAAAAGGACGATTAAAACCAATATAAAAACCACCAGACCCAATAGTATCCGAATCGGTTAATGTGTGATTTGCGCTTCCTGTTGAAATACCATTAATAAATAATTCTGATGAAGAACCCGTATTTACAAATGCACAATGATTCCAACTATCCCGTGTAATAGTACCAGTTCTTGTAAATGTCGATGATGTTCCTCTTAAATATCCAATAATTTGATTATTTGTTGTTCCTCTTATTAATCCATGAGAACCCGCATAACTACCTCTACCAATAATATTACCACTATAACCATTTGACCATTCTGCTGAAGAAGGAACATATACCCATGTTGAAATTGTAAATGGTTGAGTATATGATGTTGGATATGTTGTTGGTGTAATAAAACCGTTATTAATACCATTAAAATAATAACCCCCACTCCCAATTTTACTATCACTCACCCATTGGGGTGTTGTTGCTAATGCAAGTTCAGCATTATTTCCATTTCCAGTTACATCATTTATTAATCCTGAACGTGTTGTTTGTGTGAAAGGAGTTGCATGGTCTTTGAGTTCAAATTGTAGATTTCTATAAAGAACATATCCAACAGTAAACGTACTAAAAATATACGTTAAAATACGAGCATTGGTAGATGTTGTGACTTTACCCTCAATCTTCAAATACTGCCATTCACCCTTTTTCGTTAAATCATAATATACTGAATTAGAAAAACCTTGTTCACAATGTAATCTGACTGTACCTGTCCCATCAAAAGTTGTTGATACATAACACCAAACACTTGCAGAATAAGTATCACCACTTATAACACTAATATCTCTCCCATGATATTGATTTGATGCACGTGGATTTAATTTTAATACGTTACCACCAAAAAAACCAGTTGGGTCGGAAATAATCTCACCATTGATTGATCTTACAGGATGAAAAGAACCAGAAGCATAATTACCATCCTCATATAAATTCTCAGTCGGCTCCTGAAAATCATCAAAAGTATAATGTAATACCTTTCCTTTTGCGAGTTCTTTAATTTCCTTTGTAGATAATGCGTGGTCGTAGATTCGGATATCATCCAAACTCCCCTCACAATATGAACTTGATAATCTACCGATTTCCAAATCACTTGAAGTTTCTCCACCGATAAAACCAGAAGTAGTACTATGGTTTCCTAATCCTACATCCACACCATCAATATAATATTTTTGTTCAATACCATTCCACACATAAATAACGTGAAACCATTTATCAATATCATTACTATTAAAAAGCTTGCCACTATAAGCATAGATTCGATTATCACCATTATTATAGGTAACCAGAAAACTATTTGAATTATAAAATGCAAGATTAAATCCATATCCATATGAACCACCACTACTTTGCTTTGTGAGTAACCGTTGAATTGTATTTAAAGAGGGTATTTTATACCAAAAAGATAATGAGAAATTTCCCACAAGACGAAACTTTTCACTATGATTCGCAATAATATAAGAATTTAAACCATTAAACTCCCCACTTTGACCTATTTTTCCATTAACCCAATTAATATTATATGATATACCATTATGATCATACCCACTACTATCCAGTGCATTTCCATCTAATTTATAATGTGCAATTAAACTCATATTTATAATAATTTACAAAAATAAAAAATATTTCTAATATTTAACATATTTTTTATTTTTTTATTAAACAATAATAAAATCTATTGAAGCTGTTGCTTCATTATATTCCATAAATGCTTTTTCAGTTGAAGTACTATCTTGCATTGCAAATTGTTTACTACTTGCTTTTGTTTCTGCTGTAATGACACTACCATTAAAATTACCGCTTGCATCACGTGCGACCACTTTTGATGCGGTATTTGCTGATGTTGCATCAACAGCCCATGTTTGAGCAACACTTCCATTATAATTATTACCTGTTAGATACGTTCCTCTTGTTAATGTTGCCAAACTAACACCCGATAGAGTTAATGCACCGCTTGGTCTGTTTAAAGCAACAGATGTTGTACCAATATATAAACTTGAATTACCAAACACTGTTGATGGTATTGTTCCAGTTAATAAACTTGCATCTAATGATGTTACTGTTGTTATTGTACCACCACTCATATAAACAGGTGTTGATGAACTACCAACAGTTGCAGATAATGCTGTTATACTACCACTTGACATATAAACTGGTTTAGATGTTGAACCAACTGTTGAACTAAATGCAGTTATACTACCACTTGACATATAAACTGGTTTAACAGATGAACCTACTGTTGTTGAAAAAGCAGTTGCAGTACCACCATTCAAATAAATTGGCTTAACAGTTGAGCCAATAGTGGTTGTACCTAATTTACTTGCTGTTGCTGCATTTCCATTTAAACTTGCGGTTATTGTTCCAGCACTAAAATTACCGCTTGCATCACGTTTTACAATAGTATTTGCTGTATTTAAATTAGTTGCATCCGATATATCAGCAGATAAATGAGTATGTTCTGATAAATATGGTCTAATTGCACCATCTTTATATTCATATACAGGATTATTTGTTGTTATACGAACAGAAGTAGTACTATTATTCATAATACCCAACAATATATATACATAACCATCATCTGTTGTTGGTAATGTTTGTGTTAAGAAATCAGTTCCACCAACAGTTCCAGCACCAGCTAATTTAAAACTACCATTAGCTTGAATAGTACCTTTAACATATATTGGTCTATATGCAACCCAACCAGACGCTTGATTTGCAGTATATTGTAAATATGCCTGTGTTACACCATTATACCAATAATTTGCAGATGTTGCACCAGATGTTAAATTTGTAGTATAACCATAATATAAAATTGGCATTCTAATATCCAATTCTGCATTTGAAACAGTTTTTGTTGTTGCTGTTCCATTTTCAATCGTTAATGGATAAACTTGTCCATCTGTTCCAAACATTACTATCTTATAATCATTTAACGGATCAGTACCAACTTGTAATCTGCTATTCCATCTTATAGTATATGATTCAGTTGAATCACTTGTTCTATATGAACCAGTTGTTCTAAAGTATGTACCATCATAATATAATAAAACAACAGATGCTGATGGTAAATTTAATGTCGTTGTTGTTACATTAGTATTCCCCATTCTAACATTAATACCATTGATAGTTATTGTTGAAACAGTATTCCCTAATGTAAATGTTGCAACATAAACAGTACCAGCGGTTAATGTAACCGATTCTGTTATTGTTTTTGCTGTTGTTGCTGCTGCTGTTTCGATTGTAATTGGTTCAAATGGTGCATATCTTGTATCTAAACCAGTATATGAACTTAAATTACTAATATCATTTGTTACTAATGATCTAAATGTCGGTAAACCAGCAGAACCATTTGGTGATGCTAAAACAAGATTTGCAGATTTACTTGCATATGGGTTTTTTGTATCACCATAATTATCACTTAAACTGACAGTCATTGTAGATTCTAATACCCTACCACCAGAAACAACAATTGGTGATGTACCGCTTGCAACGTAGTTAGTAATTGCGTGTGTATGAGTTGTTGAGGTTACACTATTCGTTGTATTATGTGTTAATGTTGATGGTGTACCTAACGTAACATTACCACTTCCTGTTATTGTTGTAAAAACCATACCGTTACCAGCACCTACCGAAGTAACAGTACCAGTGTTAGATGTAAATCCACTTGGGTTTGTTGAATTATATGGTGTATAACCCAATCCACTAATAACGGCTGCTGATGTAACAATTTCCGATTTAACATCCGCTAATTTTTTTGGACGAATAAATCCATCAGTTCCAGTTTCAATATAATAATGTGTTGCTGCTGTTGTTGTATCAGATGTACCAATTAAATTTAATTGTGTTGGATAAAAATACCCACCGTAATTTAATCTTGTTGTACCTGTTGGTGTTGTTGTACCACCATATAACATACCAGCAGTTAATGTTGTTCCAGCATATTTTAAAGCACCAGATGATGTACTACCTGCTGTTCTAAATGTATCTTTAACCTCAGTAATTTGGTGACCAGAAACGTTAATATCAATCATATAATCACCACTTGCATCAACTTTTGAAAGTTGTGTTTCAACAACTGTTGATGTATCTGCCGTAGCACCAGTAACGTGACCATAAGTATCAAAAGATAATGTTAAATCTTGAATAAATGTATTACCGCTATTATTTGAACTTAAATTACTAACAGAACTTGTATCAGCATGTTCAATTTTAATTGCATCTGTTCCAGCAACAGTACTTGTATATAAATTAATACCACCACCTTTAACAATTGTTAATGTATCACCAACCGTATCAGCAACCTGATTAGTATTAGTATTTGCTGTGCCCCAAGTATATCCACTATCAGTACCATTAATTGCAATAATACCATAATCACTACTTTGAGATGTTAAATATGTTGCAGTTGTTACACCTGTAACATGTCCCATTCCATCAACACTAATTGATTTTACACCATTAGTACCATAAATACCAGATAGTGTACTTGTATCACTATGTGCAACACCAAAAGTAGTTCCCTCACCAGCCGTACCAGTAATTGAAATACCTGTACCACCAGTAACAGAAGCAGTATAATTACCTGTTGTGTTAGTACCAAGAGCAACAGAATTTGATGTTATTGTTGTACTAATACTAATCGTGCCACCAGTTAAATCAGTTAATGTTGCTGATGAACTACCACTTACATCACCACTAAGTGATACAGTTATTTGTGGATCAGGAAGATTCAATAAATTACTCCAATCTAAATTAGCATCAATTTCCCCTTTACCACCACTAAATACTTCAGATGTGTTTGTTCCATTAGGTATAAATGTAAATTTACCTGTTGAAGCATCAAAACCAAAAAACCCTAATTTTGCCGATGTTCCATCGTGCCATCTATATTCAATACCCCTATCCTTAGCATCATTTATTGTTGGTAACGTATCACCCCCTAAAGTCATTATAGGATCATCAATACTTACAATATTAGAATTTACTGTTGTTGTTGAACCATTAACAATTAAATTTCCACCAATATTTACTGTTCCCCCAACATGGAGATTTTTAACAATACCTACACCACCAGAAACCTTCAATGCACCAGTTCCTGTTGAAGTTGATTCAGTTGTGTTTGAAATTGTTGTTATTCCTGAAAATGTTTTTGCACCAGCAATTGTTTGTGTTGATGTTGTGATTATTCCCGAAACACTTGCTGATGCGCTCGGTATCGATGAAAACGAAACATTTCCCATTCCAACACCAGAAAGTGTACCTGTCGGTCCTGCCGTAGTACCGTTTGTCCAAGTATAACCTGTTGGATACCAGTTAACATTTGGATTAGATGGCATTGTTAATGTAACTGAACCCTTTTCAGTAATATGTCCTTGAGCATCATAAGTAACAGAAGGTATCTTAAATGTACCACCAAAAGCTAATGTTCTTGTAATTCCACCCTCACTTGCCGTTCCAGCAGTAATCAGATTTGAATGGTTAAATGTTGTTCCACTTAAAACCAAACCACTACCAGCACTATATGTTGTATTAACATATGTTGAATTAACAGTTATTACCCCACCAGTTTGGGATAAAGTAACATTCGTTCCTGCTTTGATTGTGGCTGTTTGACCCGAACCAATCGCTTCTATTCCAATTTCTGTTCCTGATGAATTTTGTGATTGAAAATTCCATGAATTATAATTATCAGCAACAGGTGAACCAGTATATCCTAAATCGCTTAATGTTAATGCTCTGGTTGTTGTACCAGTTACGTGACCATGTGTGTTGATATATATTCTTGAAAAAACATTAGCACCAGATAATGCTGTTGTACTTGTAAAACCAGTTGGGTGTACATAATAATTTGCATTTGAATCACCAGTATAACCCAAATCGCCCAATGTTAAATCTCTCGTATTTACTGTTGTGGTGTGACCTGAAGCATTAACAACAATTTGGCTGACAATGGTAGAACCCGTTAATTGACCAGTATCTATTGTTGTTTGTGTTGGATGTTGTGGTGATGATATTGTTATTAATTTTGTTGCTGATGTAAAACTTACACTTGTTGCACCAGAACCAGCAAAACGAATATTATCATTATTATTTCCAGCACTAAATTGAACACTACCAGCCGAATTTGCTATATTTTTAAATATGTTTTGTGACGAACCTAAATCAGTATTTGATATTGTTACAGTATTACCCGAAACATTTAAACCAATCCCTGTTCCATTATTAATATCACTTGTTGTTAAGTAAGTATTGGTATCAACAACATATGTATCTGCACCACTTTTTTTAATAAAACCAATATTTCCTGTTCCTGTCATAAAGGAAGCAAGATTAGTCAGGGCAGGACCGACAACCGTTCTTATTGTTCTATTAATTGTTGTATTAGCACTATATGTACCACTAAAATTAAGATTAACGGTTGTATTAGTTGAACCTGCACTCGGCGTTGTTGCAGTTAAGGTTCCATCACCAATTGTTGGTTTTCCAGTAAAATTAGCATAATTTAAATAATAACTACCATCTTGTCCATCTAACAAATCAGCATTTAAATTATCAACCAAAGTTGTTGAAATAACGGTTAAAGGTGCTGTTCCTGTTTCAGCAGTACTAATGAATTGTACACCCTTAATATTTCCAGCACTTTCAATTGATTCTATTGGATTTACAAAACCAATACCAATATAACCATCACTATCAATAACAGTTTTATACGCACCATTAACTTTCCATTCTTGTAAATTTACGTTAGTATTTATTCCAGCATTTACTGTCAAAGGTACGTTTGAAGTACTTGAATTAATTTTTATACTACCATCAACATTAATATCAGATAAAAATTTTCTTTCGGTCATTTAAATTTATTTATAGATAAATACCATATAAAAAGAAAAAAACATGGTAATATTACCATGTTTTATAAAAAATTATAATATTTTAATATTTTATCCCACAATAACAACACGATAAGAAACACCAATTGCAGGTGGAATATTGAAGTTGATTGTTAATGTATTTTGATCTGTAATAATTTCTTCAACTTCAACCTTTTCACCAGTACTTAAATTACGAACAAAAGTTACAATATCCTCAGTACCTAAATTATGATTTATTGGAAATGATGCCTCAGCAGCGTCTCCCTCAATAGTGAACCACACTTTAACTGGATACGCTTCTGTTGTGCCTGATGTAACCTGTCCCTTCGCATTTACAAGAACTTTATTATATGTTCCTGCTGTTGTTATATTTGGTAAAGTAGCTGTATATGTTCCATTTGTCATTGATGATGTTGAAATATCACCACTTAATGTTATTGTTTGGTCACCTGTGTTAGTTCCACTAATTGATGCATTATCTGCAATCGTAAGAGTACTTGATGTTTGCGTGAAATCTAAAGTACCTGAATTGGTATTGATAGTTAAAGACCTTGTACCATTGTTTACACCAGTACCACCATATGTAGGTGAAATAATACCACCATTCCAAACACCAGTTGTAATTGTACCAAGAGTTGTAATACTTGTAGAACCTGTCCATGTATTTAAATTCGAAATATCATTAATTGTAAATTGTTTAAAATTTAACCTATTATTTGCAGATTCCCAATATGCGAAATAACCATCAGTAATGGGTGTTGAGACTCTTGTTGCAATCGGTTGTTCATTTCCTTGGTCACCAACATAAGCAGTTCCAGTATTATCAAATATTAAACGACCATTTAATACACCATCATAAAGTGTTGCAACAATACCAGCATATTCACCAACACCTAATCCAGTTGTTGCACCATCTCTCAAATAAATTAAATCTTGTGTTGTATATAATTGTTCCGCATGTGTTTCGTATGTTGAACCAGATTGTACAATATCACCATC
>Ga0265293_10013088_pt1 | contig 10849 bp, 10 predicted proteins | sample Munlanlewell138R_FD_192505 | JGI IMG/M metagenome (GOLD analysis project Ga0265293, IMG submission 192505) | Leachate microbial communities from a municipal landfill in Southern Ontario, Canada - Leachate well 138R | ecosystem: Engineered > Solid waste > Landfill > Unclassified | place: Canada... | reverse complement strand
CTAGCATTCCTAAAAGTATCGCTTTCTTTAGATATTGCAAGTTGCCTAGTCTTAGGAGGTGAAGTTTTAACCTCACAAGACACAGAAGGAGCTAAAGCATCGCTTCCGAATTGGCAGTTCTTAGGAAGCGAGGTTTTAACCTCGTCTTGCGAGATGCAGCTAAAAGGCATCATAATCCCTAAGGCTTCGCCCAAAGAGCAGATATAGTAAGTAGAGATAAAGCGAGCGAGTTCAAGCTGCTTTTGTGAGTAAAAAAACTCACTTAGGCTCAAAACCTCATTTGTTTTAAATTCTGGTTTTTGAACCCTCTCTATAACTACGCCATCTGTAGTTCGATTTCTTACATCTATACTTACTTTTGTTAATAGTTTTATCTCAGAGTTTGAGCAATATGTGAATGGCTCAAGAGGGGAACCTAAGAGTGAGATATTATAGTAGTGCAAAATATCCTCTAGTTAGCTAAGGCGTTACAGTCAGCTGTATCTTCCGCGCACATAAACTTACCATCAACTGGAGTATATATAAACTCTGTTTTAGTTCCATTTACTGCGTAATCATAGACTAAAAATGCATCATCTTTTACCGTCCACCCATCTGTTTGTGAACCTGCTTTGATACCATACATCATAAGTGTTCTATTTTGATCTTTTACTTCAGTTGGAATCGTTCCACTCCCAGTAAAGAGGGTTGTGCTATTATCACTTAAGTTTGGTATATAGCTAGCGTTACCCTTTACAAGTTGAGCCTGTCTTTCATTTACAATGGCTGAGCGGATAGTTGCAACGTCAGCACGGCCAGAAACTATGTTAGCCTGTTTTTTTGTTTTTTCAAGCTTAGGAAGTGCCACAGCCGCTAAAATTCCTAAGATTACGATAACAAAGATTAGCTCTATCATAGTAAAAGCATTTTTTGATTTTTGCACGAGCATACCTTTAAAAAAAATATCACTTTAGTTAGTAGGCGATACTAGCATTTTTTAGTTTAAATTTTGGTTTTGTGGGGTTTGGCTTTTCGGCTTTTTGGAACCGCGAACTTTAAGAACGCTAAGCAATGACATTCTCCACGATGTTTTGGGGTTGAGTTTGGTTTGGATGAGTTTGTGTGTTGTATGCATTCCCAAGCTGGAGCTTGGGAACGAGGAACCGCGAACTTTAAGAACGCTAAGCAATGACATTCTCCACGATGTTTTGGGGTTAAGTTTGGTTTGGATGAGTTTGTGTGTTGTATGCATTCCCAAGCTGGAGCTTGAGAACGAGGAAAGCAATGACATTCTCCACGATGTTTTGGGGCAAGTTAGGTTTCAAAGCTATAACAGGCTCAGATAAATTCAGGTATTTGGTGAGTTTATGCATTCCCAAGCTGGAGCTTGGGAACGAGGGAAGACGATTTTATAGATTACTATTTAGCATATATTTTTTAGTCCTAGCATTATGCAAATCACACATAGGTGCAACTGTGACATTTCCATCCTTACAAACAACAGTATATAAAACACCATTATATGTCCCAGATGCAACATATCCATTAGCATCTTTTACTGGAGCTGTTACATCAGTAGCATTAAAATCATAATCCGAGCCTGCTAACATATCAAAGCTTGCTACAATTTTGTCAGGAGGGGTTAAATCAGCATTAATTTTTCTAGAAACATTAAGATCTACTATCTTTCCTTCTTCCCCTCCCATCATTGAATCACTCCAATATGCAGGTAGAATAGTTCTATTTAATGTGCCAACATAAGCTTGCAGCTTGCCAACTTTAGCCTGTTCAGAGACGCCTGTAAACTTAGGAAGCGCAACTGCAGCTAAAATACCTAAAATAACTATAACAAATATCAACTCTATCATCGTAAAACCAGTTCTTTTCATAAGAACTCCTTGATTGCAAAAATGAGCTACTCTAGTAACCTCAGAAAAGATTATGTGATAAAAAGCATTAAATAGTGCTTAAAAATAACTGTGATTATTCGTGTATCTTTATGTTATCTTTACTCCACTTTATGAAGACTTTTTTTTGGAACTCTTTTTGCTTGATTTAGATTATATATAAAAATCATGAAGAGCTAAGGAGTAAAAATGAGTATTCAAATATCTCGCGCACACGATATTGTTGATAAAGCACTCGATTATAGAGCTATTAGACAAGATATGATAGCTTCAAATATCGCAAATGCAGATACTCCTTTTTACAAACCAAGAGATATAAGTTTTCAAGAGACGCTTATAGCTAAAAAAGCAGAGATTTTTAACGACACAAAAGACAAACTAGAGTTAGCTCAAACAAATGCTTCACACATTCCACTTCAAGAAGAGAGAGATTCTAGCCGTGCTACAACATTTTACAGAGATGGACATATGGCAAGAAACGATGGAAACAGTGTAGATTTAGATGTTGAGACTACTGAGATGAGTAAAAACTCAGTTATGTTTAACGCTCTAGTTATGGCTAGAAAAAAGAGTTCTGGTATCTATAACAGCGTTATAGAAGCATCAAGTAAAGCAAGCTAATTGTGAAAAGCATTAAATATCTCGCCAAAGGCGTAGCTTTAGTGATTGAAACTAACGTAGGCCTGTTCGAGTTAGTTGAGAAAAAGGAGAAGAAATGTCATTTTTAAATAGTTTTGATATTAGTGGTTATGGACTAAGCGCCCAAAGAGTTCGAGTAAATACTATCTCGCAAAACATAGCAAACGCACAAACTACTAGAACTGAAGAGGGCGGACCTTACAGAAGAAAAGAGGTTATCTTTAAAGCGATAGACTTTAATGAACATTTCAACAAAGCACTAGGAGAGTCAACAAACAGTGCTAAATATGAAGATCCTCTAGATGAGGGACATTTTGGCAAAAAAGTCAATCCTGCTATAATGAGCGTAGTAGTTGATAAAATCTCAAGAGATGACAGAGAACCAAAGTTAAAGTTTGATCCATCACACCCAGATGCAGATGCAAGTGGTTATGTTGCGTATCCAAATATTAATCCTGTTATCGAAATGGCCGATTTAGTAGAAGCGACTAGAAGCTATCAAGCAAATGTGGCTGCATACGAGAGTTCAAAAGATATAGCGAACGCTGCTATATCTCTTTTACAGTAGGCTTTAAATGAATAGTGCGCTAAATAAGGATAGAAAATGAGTGAATTTGGTAAAATAGAAGGATTATCAGGAACATCGACTGCTGAACTTTTAAAACAAAAAAGTAAGGTAGATGGTGCTAGTGGTGAGGCCTTTGCTAATCACTTAAAATCTGCTCTAAATGAAGTAAACGAGTATCAAGAAAAGGGTGAAGTAGCTCTTAGTGAGATGGCAACTGGTCAAGTAAAAGATTTGCATCAAGCAGCCCTTGCTATTGGAAAAGCTGAGACGAGCATGAAACTAATGCTTGAGATAAGAAACAAAGCACTAAATGCTTACAGAGAGTTAGGTAGAACACAACTATAAACACTTTAAAAATAACTCTCTAACTCTTGCTCCATAATGCTATAATCTCTTAAAAAGAAACTCAAGTGCAATCTATGAACTACAAAACAAAAAGTAAAAAAATCTTTCTTCTTTATACCCTTATTGCCATAGGTTTTTTAATATTTTTAAGCGTAATGCTTCTGACTGTACTAAAACATCGTCACCTCCCATCTCTATATACAAAAGAGACATCAAAATCGCAAAGAGGTTCCATTATAAGTGCTGATGGTTTTCATATTGCAACCACTCAAAAACTCTACAAAGCTGTTGTAAATACTCTATATATAGATCCACAAAAGATGAATCTTTTTATAGAACTCTTTAGCATCTACTCTGGTATAGAAAAAAAAGAGATAGAGAAAAAGATAAAAAATGCACAAGGCTCCGTAGTTTTGAGCTATAACATTACAGAAAAAATGGCACAATATTTAAAGAGCCTCTCTTATGAGCTTAGAAGGTACAATGTCTTTGTTGAGAGGAAAAACCCTAAAACTGGCTACACAACACTTCATGGATTAAACATCATTGAGAGCGGAGAGAGTAGAGAATACCCTTATGGAAATCTTTTGACTCCAATAATCGGCTATCCACACAAGCAAGAAGAGGATGGATATACCTATATAAAAGGCGTAAAAGGGCTTGAAAAAAGATTTGAGAGAGCTCTCTCTCCAAGGCAAGATGAGTTAAGGCAAGGAAAAAGAGATGTAAACAGCTACATTATCTTAAATAAGCAAAGTTTTTCAAAACCGTATATTAATGGTCTTAATATTAAGCTAAATATCCCTGTAGGTCTTCAAATAAGAGTTGAGAGAATGCTAGATAGTATGAAAGTAGAGCTTCAGGCAAAAGAGATTATCTGTGCAGTGATGGACACAAAGAGTGCAAAAGTCATCACACTAGCAAGCTCAAACAGATATCTACCTAAGAGTATAAAAAGAAGTGATTATCCATCTCTAAATAGTGCTATGACTGAGTATAGTTTTGAGCCTGGAAGTGTTATAAAACCTATCACATTTGCTCTGCTTCTTGATAAGGGTTTAGTAAATCCTTATGATTTAGTAAATGGTCACAATGGTCGCTTTAAGATTGGTAGAAAAGTTATAACTGATGAGCATGACTTTGACTGGCTTAGTGCTGAGAATGTTATAGTTCACTCATCAAATATTGGTATAGCTCAACTTGCACAAAAGCTGAGCGGTGGCGAATTTTATGAAGGACTTCTTGATTTTGGATTTACTAAAAATTCTACACCAGACCTAGTCTATGAAAGACTAGGCTCCATTCCAAATGCAAATCAGTTAAACAACGAGATATATAAAGCAACTTGCTCTTATGGCTATGGGATGAACGCAAACTTGATGCAGCTCATCCGTGCATATAGTGCTTTTAACAACAATGGAAGAATAGTAACGCCAAAAATAGTAGATAGTTTTGTAGATTCAAGAGGTCAAATAAAAGAGATTCCAAATGAAGAGCAGGTTCAAGTTATAAAAAGTTCAACTGCCGATAGAGTCAAACAAATCCTTATAAAAACTGTAAATGAGGGGACTGGTAAAAGAACAAAAACAGATGGGCTCATAGTTGGTGGAAAGACTGGAACCGCCCACATAGTTGAGGGCGGCCAGTATGTCAATAGATACAACACCGCATTTTTAGGCTTTACAAATGATAGAGAGAGCAAATACACCATGGGCGTTATAGTTATAGAGCCAAAAAGCAGTCAGTTCGCTGCAAAGACCTCTGTTTTGGTCTTTAAAAAAATCATAGATATTATGGTTGAAGAGGCGTATTTGACTCCAAATCTCTAAGCTTTGCAAAAAAATTTAAGTTTTAAATTATTAGACAACTAAATCTAACTCTTGTAGGGTGCCAACTCCTCCATCTTCTTTTAGATAGATAGAACTCTCTCTCAAGTGCGCTGTTGTCTTTGCATCTGCGCCTATAAACTCAAAATCTGTTTTAACGCTACCAAGATACAAGGCTCCAACATTTTTCTCCTTTAGCGAGTACAATGATTCTACACCATTCTCATCTTTAGTCCAGATTAGAAGTTTTGAGAAGATTTCATCACTCTCATCTATCCAGCCATTTTTATCACTATCGTAAGCTCTTAACTCATTAAAACCATTCCCACTCTTAGGCCCAAAAAGTTCACTTCCATCGTTAATGATGCCATCACCATTTTTATCTAGTGCTAAAAATCCACTCCCAGAACCCACAAAAGAGAACTCATCACTCTTACCATCAAGGTCAAGATCAAAACTATGTCTAACACTACTAATACTTACCACATCTGTGCCAAAGTTTATAACAAGTGGATCTACAACAGCGTCCCCTGCCTTAAAACTTAGAGATTCATGCAACCTTACCTCACTCTTCATGTTAAGAGCTACTGAGAAGTTTATACTTCTCCCATCAGCAGTTTTTACACTCCCAGATGCACTAAAGCCTAGATGCTCTTTTTTTATCTCTGTTTTTTCATACTCATAATCTATGCCCCAGCCTAACTGCTCTGTAGCGCCCTCTCCATCCTTACTTGCAGAGAGTTCTTGTGGATTTATCTTCTTTGCAAATGAGATATCAATCTTTCTATCCATTAAAATTTCTAAAGCCCTTACAATAGTCATAAGTTTAGGAGGAAGATGCAACCCGTCCAACTCACCATCAACACTTAACTCTTTTGGCGCTAAGTTTTTGAAGTCCCTTGTTAGCTCTAACCTGTCTTGCATCTTAAATCTCTCAGGGGCATCTTCTTTCTTACCCCACATCTCAAGCTTCTTACTCTCATGTACCTCATGACTCTTCTTATGTTTACTCGAAAGGGATACATCTGAATTTTGTATTTTCACAACTCATCCTTTAGTTTATGATAACTATATATCGACTATATAAAATAAATCACAAGCGAAGCTTTACAAGAAAAAACTTTCAGGAAGCGAGGTTTTAACCTCGCCAAAAGACCTGTAAATCACACTACTATTTTAAAGTCATACAAAAGAAATTCCATCATGGAAGATGCTATGAGTTAGCATCTATAAAAGCTTTACATCCAAGAAAAAACTTTCAGGAAGCGAGGTTTTAACCTCGCCAAAAGACCTGTAAATCACACTACAATTTTAAAGTCATACAAGAGAAATCTCATCATGGCAATGTCACAATTAAGCCTTCCTAAAAGAACCGCCCATGCAAGAACATCTCATTGGATTCTTTTATTTATGCACATATAAGATATAATCGCACAATTAAATTACCTCTTAGGAATCCTTATGCCAGCAAGTAGCATCAAGCCCACAAATCACCGTGTTTATCCGTGCCCAAATGATAAAAAACTATTACTTCTAGATCAAATCATTACAGAAAATAGAGATAGCAAAATCATAATAGTAACCTCACAAGATGCCACTAGCGTAAAAGCGTCTTTATTAGATGCAAGTGATGTAGAAGTCCTAAACGATGAAGCACTTTTTAAAAATGAGTCTCTTAAGTGTGATCTACTTATAAGCCTAGACCTACCTCAAAAAGCGATACTCTATATCAAAAGACTCTCTCACACAACTTCAAAAGCAATCCTTCTCCTAAACGAGAGTGAGCAAAAACTACTCTACCCTATAGAGACTCTTTTGGGTCGCGTTATAAAACAAGAGATAGTAGAGGGTTTTGAGTACGAGAAAAAAGAAAAAAAAGATATAAAACAAAAGCCAAAACAAAAACAGATGTCAAAACAAGATATAAAAGATGTGGCTAAAAAAAGATACGACGAGGGCACAAGAGATTCAAATGAACCAAAAAAAGAGTTCACTAAACCGCAAGGTGATAAAAAGTTTGATAAACCAAGAAGAGATGATGACAAAGCTAAGCAATGGGAAAAAAAGAAAAAATCTCCAAACAAGTTTTTAGGTAAAGATGAAAAAGGAAAAGCTCTTTTTTCAGGTAAAAGTGGAGATAGAAACCACCGTCATGATGGAAGCCCAAAAGAAAATTACGATGCTCCTAAAAAAGTAGGGAAAAAGATAAATATCAAATCACTCAAAAAACCAGAAGATAAAAAGGCTGATTAGAAGATCAGCTCTTCATTAGCTTCTGCTTCGTTGTTTGCCCGCGGTGGTTTAGAGATATCACTAAAATACTCTTTTCTCCCACCGATATTAACCTCAACAATCCCCTCCGGAGCTATAAACTCTCTTTGGATTTGCGGATAAAGATCTAGCACACTCTTATAAAACTGAGCAAATGCAGGGCCTGCTATCTTTCCACCTGTCTCCCATCTATGCATCGGGGAGTTATCATCATTTCCAAACCACACAACAGTCTCTATAGTTGGAGAATACCCTGCAAACCAACCATCTACGTTATTGTTCGTAGTGCCTGTCTTTCCAGCTAGCTCTATCCCATCTACTTTGGCTCTTCTTCCAGTTCCATTTTGCACTACATCTCTTAATATTGTAGTCATTATAAAGGCTTGTGTGGGCTCTGTTATAAACTTACTTTTTTGATCTTTTTCATATATAGTATTTGATTTTTGCTCAATCGTGCTTATAAGGTGAGGCTCCACTTGTATACCGTTGTTTGCAAAAGATGATAAATATTTTGCAAGCTCTAATGGTGAGAGAGAGATTGTTCCTAGTGAGATAGATAGATTTCTTGGAAGATTCTCGATGCCAAACTTATCTAACTCAGTTAAAAGCTGGTTTAATCCTATCTCATTTACAAGGTTTATCGTAGCTAGATTACTTGAGTGAACAAGTGCTTCTCTTAAAGAGATAAGCCCTTTGTAGTTTTTCCCATAGTTTCTTGGGCTCCATGTTAACTCTTCACCATTTTTTTCATACTTATATGTTCTTGCAATATCTATAAGCTCAGTAGCACCCGAATAGCCAAGGTCTATAGCTACTTGATATATAAAAGGTTTAAAAGCAGAACCTGGTAACCTTTTTCCCTGAGTAGCGCGGTTGTAAGGTGAATTTTTATAGTCAACACTTCCAACTAGAGTCAAAATATCACCACTTGCAGAATCAAGAGAGACTATAGCGCCGTTAAGTAAAGAGGTGTTTATATCCAGAGAGACTTCATATGATGGAGTAGTCTCTTTTATCTTAGCCTCTCGTTTTTTGTAACCATCTATCCTCTCTAAAGACTCCTCATAAGCCTTTTTGAGTGCTTCTTTTGCAGCATCTTGAAGTCTTAAGTCTATAGTTGTATATATCTCATAACCACCGCTTTTCATATCATCTATGCCAAGCTCTGGGAGCCTTCTTGCTACTTCATCAACTATAAAAGGCGCTCTGTTTTGAGTTAGGGTATTATCATAAACCACAGGGCTCTCATCCATAGCCTCTTTATATGTTTCTTCATCTATCCAGCCCAAGGTGTGCATTCTTGATATTACACGATTTGCTCTGCCCATTGATATCTCATAGTTTTTCGTTGGTGCGAAGATGCTAGGCGCCTTTGGAAGTCCTACTAAAATAGCTATCTCTTTTAATGTCAAATCACCAAGTTTTTTACCAAAATACCCATCAGCTGCTGTTTTTATACCATAATATCCATGCCCATAATAGATCTCATTTAGATATCTCTCTAGTATCTCTTCTTTAGTTAAAATTCTCTCTATCTTAAGTGCAAATATCGCTTCTTTTATCTTTCGTGAGAGTTTTTTTTCTCTTGTTAGGAGTACATTTTTTACAAGTTGCTGAGTGATGGTGCTAGCACCTTCTACAGCTTTTCCAGCCTTTATAACTTTAATGCCTGCTCGAAAGATAGCATCTATGTTTATGCCAGGATGCTCAAAAAACGTAGTATCTTCTATGGCTACAAGCGCTTCTATAGCCCTCGGTGGAATCTCTGCAAAAGTTGCATAGTATCTATGTTTCTCATCAAAAATATTTGCTATTTTTTCACCATTTTTATCGTAAATTCTGGTAGTAACATTTGGTTTATAGTCAACTAACTCTGTAACATCATAGCTCTGCGTCGTTAAAAAATATCCTAAAACTATAAATGGAGATAAAAATCCCACAAGTAAGATACCTAAAAAAATATTTTTTACAACTCTCATCTTCTAAAATCCCTATTTGCAAAGTTTGCTTCTATTAGCGTTTTTGTGTACTCTTGTTGTGGAGATGCTAAAAGAGTTTCCATCTCACCACTCTCTACCACTCTACCATCCTTTATAACGCATATCTCATCACAAATCGCTTTTGCTGAGTTCATATCATGTGTAACAAAGAGCATCTTAAATCCATGTTTCTTTTGCAAGTCTCTTAATAAGTCAAGTATCAAAACCCTAGTCTCTGGGTCAAGTGCCGTGGTTGGTTCATCTAAAAGGATGAGCTTAGGCTCTCTCTCTAGTGCCATAGCGATAACTACTCTTTGAAGCTGTCCACCTGAGAGCTCAGGTGCAAACCTCTCTAAGAGACTCTCATCCAAATCAACTTGAGCAAAAAGCTCTTTTATCCTACTCTCACCTACAAAAAATTGTTTTTTTATCTTCGTAAGTGGAGAGAGTGCTGTAAAAGGGTTTTGAGGTACAAAAGAGATATCTCTACCACCTTTGAGTTCAAAGTCTGCATCTGACTCTATAGTGCATTCCATGGAAGATGGAAGCATCCCTAGAAGTGCTTTAAGTGTCAAACTTTTACCGCTACCACTCTGTCCTACAAGAGCTAAAGATGATGCGATGCTAAAGTTTATATCTACTAAGACTTTCTCTTTAAGGCTAATGTGTAGTTTAGATATTTTCATTGTGCTATTCTATCTTATTTCCTTTAATACTTCACTTACTCTAATAGCCTATATAGAATCAACTTTTCTTTTTAGTAAAGTTATTCTTACTTTTTGTAAGCAAAAACCATGTCACGAGTTGGATTTTTATGCTTTTTCTTGCTCCCATGCTCTGAGGGAACTAGCTGAAATTCGCACTATGAGGCTTTAAAATTCGCATAGCTTTTGGAAGCGATGCTTTTAGGAATGCTTACCAATGGCATTCTCCACGATGAGCTTCGCACTATGGGGCTTTAAAGTTTACAAGGCCTTGCTAAGATGAACAATACTTGAACTATGGTGTAAGAAGTCTAAATCTTTCTTTTTGCATCTAAAAGCCTACATAGCTCTCTTAGCTCACTCTCACTACTGCCAAGTCTTGCTATGAGCCTTATGATGGCACTCTTTACAGTAGGTTGTCTGATGGCTCCTACTGCATATCCACTCTTTTTTAGTTCCTCTTTTATCCTTATGACCTTTGCATTATCGCCTATAGTTATTGGAACTATCAAGCTCTCTGTTTGGATGCCAAGTTCTTGCTCTACTATGCTTTTGTTTAGCTCTATTTTTTCTTTTAAACTATCTTTGTTATCTCTTATATATCTTAAGCCGTTGTGAGCTAAGAGTGTGT
>Ga0265293_10013087_pt1 | contig 10850 bp, 6 predicted proteins | sample Munlanlewell138R_FD_192505 | JGI IMG/M metagenome (GOLD analysis project Ga0265293, IMG submission 192505) | Leachate microbial communities from a municipal landfill in Southern Ontario, Canada - Leachate well 138R | ecosystem: Engineered > Solid waste > Landfill > Unclassified | place: Canada... | reverse complement strand
TTTCCCGGAAGTCTATGGTATATATATGAATTGACAGAAAACGAAAAATGGAAAATGCATGCAGAAAAGCATACCGAAGCCCTGGACACCGTTCAGTACCTGACCAATACGCACGATGTGGGATTCATGATCAATTGCAGTTACGGCAATGGTTTGCGGTTGACCGGCAACAAAGCCTACGAAAAGGTGATCGTGCAAGCAGCCAAATCCCTCATTACACGCTATAAACCAGGTGCGGGAATCATCCAATCGTGGAATGCCAATCCGAAAAAAGACTGGGAATGTCCGGTCATTATCGACAACATGATGAATTTGGAGCTACTTTTCAATGCCACCAAACTAACGGGCGATTCCACTTTTTATAACATAGCCGTCAGTCATGCCGACCAGACGATGAAAAATCATTATCGCCCGGATTACGGTACGTGGCATGTAGTGGATTATGACCCTGTCGACGGAACGGTACGACACAAAAACACGCATCAGGGTTATTCCGATGAAAGTACTTGGGCACGGGGTCAATCCTGGGGAATATACGGTTTCGTGATGTGCTATCGCGAAACAAACGATCCGAAATACCTGCATCAGGCAGAAAAAGCCCTCGAATTCGTTGCCGGCCATTCCCATTATCCGGATGACGGAGTTCCCTATTGGGATTATGACGCTCCCGATATTCCGAATACATACCGTGATGCCTCGGCAGCAGCAATTTTGGCATCGGCATTATATGAAATATCGGCCTATTCGACAAAAAAAGATTACAAAGCGTGGGCGGACAATATTATAAAGACCCTTGCAAGCCCGGCATATAGAGCAAAGATTGGCGAAAACGGTTATTTTCTTCTGATGCATTCGGTAGGCAGCTTGCCTCACAACTCGGAAGTGGATGTGCCGCTCAACTATGCCGATTACTATTTTCTGGAAGCATTGAAAAGGAAAAGAGATTTGGAAAAATGAAAACAGAAAAATTGTTTGTTGCCATTTACATTTTTGATATTTGATGATTTTGAAGCCTATTGAAAATCTGTGTTTTCATAAACAGCATAATGAAACTTTACACGTATAAAAATATTTCCTAATGAAAAAAGTAAATCTGATTGTTCTTTTGATGGTTTTCTTGTCTTTTACGCAAGGGAATTGTCAAACTACACCCGACAAAGAGAATCTTACGGACAATAATGGTAAAGCACTCAAAATGCCATCTCAAGAGGATATTCAACGTTTTATTTCAAACGGATGGGTTCGTTACAGTGACTTTGGTGCCAAAGGTGATGGAAAGACGGATGATATTGTGGCCATTGCCGCAACGCATACTTTTGCCAATAAGCACAACCTGACCGTGAAAGGCGATGATGAGGCTACGTATTACATAGGAGGAAAAAAACACACGGTTAACATCCAGACCGATACTGATTTTGGTACCGCGGCATTTATCATTGATGATACCAATGTCGCAGACCGTAATGCACATGTTTTCTCTGTTAATTCAGCCAAACAATCTTATAAGCTTAAAAATGTAGTTTCACTAAAAAAAAATCAGGATAAATTAAATGTGTCACTGGCGGGTACTTGTCTTGTGACTGTTACCGATTCAAACGTCAAACGCTATATTCGTTATGGTCCCAATCAAAATAGCGGTTCACCGCAAACGGATGTATTTATTGTCGACAAAAACGGCAATGTGGATAAAAATACACCTATTCTCTGGGATTTTGACCAGATTACAGAATTTACGGTTATCCCTGTTGATGAAACAAGACTAACAATTACCGGAGGAAAATTTACTACCATTGCGAACAGAGAGGATTCAAAATACAATTACTATGCCCGTGGTATAGCCATCAGACGATCCAATGTTGTTGTGGACGGACTGGAACACTATATCATCGAAGAAGGAGATCATGGCGCACCATACGGTGGTTTCATCAACATTGCCAATTGCTCCAATGTGAACGTTAGAAATACTATTCTGACCGGACATAAAGTATACCGTACAATTGGATCAGCAGGAACTCCGGTATCAATGGGTACCTATGATATAAACATCAACAAAGCGCTTAACATTACATTCGAGAATTGTAGTCAGAGCAATGATATCCACAACGCTGCATATTGGGGTATTTTGGGATCCAATTACTGTAAAAACCTTGTGTATGATCATTGTACCTTTTCCAGGTTTGATGCCCACATGGGAGTTGCCAATGCCACTATTCGAAATTCTACGCTGGGACATCAGGGAATAAACGCGATTGGCTGTGGAGTTTTTGTCGTGGAGAATTCTACCATTAACGCCACAAACCCGATCAATTTACGTTCTGATTACGGCAGCACGTGGGAAGGTGAATTCTTTATCCGGAATTGCGTTTTCGTACCCAGAAATGTGAAGTCGGGCAATGTAAATCTAATAGGCGGATTCAATTCCGGTCAACATGATTTTGGATATACATGCTATATGCCAGAGAGGATTACGATCGAAAACCTTAAAATAGATGATGCCGGCCATCCTGCGGGATATAAGGGACCAGCTATCTTTTCAGATTTTAATCCGGAAATGAAAGATGAGTCTTATGTGGAAAAGTTTCCATACATCATTACAAAGGAGGTTGTTCTTAAAAATGTGACGAGTGAAAGTGGCTTGCCCTTAAGAATCAGCGACAATACGTATATGTTCAGGGATGTGAAAATAATTAATGAATAATTGACAAGAGCTTATCGGCTATCTCAATTTATCCTGATGATAGTATTCCAATTGGGATCTTGACACCCCTGACATTCCGAACACCTATCGCATGTCCCGGCAGCTGATATTTTGGCATCTTCCTTGTATGAAAATCAACTTATTCGACTGTAAAGGATTACAAAGCTTGGGGCGGACAACATCATAAATACTCTTGCAAGTTTGGTGTATAGAGAAGCAGTAGGAAAAAACGGCTATTTTTTGCTCATGCATTCGGTAGACAGCTAGCCTCATAACTCGGAAGTGGATGTACCACTCGATTATACTGATTACTATTTTTTGGAAGTTTTGATAATAAAAAAGAGATTTGGAAAAATGAAAACAGCAAAAATTGTTTTTTTATCATTCTCATTTCTGATGTTTTCAGAATTTGTATTTTCTCAAAAGTGGCATGAAATTAAAAGTGTTGAAGATGTTTGTAAAGTTTATCCTGATGAAATGAAACGAATGTTGAATAATAAATTCAATCTTAAATATGTCGGGATGGAGAAAGTAAATGAATCATGGGAAGCAGGAAATCTTACTGAAGCATGCACGCAGCTTCTCGAATATTACAAGAACAATAATAATGCACCGCATTTAAGGAAATCGCAACCTAAAAAAACGAATAAAACCGATGCAAAAGCCGATACTATTTTAAAAAATGTTTTTGTCATTCAAAATGTCAAAGGTCAGGTTCCTTGGTGCGACGATGGTCATCGCGATTGGAATTATAAAGGTCCGAACAACGATCCTGAGTGGGCATGGTTATCCAACCGACACGACCAGATTAATTATGTTTTTGATGTGTATCTGAAAACCGGAAATCCGAACTATGCTATTTATATCGATGAGTTTTTACGCGATTTTATTATCAAAAGTATGCCCTATCCGGGAATAAAAAGCAATACCTCAATTTGGAGAGGGCTCGAAGTTGCAGCCAGGGTAAAGGTTTGGTCACGAATTTTTTACGGGTTGATAAATAGTGAATATTTATCTCCTGCCACAGAACTTTTGATGTTAAGCAGTTTGGCCGATCATGCACATTATAACCGTTACTTTCATGCAGAAGATGGGAATTGGGTTACGATGGAAATGTCGGCACTTGCTACCGTAGCAACCAATTTCCCCGAATATAAAAACTCGGAAGAATGGTTAAATTATTCCATTGAAATCATGACAGAAAGCATGGAAAAACAGGTTTATCCCGATGGCGTTCAAACCGAACTCGCTTCTCATTATCACAATGTTTCACTGAGTAATTTCGAGATGTTCAAGGAAATTTGCGATAGAGCCAACAAACCGCTTCCTCCTTTTTTCAATGAAACAATTGAAAAAATGTATGCCTACCTGGCTCATGCTGTTCGCCCTGACGGATATCGGATTTTAAATAATGACGGCGACAGAGGCAGCGATCGCGAACTCATTCTGAGAGGAGCAGAAAAGTACAATAAACCCGATTGGGAATACATCGCCACGAATGGTCGGTCAGGCATGAAACCTGCCGACGGGCCTTCCTACTTTTTCCCGTGGGCAGGCCAATTGATTTCACGAAGCGGGTTTGATGAAAATGCTCAATGGTCTTTTTTCGACATTGGCCCTTGGGGAAGCGGTCATCAACATAATGACAAGTTACATCTTTCTGTTGTGGCTTATGGGCGTGACTTATTGGTTGATGCAGGTCGTTTTGCATATACCGGTGAGGTAGCCAAAAAATTTCGTCCTTATGCACAAGGTAGCCAAGGACATAATGTTTTACTGATAGATGGGAAAGGACAAGCCCCGGGACCTCTTTTCGCAGAAGAGCCAATTTCTCAAAAATATTGGGCAATCACCGAAAAATGCGATTATGCATGTGGTTCTTTCGATAGATTTATCGGTCTGAAAGGTTTATGTCAACACACACGTCATCTCTTTTATGACAGGGGAAACTTCTGGGTGGTAATCGATCAAATTACGACAGATAGACCCAGAAAAATAGAAGCCCTCTGGCATTGGGCTCCGGATTGCAGGGTGGATGTTAAGGGTGATGAAGTTTTTACCCTTAATGAAAGAGGAAACCTGAAAATCATACCCGTTGGCGATCAAAGATGGAATATAACTTTAGTAAAAGGACAAGAAGAACCCGAGATTCAAGGATGGTATAGCAAAGAATACAATAAATTTGAGCCAAATATGACATCGATTTTTTCCACGGAAATTGAATCAAACAGTCGATTTATATGGCTTTTATTTCCCTCTGAAAGTGCTTATGTGAATGTAAAAGCAGAAATTGTTTCTGAAACGAAGGAAAAGCTGATCATAAAAGTTATGGGAGAAAATCACAAAGAATGGTTGGTAACTATTTCTTATTAGAAATTAACCCACTGATATGTTAAAAAGAATTGCTTTGATTTTTGTTTTTTTGCTGTCAGTTTTATTTGTTGAAGGACAGTCATTAAATAACACCAAACTCGATGGTTATCGTGGAATTTGGTTTGAACTGAATCAAAAATACGAATACGGAGATAAATATTCGGGTGCTTTGGCAACTTATACGGCCAAGCATATACCTATGGCTGTTTATTCACCGAAAGTTGACAAGACTTTTTTTGTTTATGGCGGCACAAAATCGGAAAATGAACGCTATCTCCTATGTATGATTGGAGAATACGACCATAAAACCGGCATGGTTGCAAAACCTACTGTCGTATTTGACAAACAAGGTATAAACGATCCACATGATAATCCTTCTCTGATGATTGATGATAAAGGTTATATCCATGTCTTTATAAGTGGTAGAGGTAATGTTCGTCCCGGTTACAAATTCAGAAGTAAAAAACCTTTCAACATAGATGAATTTGAGAAAATTACGGAGGAGGAAATGACTTACCCTCAACCATGGAATACGAGTAAAGGGTATTTGCATCTTTTTACGAAATATACCGGTATACGGCAATTGTATTTTGAAACAAGTGTTGATGGGATTAACTGGACTGAGGACAAATTATTGGCTGCTATTGTGAAGAAAAAGGGAGAAAAATCGGGTCATTACCAACTCAGTGCTTGTTTTAACGGGGGAAAAATAGGCACATTCTTTAATCGCCATCCCAATGGCGATGTAGACAAACGAACCGATATTTTTTATGTTGAAACCGCAAATATGGGTCAAACGTGGACTGATGTACAAGGGAATCTGCTGGAAATCCCTCTGTTGAAATGTGACACGCCTGCACGTGTAATCAATTATCAATTGCAGGGGAAAAATGTTTATTTGAAAGACATGGGATTTGATTCGACAGGGAATCCGGTCCTATTATATATACGAAGTAATGGGCACGAACCGGGGCCGATGAGTGCTCCATATGAATGGTGCATTACTTTCTGGAATGGCAAAAAATGGTCGACAATCTTCGTTACCGAATCTGATCATAATTACGATATGGGAAGTTTGTTCATTTCCGAAAAAGATTGGAAAATTGTGGGTCCGACAATCATTGGTCCCCAAAAATGGGGAGTTGGTGGAGAATTAGCTTTATGGCAATCAACTGATAAGGGTAAGTCTTGGCATTTTATAAAACAACTTACACATAATAGCAAATTCAATCACTCTTATGTACGTCGTCCTGTAAATTATAAACCTCCTTTTTGCTTTTTCTGGGCTAGTGGGCATTCTCATTTATTTAGCATGTCGCACCTTTATTTTGGTGATTTTGATGGCAATATCTGGCAATTACCTTATGAAATGAAAAAAGATCATGAGAAACCTCTGAAAATAAATTAATAATCCATTTAAAATATTTGCATCATGAAGAAATTAATGTTTTTTTTGCTCATTATTTGTTTTTCCTCTACTATTTTTTCTGCCGAAAAGAGAGACATTCTTCAAAAGGAAACCAATGAAATCGAACTTTCAAGAACACTAATCAAAGATTTTTCGGAACTGAATTTTCCCGGTTATAAAAATCGGGATTTCTGGGAGAAACTTCCTCAAACCATTAGGCAGGAATATATTCGGCAAGCGGAAAAATATCTTGCCTATGCTTGGCCTGCCGTAAAAGCGACCGACTATCTGGAAATCATTCGTTCAGGAGACCGGCGACAAGAAGTTTATGCGGCACCCTTCGGAGCATTACAAGCGTTGGTCATGGGTGAATTGGCAGAAGGGAAAGGGCGATTCATGGATCAGATTGTAAATGGTGTATGGTTTTATAGTGAACAGACTTGGTGGGGATGGTCGGCTCATCTTACCCTGCAAAAAGCACCTCACGGTTTGCCTGATGTAAATGAACCCGTTATTGATTTGGGAGTTGGGGAAACCGCCAATGTGCTTTCGTGGACATGGTTTTTGTTTAAAGATGAATTCGATAAGATTCATCCCCTTATTTCGAAACGTCTGAAAGATGAGATCATGAAAAAGGCCGTGATTCCATACTATCAACGCGACGATTTCTGGTGGATGGGTCTTAAAGGCCAGTCTGTAAATAATTGGAATCCTTGGACCAACCATAACATGCTTACCGCAATTTTAATCCTTGAAGATAATCAGGAACAAAAAATAAAAGGGGTTCAGAAAGTCATCCGTTCGCTCGATGTGTTTCTCAACGGCTATCCGGCTGACGGTGGATGCGATGAAGGACCGTCTTATTGGGGGAGAGCAGGTGGTTCACTCTATCAGTGTCTTGATTTATTGAAAAGAGCTACACAGGGTAAATTTAATGTCTTTGATCATCCATTAATTAAAAATATAGGAAGTTATATTTATAAAGTCTATATCGATTATCCTTATTTTGTCAATTTTGCCGATGCCGATCCCATTTCCGGAAGCCGTCCTTTTATTATTTACAGTTATGGAAAAGAGATCGGTGATTCTGTGATGCAAAAATTCGGCGCTTTTCTGGCCAAAAAACAAGGATGGGGCGAAAAGAAACCCGGAGAGAAAGTTGACGAACAAATCATGCAACTTATGTATTTGGATGAAATAGCCAATGCCCCTTCTGAGAATGCGTTGATTAGCGATTTTTGGCTTCCCGACATCCAAATCGGAGGTGGGAGGGATAAAGCCAGTTCATCCCAAGGTTTCTTTTTTGCCGCCAAAGGAGGACATAATGACGAGAGTCATAATCATAACGATGTCGGTTCTTGCGTTATGTACTACAACGGAAAACCCTGCCTGATTGATTTAGGACGGGAAACATATACCGCAAAAACATTCAGTGATCGACGATATGAAATATGGACAATGCAGTCGCAATACCATAATCTGCCTAAAATTAATGGTTTCGACCAATTACCCGGCAAACAGTATCACGCAACAGGTACCCAATTAAAAGCAAATGCCAAACAAATCCTATTTTCTACAGACATAAGCAAGGCATACCCTAACGAAGCAGGAGTAAAAAAATGGGAAAGACTTTATCGACTGGACAGGAGTAAAGAATTTATCATTCAAGATGTTTACGAATTAAATAAAATATTGGATAACCCTACCACACTAAATTTTATTACTTATTGCAACGTATCGTTGGTAAAACCCGGAACGATAAAACTCCACAGTAAGGATTATGATTTGGAAATGAAATATAACCCTCAACAAGTTTCGCCGGCAATAGAATTCATTGAAGTAACGGATAAAGGGTTAAAACGTTACTGGCCGGATGGGGTTACCCGTATTGTTTTTACCTTGAAATTTTCAAGTAACCACGGAAAAAATAAAATCACCATCGTCCCATCTCATCATTAATTCGATTTCAAATCCACTTAAAAATCAAATATAAATGAACCCTATTTATGTTATTTTATCCTTAGCATTTCTGATCTTGTTTTCTTCCTTTGATATCCTGTCGTCTGAGTCGGATATGAAAATCATCGGGGAACGGATTGTCGAAGATTTAATGCAGGTTCCCTTTAACGATGAGCAAATTTCCTTTTTAATGAATTCCATTACCGACGAAGGTTATTGCCCAGAAATCAACTATACAGATCTATCCCGTACAGGTTTTGAAAACGCTAAACATACTTCCTATTTAGTTACATTGGCGAGAGCATGGAATAAATGCGATTCCAAATTTTATAAAAACACTCAATTAAAACCAACTATCGAATCCGCCCTATCTTTTTGGGTGAAAAACGATTTTATTTGCGAAAATTGGTGGCACAATCAAATCGGAACGCCAAATAATCTGGTAAATCTTTTACTACTGATTGGTGACGAGTTGCCAGAGACATTGGTCGATAAAACGCAACCTATCATTGGGCGAGCTAATTTAAATGCTTCAGGAGCAAGATCAAAAAGGGACAGAATAAAGATCGCTGAAATTCTCCCACGTAATTTACTTTTTCTAAAAGATGAGAGCCGATTTGCGGAAGTCGTGAAAGTTATCGAGAACGAAATAAAATTCGAAACGGGTTGAGGTGTGCAATACGACGATAGTTTTCATCATCGCGATGACAGGATTAACAATACGCTCTCATATGGATTACAATTTGCTGATGTATTTGCTTTATGGGTTGAACTAAGTTCAACTTAGCGGTAGGTAAATTAATAACATCAAAAAGGAATAACGAATTAGGTACGGAGTAAATTTATGGAATACAGGTTATTGGGCAATACAGGGATGAAACTTTCGATATTGGGATTCGGTGCCTCTTCATTGGGGGGAGTTTTTCATGCATTGAAGGAAGAAGAGGGTATAAATGCCGTTCATACGGCACTTGATAACGGGATCAATTTTATCGATGTTTCGCCCTATTATGGTTATTATAAAGCGGAACAGGTGCTGGGCAAAGCTTTGAAAAACATTGAACGGTCGCGTTATTATCTTTCCACCAAAGTTGGCCGTTACGGTAAAGACGGCAAAAACAACTGGGACTATTCTGCTAAAAGAGCTCGGGAAAGTGTGTACGAGAGCATGGAAAGACTTCACGTCGACTATATCGACTTGATCAATGTGCACGATATCGAGTTTGCCGATTTGGATGAAGTCTGCAACGAAACCCTCCCTGCTTTGGTAGAATTAAGAGAGGAAGGCATCGTTAAGCATGTGGGGATTACCAACCTGACGCTTCGTCATTTTGTTTACGTCATCAATCATGTACCTGCCGGTACGGTAGAAAGTGTTTTGTCTTTCTGCCATTATACTCTACAGGATGATTCCCTGGTTGATTATCTCGATTTTTTTGAGAAACACAAGGTGGGCGTGATCAACGCTTCTCCTTTTGCGATGGGATTGTTGACCGAACGTGGAGCGCCCCCATGGCATCCGGCTCCCGAACCCTTGAAGACAGTATGCAGAAAAGCGGCAGAATATTGTAAGAGCAAAGGAAAAAGTATCGAAAAACTGGCCATTCAATATGCCGTTTCCAATCCGAGGATAACCACTACCCTGTTCAGTACCACACGGTCTTCGGCTGTACTTGATAATATTCGCTGGATTGAAGAACCCATGGATGAGAAATTGCTGGAGGAGGTGAGAAAAATACTGGAACCCCGTTTTCGAGATACCTGGTTAAATAGTTAAGCAACGAATATGATGAAAGCAGTGCACATTTCCGGAAAAGGGAAAGTATCCCTTTTAAAAAAAGAAAAGCCTATTCCCCAAAAAGGAGAGGTATTATTGAAAATTCGTTATGTTGGTTTTTGCGGATCCGATTTGAATACTTTCTTGGGGAATAACCCCATGGTAAAATTACCCGTGATTCCTGGTCACGAAATTGGAGCCATAGTGGAGGAAGTAACGGAAGGCGTTCCGGATGTTATAAAGAAAGGGATGGCTTGCACAGTAAATCCATATACCCATTGCGGATATTGTTCTTCTTGCCGTAACGGAAGGCCGAATGCCTGTCGGCATAATCAAACCCTTGGCGTTCAACGTGACGGCGCTATGTGCGAATACCTTGTTGTTCCATGGGAAAAGGTAATAGCCGGTGAGGGTATTGACGTGCATACACTGGCGTTGGTAGAACCCATGAGCGTGGGGTTTCATGCTGTATCGAGGGCAGAAGTTGATGACACTGATACTGTGATGATTATTGGCTGCGGTATGGTCGGCATGGGAGCGGTTGTCCGGTCGGTCATCCGGGGAGCGCGTGTGATAGCCGTTGATGTGGATGATGAAAAGTTGAAAATCGCAAAAATATTGGGAGCGGAATATGG
>Ga0265293_10013086_pt1 | contig 10850 bp, 8 predicted proteins | sample Munlanlewell138R_FD_192505 | JGI IMG/M metagenome (GOLD analysis project Ga0265293, IMG submission 192505) | Leachate microbial communities from a municipal landfill in Southern Ontario, Canada - Leachate well 138R | ecosystem: Engineered > Solid waste > Landfill > Unclassified | place: Canada... | reverse complement strand
TTAAACTATAAATTAAAATTTACATTTTTATCAATCGTAAATGCTTTAATACCCAAGACACAAAATCTTGTTTTTATTTACGATAAAAGAGGACGAAGAGACAATGTTTGGGCGATTGCACGTTTTATCAGCGAGCATGTCTTAATAAGGAAATATAAGGTATATTATTATTCCCAAACTCCAATAAATGATATAAACGATACTATCTTTATATCTAATGGATTGCATGCTCTGTGGCTGCAATTAAGATCAGCTTATGTTTTTTTCTCATATAACAATATACCAAAAATAAAGCCATGTAAAAATCAAATAGTAGTTGATACAATGCACGGCTCGCCAGCTAAAAGAATAGGGTATCTTGCCAGTAAAACAAGATTTGGTAAATGCTGGAAGTATGAAAAAAACTTTACTCATATACTTTGTGTTTCAGATTTTTTCAAAGAGATTGTAAAAAGATCTTTTGGTGCAAGCGAAGAGCAATGCATAGTTTTAGGGTATCCAAGAAATGATATAATTTTCACTGAAAATAAAGTCCTGTATAAATTTGGTATAAAAAGAGATTCATATCAAAAGGTAATTCTTTGGATGCCAACATGGAGGAAATCAATAAGATCGCAGTCAACAAAAGAATATGAGCAATTTTTTCCTTTGCTTAATTTAGAAAATATTGGTATCTTACAGGAATATCTCGAGAAAGAAAATTTATTAGTTATTATAAAGCCCCATCCTTATCAAGTCAAACTACCTCTTTTTGAGCAAAAAATGAAAAATATTAAAATAATTATGAACGAGGATCTTGAAAAATCCGATGTGTTTCTGTACGAACTTTTTTATGAATCTGATGCGTTATTAACTGATTATTCTTCTGTTTACTTTGACTATTTACTCACTATGAAACCTATTGGTTTTACAATAGATGATTTTGAAAAGTATGATAATTGTACAGGCTTCACTGATGAAAAAATTTTAGACATTATGCCAGGTGACAAATTTAAAAGCATAGAACAATTAATAACGTTTTTAGAGGATATAAAAAACGGAATTGATAAATATTATGATGATCGAGTTAGAGTAAACAATTTAGCTAATAAATATCAGGATGGAAATAGTACAAAAAGACTAATTGAGCACTTAGGAATGTGATATATGAGCAAAAAAAAGATTATTAACTTCGCAGTCGGACCCGTAATGATGCAATCTGATATTCTGAAAATTGGTTTAGAGCAAGTGCCTTATTTTAGAACAGACGATTTTTCTAATCTAAGTTTGAATAACGAAGAAATGCTTTTGAATCTCATAGGGGCTCCTAAAGATTCGAGAGCTATATTCTTGACAGGCTCAGGAACAGCTGCAATGGAAGCTTCTGTCATGAATATTTTAAATAAGAATGATAAAGTTTTAGTTGTCAATGGAGGTAGTTTCGGTGCAAGATTTAAGCAAATATGTGATATTCATGGTTTGAACATTGACGAAATAAAGCTTAGTCATTTTGAACAATTAAGTCAGGGAACCTTGGATCAATACAATGGTAAGGGATACACTGCACTACTGATAAATGTGCATGAGACATCAACGGGTGTTCTCTATGATATGAAGCTCGTTAGTGAATTTTGCAAAAGAAATAATATCTTGCTAATAGTAGATGCAATCAGTTCCTTTTTAGCCGATCATTATAATATGTCAGCATATGGAGCAAATGCAACAATATTAAGTTCGCAAAAGGCAATAGCTTTACCACCTGGCATGTCGTATATCATAGTGGATCAGTTAGCACAAGAAAGAATTAATAAGAATAGAATAAGTAGTCTGTATTTCGATTTAAAAAGATATTTAGATGATGGAGAACGTGGACAAACCCCATTTACTCCAGCTGTATCAAATCTTATTCAATTGAACAAAAGACTAAAGAACATAGTTGAATATGGCATTAATAACGTTATTGCCGATGTGTTAGAGTTGGCGAAAGATTTTAGAGCTAAAATAGTCAACTTACCATTAAAGATTGCTCACAATCTTCTATCTAATGCTTTAACTCCGATTATTCCTCAAGGGAAGGCAAATGCTAAGGAAATATTTGAGACATTGAAGAATGATTATGGTATATTTGTGGTTCCAAGTGGAGGTGATCTCGAACAGACACTTTTCAGAGTGGGGCATATAGGTGCTTTAAGCATAGATGATAATAAAACTCTGATCAATGCATTAAATGATATGAAAGAAAATAATAAATTATGAAGGTTAAGATATGAAAGCAATATTATTAGCAGCAGGACGTGGCTCAAGAATTAGTAGATATATAGGGGAAAGCCCTAAATGTACTTTAGATATTGGTGGAACACCATTGATAAGACATACAGTGGAAATGCTTTTGAAGAATAACGTCGATGTTAGCGTTGTTATTGGATATAATAAAGAGATGGTGATAAATTCTCTTGAAGGACTTAATGTAAAGTTTTACTATAATCCTTTTTTTGATGTGACTAATAGTATTGCCTCTCTCTGGTTTGCAAGAAAAGAACTTTATGGCGACGATATCATTATTGCTAATGCAGACGTCTTTTGGGAACAAAACATATTGGATATTCTTCATAATGACGAGCAAGAGCAAGTGATGTTGATGGACTCGAGTATGAACCTTGACTATTTATTCAAATGCGAGGGTACAAAACTTATTAATTATGGAAAAGGCTTAGAAGATTATAGTGGTGAATATGTTGGGATAGCAAAACTTAATAAAGACTTTTTGAATAGGTTTAATGGACGACTTGAAAAACTTATTGAAAAACAAAAGCATGAGCTCTGGTGGGAGAATGTGCTTTATTCTTTTATTGAAGAAATTGATATAAATGTGAAAGACATTAAAGGTGTCTTTTGGTCTGAAATAGACTTTATTGAAGACTATCATAGGATAGTAGAGTATAGGAAGAAATAGAAAGACAAATTTTTTCCTTCACAAACTTGAGTTTCTCTATTTGAAAGTTAAAAAAGTATAATGAAAGATTCTGATGTATTGTTAAAAGGCTTGCAAAAAGTACAGCTGGAATTTCTTGTGGTGCTCGATATAATATGTAAAAAACACAATTTGCGGTGGTACATTATTATGAGACAATAAAGCATAAAGGGTTTATTCCATATAAAGAACAAATACCTTCTAATGCATTACTCGAGGGTATTATATTATAAATTTGTTCGGAAGAGGAGATATTTTGAAATATTCGGCAATTATTTTGGGTCGCCCTGGTAGGCATACACTCGGTTTGGCAAGGTCTTTGGGGGAAGAGCATGTTGATGTTTACCTCCTGTTTAGGGGTACAAAACAGACTAACTTTGTTCAAAAAAGCAAATATGTGAAAAAAAGCTGGATTGTTGATGATGATTATGATGAAATGCTAAAAGTCTTGCTGGATAATTTCCAACATATTGATTCAAAGCCAGTGCTTTTTCCAGGTAATGAGTTTGACATAGCGTTTGTTGGTAAGTACTTTGATATTTTGAAAGAGAGGTTTATCTGCCCGAGTATAAATGGAAATGGTGATGAATTTGTAAGCTTGATGGATAAAGAGAATGTTAATCAAATAGCAAGAGATATCGGCTTCGATGTACCCCAAAGCTGGATTATAGATACTACAAAAGCTGATATATTGATTCCTACAGATATAGCGTACCCTTGTTTTGTAAAGCCCACTAATAGCTTGAGATATTATTATAAGGTCTATATGAAAAAATGCGATTCTGACGAGGAGCTTTTACAAGCTATTTTAGCATATAAAAGTGTAGGTAAATCTGTTCTTGTACAAGAGTTTATAGATAAAGATTATGAAATTGTTGTTGGTGGTTGCGTATTAAAGGATAATAATGTAATAGTACCTGGTGTAATAGAAAAAAAAAGAGAATTTATATCTCAAACAGGTCTTCCAGCTTTTGCTTACCTAACTGCTAACAAACATAACGTATATCAAGAATTAATTACAAAAATTATAAAAAAAATTGGATACAGGGGTATTTTTGATATCGAATTTTTACATGTAAATGAGAAAGATTACTTTTTAGAAATAAATTTTAGAAATGGCGGAAATGGATACGCCTACAATAAAGCAGGACTTAATATACCATATATGTGGCTTCTGGATGCTGTTGGTGAGGATGTGTCAAGTATGAGAACGTCAATCAAAAAAGATATTTATATGATGACAGAGTTTGAGGACATAAAGCACGTTTTGAAAGGACATATTAGTATATTTCGATGGCTTATTGATTTGTCAAAAACCCGGGCATTTATGATTTTTAATTTAAGAGATATGAGCCCTTTTATATTTGAAGTTAAAATAATGGTGTTAAACAAGGTTAGATCGATATATAATAAACTCAAGTGATTTGTGTTTTCGTGTTCAAAGAAATTAATTTGTTTTTTCTTAAAGAATGGAATTGATTTTCTTCGCAGTTGTAATTAAGATCTGCATTTCTAAATCTTTAATTTTTTGTACACAACTTAACTAAACAAAGTATTTTTAAAATGCTCATTATGCTTTTTTGATGCATTAGGTTAATTTTTATTTTTTAGGCTTATGTTTTTATTAGATATTTTAGTGACATACTTAACTCAGACATATAATTTAAAGGGGATTGCACAAATCTAATACATGCTAACGTAGATGAAAAGAGATATTGATACTTAATACAATGAAAATTGTTAAAAGGTCTGATATGACAGATAATATAGCTATGATAAGTGCGTATTTAGATAATAATTCAACAAAATACCCACTAAAAGTTTTTAAGTGTGGTCATGTAATATCTGTTGATCAGTTTGGTAACATGGTGGAGAATTATCAGCAGCTTGTAGATGGAACTGAATATTATTATGTAGTTGTGTTGATAGCTGATGTGGCAAGAATGCTGGGTGTACCGATGGAGATGATAGTAATCGTTGAGTAGCATCTTTATTTAAAATCGAACGATTAGTTTGCTTCACAAAAGTGAATAAGTGAGTAGTAAACGAGTGAATAGTGTTGTACTGATAGAGGCAAAACACTTTTATTTAACTACAGAGAAATACATAGATCTATTGATATTTTTAACCAGAAAGAACCCGAAGAGCACGAAGATTTATTGAGTTTTTGCATCACATTTCTCGCATCACAAAAGATCTAATTGTAACAATTATTGTTAAATTCTGCTGTTATTCTGATTTGCCATGATTTTATGATATATCACACGCCATGTCTTTGTGTTACAAAATAACCATAATTAATTAACAATATTAAAAAATATAAAATATTACTTGACTAATATTTCTTAAAGTGTTAAATTGGCTCCTAAATATAGAGTGATATCTTAAATCGTTGAATTAAAGCAATGCTATTGAATATGAACAAAATGATTTTCTAAAACTCTATATAATGATTAACAGAAAGGAGGTATTATGGCACGCTGTAGAAACAATAGAGATTTAGAAGTGCATCACAAGAGAAGAGATGGCGGCAATGGTATCGAGAATGCTGAGGTTTTATGTCATGCTTGTCACGTAAATACAAGCACTTATGGGATTCCTGGCCAATCGCCCACACCATTTTTACATGAAACTAAAATTGCAGCACTACGTAGGGCAGGCAATAGGTGCGAGTGTACTCGTACATCCTGTACACATCACTAGAGTCTAAAAACATTTTTTAATATTCGAAGCCAGTTATTGACAGTAAATGTAATTAATTAATAAAGCTCTGTGGTTAATCAAACCATAGAGCTTTGCTAAGAATGAATTTATTAATAAAAAATATTTATAATATATTCGAAATTTATTTGGTTGGTAAAATTAGACAAAACATTAGTCCTTATGCATTTTTATTAGGAGTTTGTGTGGAGAAAAATTATAAATTGAGTATTTATTTAATAAAAAAAGACTATAACCAGTTTCTTGACTGTATCCAAGAAAAAAAGAAAAATAGTATTGAAGAATATAAGATTAAACCCTTTTATAATTATAATGGAGTTATTTTTTTGTCAAAACCGAAACATAATATAGCAAGCTGGGTTGAGATACTGAGGGAAGGGTCTGACACAATTATTGATGATATAAAAAATATCTCAAATAGTGCGGTCTTGATGCTTAAAATTAGTGATCGAATATTTGCATGCACTTTCGGATATGGCAAATTTCTTTTGAAAGATAATTGCATAGAAGTAAACTTCGGATTAAAGACTTGTTTGAACTTAATTGACCACAGTAAGTTAAGATCTATGGATAAGGCAAATTTCGATGATACAACGATTCTAACAAGAATGCAAGCTTCTTCTTTAACAAGTACAGATAGCTTCATGATAGATCCTTTAGGGGATTTATTGAGATCTATTACTGGCGAATCGAAAGATAATAACTTTGGAAAGACTTTGTCTGGCACTGATGCATTTTTTATTTCACTCAAAATGGGTTTTACAGATATTGAGCCCTTATTAAAAAATGTATATGAAAAATACATGTCTGATGGATATAAAGAAAAATTCGCATGGGTGGATAATGTAGAGCCTGTGAGAGACAAAGATATTATTCATGAGCTTGATGAAACATTGGTTGAAGGGTTAAAAGAAAAAAATAAACTAATTACTCTTTCTCCGCCAGGATTTATTGAATTTGAGAACTTTTTGGGAATTAGTTTTACTGAAAAAGGAGAAACAAGAAATGATTTTGATATAGATTTCTTTTACGAGCAAAGTAAAGATCTACAAGACTTGGATATTAAAAAGCTAAATACCAAAAAAGTATTTATTGTTAACGGTTCAAGTGAAGTTAGAAAGCCTATTAAATTACAAAAGTTTTTGAATTTTCAAACAGAAATTGACGATTCTAAATATGTTTGCACTTTAGGTAGTTGGTTTAAAATCTCAAAGTCATTTTATGAACAAATTAAATCTGATGTATCGAAAATAAAAGAGTCTAATATAGAATTCATAAAGTGCAATCCGAATTGGAATGAGAAGGAATACAATGAAAATCTTGCAAATTCTAATAAGGACTTTATACTTTTTGACAGAAAACCAATAAAGTGTAAAAATGCAAATACTACAATTGAAGCTTGCGATGTATTTTCCATTGAAAAAGAACTTATTCATGTTAAAGTAGGCAACAAATCATCTACCTTAAGCCATTTGTTTGCTCAAGCAAGAATATCCGCAACTTCTATGATAAATGATAAAGAGTTTAGGGAAGAAATGAGATCTTTGATTGAACATAAGATCGATAAAAACAAATTAGATTGTATTTTGCCTTTAGATAAAATCCAGAATTCAAATTATACAATTACATTTGCAATAATTAATCAATATGAAAAGCCACTTATTGATGTTTTACCTTTCTTTAGTTTACTAAACTTAAGACAAACGTATCAATATTTAAGTGAATATGGCTTTAATGTACGATTAAATCAAATATACAGGGAAAATATAAAGAAAAATTGATTTTTAGGAAGATATAGCCTTTATTTAATAACACATGTCTTTTTAGAGATAGTCTCGTACCAGAGTAAGCTTTATAGATCAATTACTTATTTAATTAGAAAGAAAAAAAGAAGATTTGTATCACTATAGTGAGTTATAAAATGTGCTGTGCAGGGCAATAGTTTTTTGCTTTTTGTTTTGCATTGTTAAGGTTCTGAGTTGTACAATTAAATTTTGGACCTTATTTCTAATGGCAAATATTTAAGGCATGTTCTATTCTTTTATGGGATTTTCTAAATCATATTTAGTAAAAAAATTACAGTAATTTTTACTTTAAATGCATTGTTCCTTTTTCATTTGTTATAATTGTACCTATAAACTTTTTATTTGTAAAATAGAAAAACTATTTAAAAGGGGATAAAATGAAACAAATTACATTAAAGAGAATTCTGAGAAAGATTCTTAATTTTAGAAGTTATTTGCTTATTTATATCGAACTCGAAGCCGATAAAACTTGTTTTAAAGGAAGCGACGACTATTATAAGAGTTATTCTGTTAGTGAATTTGATGATGCAAACCAAATACATAAATTTTACCTTAGCCAGAACTGGGGCTTGCTAAATATTGATTTGATTATGAGTTGGCTAAAAGAAGGTCATCGTTGTTTTGTACTAATGAATGAACAAGCACAAATAATTGGCGTAACGTGGGTTGAAACAAATCTAAACTCTTACAAGGAAAATGGTTTCTTTCAACTTAAAAAATGTAACAATGTACGTCTAAAAGCTAATGTTGGCATAATAAGTAAAATCATTATAGATCGGTCACATAGAGGGAAACAATTGTCAAATTATCTTATTTTTAAAACTGTAGAAATATTGAAGGCTGAAAACATAAACTACTTTCTTGCATTTGTGCTTAGCACCAACGGTTCATCGTTACGTAGCTTCATAAAAGAAGGGGCAAATATTATTGGTATAGTTAAGTATACTCGAATTTTTAACAAAGTATTTAATTTAGTATTTAATAAAGCTGATTTTTGGGTGCAAAAAAGTTTTGATAGGGCTATTGAAAAAGAAACTTTATAAGGGAGATGGGTTTTAAGAGATGACTGCGTCTTTTAGAGAGATGGCTTCGCCATAGAGACAGCTTCGTTGTAGAGGCGACTTCGTCGCAGAGACTGCTGTGCAGTAGATGCATCTTAAGGGAGATGCGACCAGGTTGATCGAAAGAATATAGAAAATATAATTAGTGATAGTCCTATTGATATAGGACTTTTTGTTTATATATGCTGTTTTACAGAAGAGGTCTTTCAGACAGAGACAGCTTCGCTGTAGAGACGACTTCGTCGCAGAGACTGCTAAGCAGTAGTTTCTCTATACAAAGTAAAAATAAATAATAAAGTAGTTTCTATGAAGCGTAATCTTTTCAGAAATTATGAAGGTTTGTACGTTTGGCAAAAGTCAATAGACTTTGTTGCAAAAGTTTACAAAGCGACAGAGGGTTTTCCCAGTACAGAGATATATGGTTTGACTAATCAGATTAGACGAGCAGTTGTATCGATTCCTTCAAACATAGCTGAAGAATCAGGAAGAAAAGGAGTTAAGGAATTATTACAGTTTTTACATATTGCTCTTGGCTCTTGTTCTGAATTGCATACCCAGTTTATTATAGCTAAAAATCTTGGATATTCACAAGGCAATTCTTTAATTGATGGTATATTAGAAATTAAAAAAATGTTAATTGGATATATGAATAAAGTTAAGAAAGAGGGATTTGGGGAAGAGGTGGCTACTTCGTAGAGACAGCTTTGCTGTAGAGGCGACTTTGTCGCAGAGACTGCTACGCAGTAGCTTCTAAGCTTTAGCTTCTCTAAACGCCAGTTTCTCTATGCGTCAGCATCTCTATACGAAGTATCTCTAAGCTCTGCTTCTCTATGCGAAGCATCTCTATACAAAAGAAATGAGGTTTAATGTCAAAATCAAAAAAAGCGGCTAAATCAGTAGCAATATTAATAGGGTTTTCTTTTTTCACCAAGTTTTTAGGGTTTTTCCGAGAAGCATTGGTGGCGAAAAACTTTGGGGCAGGATTCGATACAGATACATATTTCATAGCTGCTGCAGCTATATCATTATTTAGCATAATGATCAGACAGGCGTTATACAGAACAATGATTCCAGTATTGGCAGAGGTGGAAGCAAAAGAGGGAAAAGCAGGGAAATTAAAGCATGCAAATAATATATTGAATATCATGTCTCTCTTCGCTATTGGCATAATAATTATTGCATGGATAGCAGCACCGATAGCAGTTAAGATAATTGCTGTTGGCTTTGAGGGAAAGCAGTTTGATCTGGCTGTATTATTGATGAGGATAGGATTGCCTTCTATACTCTTTTCTGTAATAAATGGTGTTTTCAGAGGCTATTTGCAATCAGAATCAATGTTTTTTGAATCAAGTATAGCAGATCTTCCTAATAATTTCATCTTTATATTTTTCTTATTGATTTTTGGGAATAAATATGGCGTGGTGATTTTAACTATTGTAACCCTAATCGCAAGTATTAGCAGGATTGCAGTGCAATATCCAAGTTTAAGGAAAATTGGTTATAGATACAGTTTTGATTTTGATTTTAAAGATGAATATGTGATCAAGATGATAAAACTGACACCACCTGTACTGATCAGTTCGACAATAAGTGATATTAATAATATTGTCGATAAATCAATGGCATCAACTTTAGTTACGGGAAGTATATCTGCGTTGAACTATGCGTCAAGACTAAGTTCTACAGTGCAAGCCTCGTTATTTTCCTCGATAACTACTGTGATATATCCGATGTTTTCGCATGCTGTGCATGGTAAAGGGTATGGAGAATTAAAAAAAGCAATTATCAAAGGGCTAAATATCATGCTCTTGATATCGGTTCCTGTAGCTGTAGCCACTATTGCCCTGGCGAACCCTATGGTCAGGATTGCATTTGAAAGAGGTAGATTTGATACAACAGCCAGTTCGATGACGATTATTGCATTGATATGCTATTCTATAAGATTGCCAGCAGTGGCTATAAGAGATATTGCATATCGCGTATTCTATGCCCTGCAAGATACTAAGGCTCCGATGCGGAATAGCTTTGTTATTGTAGGTACGAATATAGCATTCAATTTCATCTTAATCAAGCCTATGGGGCATGCAGGATTAGCGTTAGCAACTTCAATATCTGGAATTGTGGGTGCTGTTACTATGCTGATCAGATTGAGGAAGAAGATTGGACCTTTTGGATTTTATCATACCGTGATATGTATGGGGAAAGCACTGTTGGCGGCTGTCGCGATGGGGATTGTGATATTTGTTTTGGATAAGATGATATATCTCGGGGATAGCCTCTGGCACGAATTGGGGAAATTGGTGATCACTGGAG
>Ga0265293_10013085_pt1 | contig 10852 bp, 8 predicted proteins | sample Munlanlewell138R_FD_192505 | JGI IMG/M metagenome (GOLD analysis project Ga0265293, IMG submission 192505) | Leachate microbial communities from a municipal landfill in Southern Ontario, Canada - Leachate well 138R | ecosystem: Engineered > Solid waste > Landfill > Unclassified | place: Canada... | reverse complement strand
GTAATCATAGTGTAATTTGTGCTGGCTATGGTAGCTTTAAATGCAAAGATGATAAAGAAATTTACACTTTGATCTTGGGTCCCGGAGTTGTAAAAGCAGCTTTGCCTTTGCTGGGGCTGGAGTATGGCTCGGAATTATTTCCTGAGGGAACATTCTTTGCAATGATGGGAACTCCTGAAGGCGAATTATTGGAAGAAAAACTGAAAGAATTTTGTTCTTCTAGAACAGCAATTGAGGTAAGTAATATATTTAATGAAAATGGTGTTCCTTGCAGTGCCATTTATGATTATGAAATGGCGCTAAATGATCCACAATACCAAGCACGCGAAGCGTTTATAGAATGGGAAGATATTGATGGTGATATAATACAAGGCGTTAATATCGTACCAAAGTTCAAAAAAAGGCCTGGTAAAATATGGCGTGGCGGTCCAGATTTTGGACAAGATACAAAAGATATTTTATATGAGCATGGTTTAAAGGACGAGGATATTGAAAGGCTTATTGACTCCGGTATTGTAGCAACAGATTAACAAGTAGATGTATTAAAAGTCAAGGTAATATGCGAGGTAAACTTGCATATTACCTTGGCCATATTGAATTTGAGGTGATTAAATTGAATATAATTGTGTGTTACAAAATAGTACCGTGTGAACAGGACATTACTATTCGTCAGGATGGGACACTTTCTTTTGATAAAGCGGAGTGGGAAATCGGACAATACGATTTAATGCCGGTTGAGGCGGCAATGCAGTTAGTGGAAGAAGTAGGAGGTAGAGTGTCTGCTCTAAGTATTGGGTCAAAACAATTGGATAACTCCAAGCTTAAAAAGGGTATTCTTTCAAGGGGTCCTGAGGAACTTTTTGTGGTTATTGATGAAACCCTAGAAAATATAGATACTTTTCAAACTGCATCAACGCTGGCTAGTGCGATTGGAAAAATAGGCGATTATGATTTAATTCTTTTTGGAGAGGGTTCTTCCGATCTATACGCTCAACAGGTAGGGCCGCAGGTAGGAGAACTTTTAAAACTCCCAACTTTAAATTCAATCAGCAAAATTACCCCATTAAAGGATCAACTTGTTGTTGAACGTACACTTGAAAATGAAGTCGAAGTTTTGGAGGTTAACTTACCTGCAGTAATTTGTGTTACAACGGATATTAATCTTCCCAGGATTCCTACAATGAAAGATATTTTAGCTTCAGGGAAGAAACCTGTTACTCAGTGGAAATTTAATGATTTGGAATGTAGGGCAATTACTAAGGCTACGGAAATTACAAATACCTTAGCTCCACCGCAGGCCGAACGCAAACAAATAATTTTTGAAGGTGATTCAGAGGAAGTTGTTTCACAATTCTTTGATAGTTTTCGCAAAGCACTTTAGAGATGGTTCTCTTGGGGAAAATAGTATGTAAAACGAATAAATGTTCATGCGTAATTTAATGGAAGCTTTTTGACAAAAAAGAAAAAGTATGTGCAAATCGCAAAATTTAATCATCGAAACAATTATTCGCACGAAAAAGGATCAAAATAATTTATATTATTAGTAAATTGACAAGCAAATTAATTAATTTGCCCTATGCTATGTTTGCTGATTTATGGTGGATATTTATTTCGCGAATAATTTGTGGCATGGCAGTAAATTTGTATTTTAGTTTAAAGTCTGAAACGTTTGTTAAGGAGGAAATAACTATAATGGAATCAAAAAAAGTGTGGATATTTGCAGAAAGTACTAGCTCAATAGCTGAGTTGTGTGCGGGCGGGCATTTATTGGGGGGATCTGTTACGGCTATTGTTCCTGAACCAGAGCTTAACAGTGAAGTAGCTATAAAGGCTGGGGCAGATAAGGTGTATCTGTTAAGAGGATCGGATACCACTATGTTGGAAGATTATATGCAGCCAATACTTGATTTATTAAAACAGGAAAAGCCATCTGTCTTGCTTATGAATAATACTAAAAGAGCAAAATTAATAGCGGGACGTTTGGCGGCAAATCTAAACACATCGGTTTTGACTGATGTAATGCAGATAACTGCTGGTTTAGAAGTAAAACGTATGGTATATGGTGGAGCGGCAATAAGATCAGAGCATTCAAACTCTGAGATTGTTATTGCTCTAGTAGGGGAGGCAATTTTTGAGGCACTACCGGAAAGGTCTGCGGGCGAAGGTTCTGTTGAAATAATTAACCCTTTAAATAATGTATTGGTTAATCGGATAGAAATCAAAAAGAAACAAGGTGAAACAATAAACCTTGGTTTGGCCAAACGTGTTGTTGCAGTAGGAAGGGGTATAGCTAACCAAGATGATTTAAAAATAATTAATGATTTTGCGGACGCTTTTGGAGCTGAAGTTGGTTGTAGCAGACCAATAGCTGAAGGGGTTAATTGGCTACCGAGAGAGCGCTATATTGGTGTGTCCGGTGCGATGCTTAAACCAGATATATATGTTGGAGTTGGTGTTTCTGGGCAGGTTCAACATATGGTTGGTGTATACAATGCAAAAACAATTATAGCTATTAACAAAGATAAAAATGCCCCAATATTTAAACAAGCTGATTACGGGATTGTTGGAGATCTATATAACATTATCCCAAAACTAGCTGAGAAAATTAAATTAAGTAAATAATTTAAATTATAGTAGATTACTGATGGGAGCTGAACACATGAGTACCGATAAATTTGATGTTATTATTGTTGGTGCTGGCCTTGCAGGTCTTGCTGCCGCCTATAAACTTAGCCAAGCAGGTTTAGAGGTCGTTCTGGTGGAACGCGGTGAGTATCCGGGCTCGAAAAATTTAAGTGGCGGCGTATTATATAGTCGTATTATGGAAAAATTGATACCAAACTGGTGGGAAGAGGCACCTATTGAACGATATGTTACCAATTATATAACGACACTTATGACCAAAGATGATTACTTCAATCTGGAATACAAAGGGAGGGACTTAGAAAGCATTCCATATAATTCTGTTACGGTTCTTCGAGCTAAATTTGATCGTTGGTTGAGCGAAAAATGTGAGGAAGCCGGAGTGATGCTTGTAACGGGTATTAAAGTAGAGAAGGTAATTAAAGAAGATAATCGGATTATCGGTATTCAAGCTGGAGAGGAAGAAATGTTGGCAGATGTGGTAATTGCGGCTGATGGAATTAACTCGTTTATAGCCCAGGACGCAGGATTAAGAGGTCAAATCGAACCAAAACATTTAGCTGTTGGTGTTAAGGCCCTGATTGAACTTTCCCGTGAAAGAATAGAGGAACGCTTTAGGTTAAGTGGGCAAGAAGGAACAGCATATGCAATTTTAGGTGAGGCGACTAAAGGTGTGGCCGGTGGTGGTTTTCTTTATACAAATCTCGAAAGCCTGTCCATAGGGGTTGTTACGCGTTTAGATGATTTAAAAAAAGAAAAACTAAAACCATCAGAAATTTTGGATGATTTTTTATTGCATCCAATCGTTGTTCCTTTGATAAAGGGTGGAAAAATGATAGAATACGGTGCACATTTAGTGGCTGAAGGTGGGTTGGATATGGTTCCTTCTCTTTATAAAAATGGGATGCTTTTAGTAGGTGATGCAGCGGGTTTTACTATTAATAGCGGCTTGGTTATCCGGGGAATGGATCTTGCGATTGGTTCAGGTATTGCTGCAGCGGAGACTATTATAGAAGCTAAGAACAAAAAAGATTTTAGTGAGCAGGCACTAAGTATCTATAGAAGGAAATTGGAACAAAGTTTCATTATGAAGGATATGAAAACTTATGCTGGGGCTCCCCGTTTTATGGAAAATGAACGCCTTTATAAAAATTATTCTTTCTTGATTAATAACATATTTAGTAAGGTTTATAATCATGATCTAACATGTAAGGAGCCGCTTTTAAAGGTTTTTAAGAAGTCTTTAAAAGAGAGCAACATTTCCATGTTTGATTTGGTTAAGGATGGAATAGGGGGTATACGTGCATTATGATTAAGTTGACTGTTGTAGAAAAGCTGGCTTTGAACAAATTTAATGTGCAGGAAGGTATGCCTCATATTAAAATTGAACACGAAAAATGCCAAAAATGTTTTGAAAGATTTTGTCTATATGTTTGCCCCGCTGAACTTTATTCTCAACAAGAAGGCAAAATAATTGTTGAATGGGCTGGCTGTTTAGAATGCGGCACCTGTATGCAAACCTGTCAACTAGGGGCTATTAAATGGACTTATCCGCAAGGGGGCTTTGGCATTATTTATAGATATGGATAATTCTTTATTATTGATAAATAAGAAATTTTAGTAGCACATTTAAAAGAGAGAACAGTTCGGATATTAGATTTTCAATCGTAATTCGGAAATGATTTTGAAAAATTATCGAAAGTGCTACTCACGTTTATAATAAGTGGTGTGTCTTTTTAAGGTAAATACTTTTCTAATGCCCGATTTATCCTTGTTGACATTGTATTTTCATGACAATGATGTGACTTACAAACAATGGATATTAAGGTATTATTGGTGACTAAAATACTGTTAGGGTTTAAAAATGAAAAAGGTGTTGCAATCTGAAAAGAAACACGGGGGTAATGCAAAATGGAAAATCAATTGATGGTAAACTATACGCGACGGGTGAATATAATATTTAATTTTATCCTGTGGATATTGCTAATATCTTTAGTAGTTATTGTTTTACTGAGTATGCAATCTGATAAACTTAACGTAAATATTACTTTTACCGTTTTACTTTTAGGTGCAATACTATCAACGATTTTGATTTTTAAAAGGATAAATCAAAATTTTATTATATTAATTCAGGTTCTGTGTTTGTATTTTTCAACTATGGGTGCAATGGGTGGCAGAATGGGAGCCTTAGGAATAGCCACTGGACTGTGTTTGTCCTCATTGTATCTTAAAAAGTGGGTTTTATTCACCTATGGCAGCTGTTCAATATTAACTTATGCATACTTTCGATATGCTATGGATGGTATTACCAAGGAATGCATAGTAGATATGATTGTATTAGCTACCATTGTCCTAATTTTATTTTACTTAACCAAATGGGGCAATGAATTAATTAAAAGTGCTAATGACAATGAATTGCATACCAATAACCTGCTTCAAACACGTAATGAAACAATAAAAATGATTAATGATAATACGACACTACTTAACTGCGATATATTGAAAAGCAATGAAGAAATACAGGCCATTAAAGTAATCAGCAAAGACTTAACTAATGCAGTTAATATGGTAGGTAATATGGTTGCGGCACAAGTGACAAGTGTTGGACAAATTAGTAATATGATGAATGATGCTGACAAAAAAGTATCAGATGTATTCAATTATTCCCAAAGCCTTTCCCAGGTTTCAAAACAAGCTAATCCTGTGGTTATTAACGGTTCAAAAGCGATTAAGGAAATGGACAGGCAAATGAAAGTTATTAATAATTCCGTAGCAGATACGTTATTAACAGTGCAGGAACTTAATAATAATATTGATGAAATTAATAACTTTCTTTCTTCGATTACACAAATTGCTAGGCAAACTAACTTGCTTTCATTAAACGCAGCAATTGAAGCAGCCAGAGCAGGCGAAACAGGCAAGGGCTTTTCTGTTGTGGCCAATGAAATTCGAAAGCTTGCCGAAGAAAGTGCGGGCATAGTCGACGAGATCAATCAGTTAACTAATCAAATTAAAGATCGTACTCAGAATGTTATAGACAAGGTATGTGAAGGCAATAGTGTAACGCAACAGGGTGAGGAAATCGCCAAAAAAGTAGGTAAGAGCTTTACGGAAATTCAATCCTCCTTCGATAGGGTCGATCAATTCATCGAAAAAGAATTGTTTATGATTGAAAATATTACTGAAGTATTTAAGCAAGTCAGGCAAGAGGTTGGTAATATTTCATGTTCCTTTCAAAAGCATTCGGATGCAACGGAGGAAATGCTTGCTTTAAATGAAAATTTACAGTTAAATATAAACAATATTTATATTTCAATGCAAGAGATTAAAAATGCAAGTGATAACCTTAAACATTATTCATAAAGTAATAAAACATTAGTTGAAATTGAACTCGTTTTTTGATTGACTTGGTTTATGCACGGAAAAATTTATGGTTATTTTTTGTGTAGAGGTGAAAAATGTGATTACAGAGGTTTATAATAACATTTACTTAAACGAAATTCCACTTCCGAATAATTCTTTACAAGTTCTTAATAGTTATATTATTAAGTCAAAGCATCGCAACCTAATTGTTGATTCAGGTTTTGATCTCCCTGCTTGCAAGGAAGCCTTATATATGGGGATTAAAAAGCTTAAGGTTGATCTCTTTAAAACCGATTTAGTTGTGACACATATGCACCCTGATCATTCTGGTTTGGCAGCCGATTTGGAAAGCAAAGGGGTTGTTATTTATATGAATAAAAAAGAAGCGGATTTTTTGAATGAAGGATCTAGAAAAATGCCACCTGGTATTCTTTCCTCGTACGCTAATATGTTAGGTTTTGATACGGATAACTTTAGTGGTTTGGAAAAGGAATTTGAAAATAGTATAAAAAAGCCCCTGAAATATGTGCCCTTGAATCAAAACGAGAAATTAAGAATCGGGAACTATATATTTGAAGTTGTAGATATACCGGGACATAGTCCTGGACATATTGGATTATATGAAAGGCAACATAAGTTGCTGTTTAGTGGCGATCATATATTAGAACGAATAACCCCTAATATAAATTTTGGAGGTTTTGGTCAAGATATTTTCGCAATATATCTAGATAGCTTGAAAAAAGTATACGATTTCGAAGTTGATTATTTATTTCCCGGGCATGGAAATGTCATTAGAGATCACAAAAAGAGAATTGACGAAATATTTGAGCATCATAACGAGCGGTTAGCGGAGGTAAGTGAAATTATTCGTTATAACCGTAAGAGTCCCGTTGAGGTTGCTTCCAAGATGCGATGGAATGTATCCTATGATGACTGGATTGACTTCCCGGATTCACAAAAATGGTTTGCGACGGGAGAGGCTATTTCCCACCTTGAACACCTGGTAAGTGTTGGTATTGCGGAATGTTCTCATTTCGACGGAAAAATATTTTATAGTATAAATCGAAGTGGTATGACAAAAAAACACCCCCAATTATGATAAAAGCTCATATTTTATGTGTCAATTTACTTTTAAAAATGTGGTATTATGAACATGTTTATTATTTATTATGGTAATCTAAGGTGGTTTGAGAGTATCGCAAATGTGGTATTTACAGAAATTAAATAGCAACTGTACACGGCCAACAAAACTTAAATTCGATGAACCTATGCAATATATATACGGAAGTGCAACTTGAGTGGACTTACAAAGTAGAAAGTTTCAATATAAGTGCAGAATGTTTACATTCTGTATTCTCAATGGTGGCACTTGGCACTTTTTGGGGTTAAAAATAAGGATCCTCGTGTTTAAAATCTAACCTTAGCCAGAGCGGGAAAATTATAATATGAAGTACAAAGCCCATGGCTTAAATGTTAAAGTGTGGTATTCGGTTTACGATGCCATATCCCCTAGTTAACATTGTTTTTGCAAAAAATGATAGTGGCATGGTAAAGAGTCATAATCTATGGTTGATAGCTGCTAATTGTAATCGATCAAGAAAATTCATTGAAAACATCTAGATGTAAAAAATGTTCACATACTTTTTTGTTCCTCTTAACGCAGGTTTAATGAAACTATTATTGTGTTGGTATTAATTAAATGACTCCGAAGAGCGAATCAAAATTAAAGCAGATTGTTTGATGTCTGTGTCGGCTTCGAATAAAATTTTTTAGCTGTGTTGGCACTTTGGGGCTCCTAATACGGCCTTGATACTCTTTAAAAGTAGGCTTGCACCCCGTAAAATAAATATAAATTATTTGTTTTACGGAATGGAGGATTGGATATGCTTATTATTGGCGAATCCCTAAATGCCACAAGGCAAGAAGTAAAAACCGCCGTAGAAAATCATGATATCTCATTTGTGCAAGCCCTGGCTCGGGAGCAGATAGCTGCCGGTGCTGGTATGTTGGACGTGAATGCGGCGGTGACCGGACGGGATGAAACGAAAGATTTGCCTTGGATGGTTAGGGCTGTACAGGAAGTTGTAGCTTTACCATTGGTTTTGGATAGTTCAAATATTGAGGCTTTGGTAGCGGCTATGAAGGTTCATCGGGGCCGCCCAATGATTAACTCTTTAACTGCAAAAAGAGATAGCGTGGAAAGACTTTTGCCCATTGTAGCCAAGGAGGATTGCTCGGTAATTGTTTTATGCATGGATGATGATGGTATCCCAAATGATGCAGAGGGTCGCTTGGATGCTGCTCGCACTGTAGTTTTGCCCTTATTGGAAGCAGGGAAGAAGCCTGAGGATATCTATGTTGATCCCTTAGTAATGTCTATTTCCGTAGATCCCAATGCCGCAAAAACCACCTTAGAAGTTATTAGCAGGGTTAGTACAGGAGAGGTGAAGGGGGTACAGATTACCGGTGGGTTGAGTAATGTCAGCTTTGGTATGCCGGGCAGAAAACTTTTAAATCGGACTTTTCTCATCATGGCAATGACTTTTGGTCTTAACTCTTGCATTGTTGATGTACGAGATAAAGAGTTGATGTCTGCCATCTATGCTGCAAGGGCTTTTATGGAGAATGGGGGCAGCCGGGATTATTTAAAGGCTTTTCGTCAGGGCAAATTATCATTTTAGGTAAGCAGCTTGTAAGTGTGATTTTAAGGATAACAATAATTAAGGGAGATTAAGATTTTAGTCTTGGCTCCCTTTTTGGTGTTGACAACTAAGTATTCCTAATAGTGTATTAACTTCTTGTAATCACCAAAAGGACTTGGGTTTATAAAAAAGGAAATCCAAAAGTCAATGTTGAAGTGAAATACATCCGGGAGGTGTCAAAATGGAAAAGATCCGAATTTTTTTGGTTGATGATCATCCTGTGGTAAGAAGTGGTTTGCAGAATTTATTATCGCAGTATTCTGAATTTGAAATAATAGGGACGAGCGATGGGGGCGCGGAATTGATTTCCGTGGTACAGGAAGCAAATCCGGATGTGATGCTATTGGATATACGTTTAAAGGAGCGTAGTGGTTTGGATTTGGCCAGGCAACTGGGAAGAATGGGGCATCCCTGTCGAATTATTATCCTCAGTTCTTTTGATGATGATGCTTATCTAACCCAGGCGGCAAAGGCCGGCGTGTGGGGTTATCTGTTAAAAAGCTCTTCCCCTGAAGTTTTGGCCGATTCTATCAGAAATGTCCATCAAGGGATAAAATGTCTTTCGCCCACCTTAGCTGGTAAAGCCTTGGATCAGCTGGAAAAAGTAAATAAGGAATGGGTGCAGGCTAAATCCGGTCTGACAGAAGAAGAATTAAAATTGTTAGAATTGATTGCTGATGGAAGCACGGTGCAAGAAATAGCGGAGGTATTATTTTTAAGTGAAAGATCCATTAAGAGAAGGACCCAGGGTATTATAGAAAAACTGGGCGTTGCCAATCGTACACAGGCTGTAGCTGAGGCTTTCCGGAGGGGACTGCTCTAGGGCTTGCGGAGAAAGAAGGGTGATAAAATGCGTGATAATACTTATGATACTCCTGAGTTAGAAAAACAGCTAGAAATAATGCGGGCTCTTTATGACATCTCGGTTAATATCTCTTCTCGTCTAGAGATTCAGCAGGTTTTCATGGCGATTGTTAACAGGGCGGCTTGGCTTTTAAATGCCAAAGGGAGCACTTTGGCAATATGTGAGGCAGGTACCAAATTGGCCCGGGTGGTGGCTCTTTACAATATTCCTTTTGAATATGAGGAATTAGTAATAAAACCTGGAGCCAGTGTTGCCGGACATGTTTTGGCTACAGGAGAGCCGGTAATCATAAATGGCTTAAAGGAAGAAGGATCAGCAGAAAATTACAATTCCCTTCTCTCTGTTCCCTTGATTTGGGAGGGGGAAGTAGTAGGTGCATTGACAGTAGTGGAAAGACAGGAAACAGTTCCTTTCACAGAAAATGATGCTCAGGTTTTAGGCCTACTGGCTAATTTAGCTGCCACTGCTCTTAACAATGCTAATTTATATTCAAAGGTAGTTCAGCTAAATAGCTCTCTGGAGCAAAAAGTAAAGGAAAGAACTAGCGAACTGGCGGCTGCTCAGGACAGATTGGCTCATAAAGCAAAACAATTGCAGCTTCTGTTGGGGGCTACAATTTTTTTGCAGGAGGAGGAACGCTCTCAGATTGCCCGAGATTTGCATGACGGGCCAAATCAATTGCTAACAGGCACCCTTTACGAAATCCAAGCTGCCCAAAATGGCATTAAAAATGGGAACAAGGAAAATGCTTTGCTTAGCTTGGAAAAAGCAAAGGGGCTACTAAGGGAAATTGCCTCAGAAAACAGGAGGATTTCCTCCGGACTAAGACCACCTGTTTTAGATGTGGAGGGCTTGGTAGGAGCGGCTGAAATTTTGGCGGCGACCTTCCAAGAATATTCTGGGGCCCTGTGTTCTATAAAAATTAATGGCCGACCCTTTAGACTGGAGCCTCACACAGAGACTACGATTTATCGCATTATTCAGGAGGCACTTAATAATGCGGCAGCCCATGCCGGTGCCCGTAATGTAAATGTGGAAATAAGCTTTAAAGATGCCCTTTTGTCTGTTGTGGTTACAGATGATGGTGTTGGTTTTGATGAAAATAAATCAGGGGATAAGGATCGGATGGGCTTAATCGGTATGAAGGAAAGGGCTAAAAGCCTGGGAGGAAGGCTGGATATTACCTCAAAATCAGGGGAAGGAACAAAAGTGGTTTTGGATTTGCCTTTGCCTGCTTTGCCGCCGCCTCAAGTGCGTTTTCGTGGTTTTTTAGGGCAAT
>Ga0265293_10013083_pt1 | contig 10854 bp, 9 predicted proteins | sample Munlanlewell138R_FD_192505 | JGI IMG/M metagenome (GOLD analysis project Ga0265293, IMG submission 192505) | Leachate microbial communities from a municipal landfill in Southern Ontario, Canada - Leachate well 138R | ecosystem: Engineered > Solid waste > Landfill > Unclassified | place: Canada... | reverse complement strand
TAGTTTACTGGTTTATAATAAATTAAGTCAGTATATAGAGTATCCATATAATTTTCATAACGTGTGCCGGCTAAAGTATATTTCTGCTTTTGTCTAAAAGCCAATGAAGCAAAATTAGGTACCGGGTCTACAAGCGTCTCTGCAAATATATGTTTTATATTTTTCTTTTTCAAATCTTTTAAGAGAGCTTTATAAAGTGTGCTTCCTATACCTTTACCGGTTAGATTTGCCATTATAGCTGTCTTGTCAACTATCACAAAGTCAGAAGTTTTTTCCATCGAGAAGTCTGGTCGCCACATAATGTCTTCAATCCAAGTGGGATTGTATTTTAACCATTGTTCTTTGGTGTAGGCCATTAAAAAGCCTACTATCCCGATATTGCTTTCAGCTACATAAAAGTAATCCAGTTCAAAAATTCTTTCCAAGAAAAATTTTTGATAATACTTCGGTCTCGATTTATAGTCATCCATAAGGAAACCTGCATAAGATTCTTTTGATTTTGAACCCACTGAGCATGCAACTTTATAGATGTCGGATAAATCTTTCGGCGTTGCTTTTCTTGACTTTACCAGGTCCGGAACTTGAATAAATTGATTTACATCATAATCTTGTAAAGTGCTCATAACTTCCATATTGTCATCCTCCCTTTTAAATTAGCGATTGCAAAAATAGGAAAATGATATATGCAGTTATTTGTTTCATTTTCCTCTTCCAACGCTTACGAGGTTAGCTGACGGGTTCGGGTCGAAAGAAGTTAACCCTACTCAAAAGAGATTCACCCCAAGAAATTGGTTTCCCCGCTTTTTCATACAAAAAATTCAGCGTTACAATTTACAATATTACAATCTACTTCATAGAAGTATACCATATTTTTGATTTATTGTAAAGAATAAATTTTGAAAAATCATGTAGACCTGCAATTCTAAGTGGTGTACGTGTTGCATCTTGTCGAACTTATTCTTTATTCTTGTCCTTTATATTCTGCCATGGTATAATTTAACAGGAACATAATTGATTGTTTGGGAGGAGGAAGGTTGATGAAATATGAAAAGATTATTCAAGCATTAATTCATAACGGGTATAAGGTTTTATACTTTGAGAATTCAAGTGAAGCGGCAAAATATATTGTCGATAATGTAAAAAATACTACAGTAGGTTTTGGTGATTCCGCTACTCTTGAATCTATGAACTTAGCTGAGCTTTTATCAAAAAATAATACAGAAATAGACCCGGCACCATATTCCGGAGATGAATTTAACGAAGTTGCTAAAAAAGCGCTTCTGACGGATGTATTTTTTACGTCGGTCAATGGCGCAGCTGAAACCGGAGAACTGGTAAATATAGATGGAACAGGAAATCGTGTAGCAGGTTCGTTGTTTGGACATAAGAAAATTTACTTTGTTTTCGGAACAAATAAAATCGAACCTACCTTAGAAAAGGCTATTTGGCGTGCGAGAAACATTGCTGCTCCTCAAAATTCAAAACGTCTGGGTTATAACACTCCGTGTGCGGCAAAGGCTGACCGCTGCTATGATTGTTCAAGTGCCGAAAGAATATGCAACACTCTGAATATTCATCTTAAAAAGATGAAATATGTTGAAGCAGAGTGTATAATAATAAATGAAAGTTTAGGAATGTAAAAAAGCGTTACTGATTACACCCAACTGTTATCATCATGAGTGTTAATTAAAATTAATTGACACGTTTTAATCTTTGTATTAGAATAGTATTAATTAAATTCATAGGTGCCTAATAAGGAGAATAGGGAAACTGGTGAAAGTCCGGTACGTACCCGACACTGTGAAGATTAGTCCTTTACTATACCACTGGTATATGCCGGGAAGGAGTAAAAGGACGTTTGAGTCTGAGTCAGGAGACCTGCCTATGAATAGAAGTCTTTCGATTGAAAGCAAACGGCGATGAAGGTAAAGTCCCGAACATAATAATTTTATTATGTCGGGATTTTTTTGTTGGTTGCCGGGAAACTATTATTGTTTGATGAGAGTTACATATATGAAATTGGAGGTAAAGAATGCACGAAGAATTTTACAAGAATTTTAACATTAAAGGAGCAAGCGAAAAAGAATTAGAGTCGACATTAAATGAAATTATAAAAGGAATTAAAAAGCCTGATTCAATTTCAGCGGAAGGAATGCAGAAGAGACTTGATGCCAAGATAAAGCCGGTTAGAAGTCTGGGTGTGTTAGAAGACATTGCTGTTCAGCTGGCTGGTATACAAGGCACCGAATTTCCTGAAATTAAGGGAAAGGCAGTTCTTTTAATGGCAGGTGACCATGGTGTTGTAAAAGAAGGAGTGAGTGCGGCTCCACAAGAGGTAACTGCTCAATTGTTTTATAGTTACCTAAACGGAGGAGGAGGTATTAATATCTTGACCGAACACGCAGGCACAAAGCTTATATGCAAAGATATAGGCATATGCGGTCGTCTTGAGCCTCCGGAACTAATGGCAAATCGTATAAAAAACGGTACGGATAATATTGCTGAAGGTCCTGCCATGACAAGAGAAGAAGCTCTAAGAAGTCTGTTAACCGGTGCAAAAATTGCTTCTGAAGCAATCGAATCCGGAATAAATATTTTAGCAACGGGAGAGGTTGGAATCGGAAATACTACTCCAAGTGCAGCTTTAATTACGGTATTAACAGGATGCAAGGTTGAAGAAGCTACAGGCAGCGGCACCGGACTAAAGGGTGATGCATTAAAGCATAAATGTAATATAATCAAAAAGGCAATTAAAATCAACAAACCTAATCTTAATGACCCGATAGATATATTATCTAAAATAGGCGGGTTAGAAATTGCCGCAATGGTTGGAGCAATTTTAGAAGCAGCTTATCAAAATGTTCCAACGATATTGGATGGAATAATATCTTCTGCCGCAGCACTTCTTGCAGCAAAACTCAATCCGATTGTTGTTAAATATATGATACCATCTCATTCATCGGAGGAAAAAGGCGAACTGGTAGCTTTGAAACACATGGGATTAGAGCCAAGATTATTTTTAAATATGAGATTAGGGGAAGGTACAGGTGCTGCGCTTATGTTTCACATAGTTGAAGCAGCCGTAAAAATCGCTGACGAAATGGCTACTTTTGAAACTTCAGGAGTAACGACCGGAGATTTTTAATCTTGTGTAAGTTAACGATAGTCTTCATTAAGTAAATTAAATATGATTTTAATGAATCATTAATAAATTTTTTATATATATTTAAGTCTGTTTTGTCATAATCAATCCGTATACAGGAGGGATTATGAAAAACAGACATATTTATATTATTCTTACAAGAACCAATACGGTATTATCAAATATTATCAGCATAATTAAAAATGATGAGTATACACATGCTTCAATATCCTTGGATAAGAATTTAAACACCATGTATAGTTTTGGGAGAAAATATTCCTATAATCCATTTGTCGGGTGTTTCGTTAAAGAAAATTTATATGAAGGAGTTTTCGGATTTCACAATAAACTTAAGGGACAAGTATTGGAACTTAATGCCACCGAAGAGCAATATGATAAGGTTTTAAAACTATTGGATGAGTTTATTTCAAACAGCAAATATCTAAAATACAATTATTTAGGACTGATAAACAGTTTGTTTAATAGAGAATCCATTTGCGAAGACAGATTTTTATGCTCTGAATTTGTATATTATATTTTAAACAAAGCCGGTATTGCAGAACTTAACAAACCCAGAAATTTAGTAAGGCCACAGGATTTATTAAATCTGAAGAGCAGGGTTATCTTTAAAGGAAATTTAAAAAATAAAAAATTCATAAAGAAATATGAGAATAATTTTATAGAAAAATATTCGGCGGTGGGTACTTTATCATAACTAAAAATTATTTGGATAAGTCCGATAAAGTGGTAAAATATTATTATATGTGGTAAAATATATTAAATTTTATATGGAGATATAGTTGATGAATACTGATGAAGGGGAAGAAGTTGATTTGTTGAATATGAAAACCGAGCATAAAGAAATAACAGGGAAGGGACATAATTTCGAATATATTGTAAGCGCATGTCTTTGCGGAGAAAAAACAAGATATGATGGAAAAGTGTTTGTTTCAGATAAAATCAAAAGATTAGTTGACGAAGGAAAAGCTATTACGGTATGCCCGGAAGTATTAGGCGGATTAAGGGTGCCGCGGCTTCCTTGTGAAATAAAAAATGGAAGAGTAATCAATATTGCTTCTGACGATAAGACGGAGCATTTTGTGGATGGTGCTTTTAGAACGTTGGAAATTGCTAATAAGTATGGCATAAAAAAAGCAATCTTAAAGGAATATAGCCCATCCTGCGGCAGCAAGTACATATATGACGGTACTTTTACAAAAACATTGATTCCCGGTCAGGGAATAACAACCAGACTTCTTCAATTAAACGACATAGAGGTAGTAAGTGACGAAGAATTTTAGCTAATTAGGATACTTTAGCATTTCATACCCCTAAATATTTAACAGAGATAACGAAAACTGTAATACAAGAAAATAAAGATATAAATCAAACATGGAGGGTTAGAATGCAAACAAAATATTTTAAAAGAATTATTGCTTTTGTAATTGTATTATCCATGGTATTTACCACGGTAGCTATGGCCATGCCTTACGGACAGGCGAAAAAGCTTATTAAAAACAAGTACAGCTGGCCGCAGGTTCAAAAATATGTAAAGGGAAGGGGCATAATGAAGGGATATCCTGATGGTATGTTCCGTGAAAATGATAAAGTTAAACGTGCCGATGCCATTATAATGATTGATAGGGCATTTAAATTAAGTGCCTTGATAGACATAATCAATAGGGATTATAAAGATATATTTGATGATGTTGACAAAAATGAATATTATTTTGATGCAATATATATAGCTAAACTATTAGGTATAACAAAAGGCAGAGGAAACAATAAATTCCACCCGAAACAAGCCATTACTATAGAAGAAGCTATATTGCTTATAGAGCGAGCAATGGACAGAAACAAATACTTTGAATTTGACGATGACATTGATTTAAGAGGAAATTATGAAAAAAAGGAATTGGATGATTTTGCTACCAGAGGCGATATAGCTGAAATGCTTTACTATGTTCTAACGGGAAGTAAATATAACGGTGTACCTCAAGAATATGAGCTTGAAGAAATATCTCGTACAATAAAAGAAGATGAAATTTTAAGATTTGATGATGAATATGGAAGAAAAGACAGTATTATTGATTCTATCGAAGATAAGGTAGATGATTTGGCATATGTTCAGTTTAAAAAGCCGTCAGATAAAGCCAATGACTTTTTATTTGATGATTATGACGGCAGCAGACGTTCTAATTCATTTGTAACAAATGATAATAAATACTATCTTAATCCTAACAAAAGACAAATGGATCTTGCAGAAGTAACCATTGTACCGAAAGCAAATTTCAGCGGTGTATTAGAAATAGAATACATTGCTTATGATGAAGAAGGAGATTCATATAAGGGTTTAATCAAAATCACTGTTGAAGGTAAATATGATGATTTAGATGATATTACATTTACAGGATATGAGAATACTCCTATAAAATTCATAATTTCAGAGTTTAAAAAAGTGTTTAACAAAGAATTTGAATATACACCGGATGATGAAATAAGCTTTAAACTTCCCGATAAAAAATCCGGGACCTTGTATTTTGATGAAAACAAAGACGGAGAGCTAAAAAATACGGAAGAGATTAAAGCGGATAATTCATTTAAATTAAGGCAAATGAATCTTATTTATTTCAATCCTGCCAAAGATTATGTTGATGAAAAAGAGCCGGTAGAAATTAAATACACGGTCGAAGACCAAGATGGCAATTTATATGATGGTAAAATAAATGTAAGAGTAAAATCTCTGCTTGGTGAATTGACTATTGATGAAGATGATGATTTCGGCATAGAAGTTAAAGAATACTTAGATGAATTTGATGATTATAATTTTCAAACAATTAAATTTGAGAAAGCAGATAAAGATGATGATTCAGCTCTGAAAATAGGAACAAGGGCAGTAATTGGAATGGAACTAAATATTAGACGGTTAAAAGATATAGAATTTGAGCCTGAAAGAGGTTTTGACGGAACCACATTTAAATACACGGTTACTACAGATAAAGGATTACAATTTAACGGATTAGTTACGGTTGATAATTAAATAAATAATAGTTAAAGGACTGAGTTTAATAATCAAGCTCAGTCCTAATTTATTTTTGTATTCAAGCATTGGCATATATGTCATTCACATGTTTTGAGGTTGAACGATATCCGCAAAGCAGGAGAGCTTTCTTTTATAATAAATTTTAATTATTGATTTAAATCAATTTATTTTTTCAAATAATTTGGTACAATATAGACATCAGAAAAAAAGAAAAAGAAAAAAGGAGGAAATATGGCAATATTTAATGAAACAGTTAAAAAACTTATTCCGACATTGGAAAAATTCGTACCGATTGTAGCGCGAGTTCATGGAGAGCACCACCCGGAATTTCATGATGTTAGAAAGCTATTTGACGTAATCAAAGAAAAAGTAAAAGAAACAGGAGCAGAAAAACCCCGGTTAAGCGAAGAATTTGCTAAACTGCGTGAAATAACCGATAATTACACCGTTCCCGGTGATGTATGCGAAAGTTATGAAGCAGTATACAAGATGTTAGCTGAATTAGATGAAGTTTACCACACATAAACAGAAGCTATTTCTTAAAGGCCTCTACTGATTAAATCGGGTGGAGGTTTTTATCATAACTTATGAGATATTTGAATAAGCATTGATTGGTTTACATAATTGAAATTATGCAACCCTGATTTTTAAAACGACTTAAAACTAATAGTCAGAGAAATGATAAATGGTATACATAATAAATATTATGTAACCCTCTAATACTTTTTTAAAATAATCACACTTTCCATAGATTGTGATTCATGAAGTCTTCATGAGGTTTCTCGACAAAGAACATGGAAAGGCCGCCTAACCCTACGTGAGTACCAACAGCTACTCCCATTTGCATAATGTATATGTCACCCTTATAGTTTGCTTTAAGGAGCAGGGTCTTCAAATTTTCTGCTTTATTAATGTCGGATGTATATCCGATGATAACAAAATCAGTTTGTTCATAATCTACCCGGTTTATAAATTCTTGAATATAATAATTATAAACTTGTTTAATTCCTCGTTTTTTTGCCACTACAGCGCCTTTTTTATTTTTCATTGACATAATCGGCTTGACATTTAGCAATTTGCCTATAACGCCGCTTGTATTTGATAACCTTCCGCTGCGTATCAGACTATCCAAATCATCTACGGATAAAAAGTGTTTGATTCTGTATTTTATTATTTCACAATATTCAATAAGCTCTTCAAATGTATATCCGTTTTCAATAAGCATGGCGCATTTCATAATAAGCCATCCGCTTCCATGACTCATGCTAACCGAGTCTATTATTTCGAATTGAACATTAGACTTTGGATTTTGTTCGTAAAATAATTCTTTTGCCAGTAAAGCGCTTTGATAAGACCCGCTTGTTCCGCTTGACATGCAAATACAAAGTATTTTCTCATATCCTTGCTCTATGGCATGTTTGATACAGGCAATATATGATTCAGGACTTGGCATTGAAGTGGTCGGATATGGTTTGAAAGTCATCAGGTTCTTATAAAATTCATCGTTTGAAATATCTATTCGGTCTCTGTATTCCTTTCCTTCTATTGAAACAACCAGTGGAGCTAAACATATATTGTAACGATTTAAAATTTCTTGAGATAAATCACATGTTGAATCTGCCATTAATTTTGTCTTCATATAAGCTCCCGTTCTTATAGTATTTTAGTGCTTGTATATTTGCACTATCATACCATCCTATTCGACAATATTCAACATTTTTCGTAATTCTTTGAAATACAATTTTTAGCAGCTCGTATATTAAATTGGTAAGCATATACAAGCGATATATTGCATTTTTAACTTTCTAACCCGTAAAGCAGTATTTTAAAGTGGTCCAGAACATACTCCTTCAAATCAATATCGGGATATCGGATACACCATTCATATGTAATGCCTCTGATAGCTAAGACCAAGTGTTTCGCCATATTATTAACAGGAATGTCTTGTCTTATCTCACCCCGCATGAGCCCTTTTTCCAATACCTCAGTGAACAAATTATACAGCTCCCTGTTATAACTCATTGCAGATGATGTGTTTATAGTCTTTGTCAAGTGAGCTTTATAAAGCACTCTCATATTTTCTAATCCGATATTAGTTACAATAAAATCGCAAATTTCTTCTGCCAATAAAACAAGGATATCAAGGATAGGCATATTATCAGGAAGAGAATTTAAAAAAGCTTTATAATCAATGTCTGCTTTGTTTGTATATTCATCTACAAGTTCAGCTGTAAGCGCATCTTTTGATTCAAAGTGTACATAGAATGCACCTTTGGATACTCCTGCTGCCTCTACAATGGTATCAACACTTACTTTTTCGATTCCATGCTCCAAAGATAATTTTCGGGCGGCTTCATAAATTTTATTTTTTGTTTCAATTGCTTTCAATTTTCTTTTATTTATATTTTTTTTCTCCATTCTTTCCTCCTTGTGATTGACTGATTGGAACAAATATTGTATAATGACTACGGTATGTGACCGCAGTCATTAAATACATTTTTTAAATTATAACATATATTCCATTTTTTGTATAGATGGATATTAAAAAAGAAACTCTTAAGTTTCACTTATTAGACAAGTCATAATAGGAGGAAGATTTATGAAAAAAGGTATTATATTGCTACTGATTATTACGCTTATTCTATCTTTATTCCAAACGGCATTTGCTCAAATATATGATATAAGCAACCATTGGGCAAGCAAAGAAATTAATTATTTGGTAGAGAGAGAGGTATTAAGCGGATACCTGGATGGAACTTTTAAACCGGATAATCCAATAACAAAGGCGGAGTTTTACAAAGTAATTAATAAATTATTAAATTTTGAAGAAAGAGCAGATATTACATATTCAGACGTAAATGAAACAGACTGGTATTATGAAGATGTGGGGAAGGCATTGGCAGCAGGATACATCAGCCCTGCAACAGTATTGTTGCCAAATGAATATATAACAAGGCAAGAGGTAGCAAGAATCTTAGGATTTGTTTATAATCTTGATGATGAGTCAGAAGCTGCAAGCGTATTTTCGGATTCTGAGTCAATATTGCCTGAAATAAGAGGTTATATTGGTGTATTATTCGAAAACAATCTATTACATGGATATCCGGATGGAACATTTAAGCCTTCAGCAAATATTACCAGAGCTGAAGTAGTTAAGCTGATTTACAATGTTCTTGAAAAGCTGAATAATTTACCGATAAAGGTAAGTGCCAATGAATCAGAGAAGGTATCTGATTCATCTCACAGGGATACTTCAGTAAAAAGATATACATTAACGGAAGGAACAAATGAAATAACTACACACGTTAATATAAGAACAGGTACAGTGATTGGAAACGTGACAATTGAATACACCGGCAGTGCAGATTTAAAATTACCTGCCGGATTGACTGTAGATGGGGATTTAACCGTAATAGCACCAAAGGCTACTGTAAACAACTATGCAACCGTAACCGGGAATATAATAATCCGGGATGTAGCAAGCACAACTTGGAATGAATATGCAGATGGCAATATATTAATTGTAGAAGATGAAAATGGCTTAGTATTACATGTAGTTGGAAATGTCAGGGGTATTACAGTAAGCGAATCAACAGATGGAAATATAACAATTGCTTTAAGCAGAGATGTCAATACGGATGCTATAGAATTTATAGCAATCAAGGGACCTGTTACATTAATAACGCAAAAGCTTATACAAGCAACTATTAAGGAAGGAACAACAATCATTGTCAAATCCAGTATTGATGGAAAAGAAATTGAATTTACAGGTACCGGCGAGGAAGTTGAAATATTAGACGGTTATCCCATAGTTCCGGTTACAATTAATTATTTAGATGAAAAGACTAAGGAAGTTATAGCTTCAGTTATTGAGTATAGCATTGATAATGGAGAAAACTGGATAGCTGGACCCGGCAGTGAATTGGATTTGATACCCGGAAAGGATGTTATTTTTAGAATTGCTGAGATGCCGTCGAGGGAATTACAAACACTTATAGTACCGGAACGGCCAGAAGGTATATCATTTTCCTATGCTAATAGTGTCAGTGATTATTTAATGGGTTTGCCTGCAGGCGCAACTAATATAGAAGCAAGAATTTTAGCCGGCGAAAGGGTTTATCAGGATTGGACTGATATAACAGTTGACTCTGATGGAAAGGCAAGTTTAATTCATAATGGGGGAGATTTAATTCAAGTCAGGACAAAGGCTGTAACCGGGTCCGCTTTTGCCGGAGATATTGTTCAGCATTATTCCAAAAAAAGTATCAGTGAATTAGATATTGGAGGTTTGGTTGTAGATAATTCTTGGCAGTGGGAGTATAAAACCGGCAGCGGATATTCGGGAACCGGTGAACTAAAACCGGTTACTTGGATTGTAGCAGCAAAAGAACATTACGGCATGGATTCCGGAGTGACCTTGTTGTCTAAAGATTTAATAGGTCAATTTACCTTTGACAATAGGACTGATGTACATCATAACGGAGTTAATCTTTGGGGACCCAGCAACCATATCCGCCCATGGCTGAATAGTGTGGGGATATATGAGGAAAATGGATTTTACAATGCTTTTTCAATAGAATTTATGAATTCGGTATTAATGACTGATGTACCAAATGAAGGTTATTGGGAAGGCAAATACACAACACAAGATAAAGTGTTTATTCCATCA
>Ga0265293_10013081_pt1 | contig 10854 bp, 13 predicted proteins | sample Munlanlewell138R_FD_192505 | JGI IMG/M metagenome (GOLD analysis project Ga0265293, IMG submission 192505) | Leachate microbial communities from a municipal landfill in Southern Ontario, Canada - Leachate well 138R | ecosystem: Engineered > Solid waste > Landfill > Unclassified | place: Canada... | reverse complement strand
CCCATGCCCGACAACTCGGAACGTCCCGTCTACCGGCACATCGTGGTCCAGCGGAAGGCCCTGGTCGAGCACGTCGATGTCGAGCAGCTCCGACGCCTTCGCCGGCAGATGGACGCCAACCAGGTCATCGACGAAGACCTTCGACACCTCGTGGTCAAGGACACGCTCAAGCAGAGCGTGAAGAAGGCCATGGCCTGGGCCGGACATGGCAACCGGGAGGTGTCCGCCGTCGAGGATGGGCTCGGGGCCGATAGCCTGTTCGCTGAGGCGGACTCCCAGAAGATGCGGGGAGACGAAGACGCCGAGCTTCAGTACCAACGGCAGGAAGGTGTTATCGTCGGCCGCATCGTCATGGACCACATGCCGGGCGACGCCGATGGCACACCGATGCCCCAGGAGCCCACTTACCTGTTCCACCCCGGGTTCGACATCCAGGCGGGAGCCCAGGACCAGTACATGCGGTGCGCTCAGGAGCTTCACGCCCAGTTCGTGAAGTTCAGCGACCGCAAGTTCCTGCTCATGGAGCCGGCTTTGCGGGCAGGCCTCACCCTGGTCACCCTGGTCCTGACCCCCATCATCGCGGTCCCCAGGGTGGACATCGGGGTGGAGCTGCTGTGCGAGTTCCACCAGAAGACCCAGTTCGGCTACGTGGACACGACCCAGTTCGAGGTGTTCTCGGAGATCGGCGAGTACCCCATTCAGGTTCCCTCGGATGGCGACATGAACATGATGTTCACCACGAAGGACGACTTTCTCGCATGGGAGGCGGAGGCTCGAAATCAGGGCTGACCGGGTAGAACCAGGGACACCTTCGAGGGGACGAGATGAGCACGAGACGCCTATCTGGCCTTTCTACTCGATTTCCCACGACTCCTCTTGGGCACCTTACATGGAGTATGACAGTGACCACCCCAAGATACAAGAGATTCACGTTGTACTGGTCGAGCTTGGCAACCTACGAGGCCTGCCCCCAGTCGTTCCTCTGGGGGCGTGGCTGGGGCACCATCGACCTGGGCCAGGGTCCGGGGAAGCCGAAGAAGAAGCCCATCCAGCGGTCCGAGCACCATGCCGTCATGGGCATCGTGCTGGCCAACTTCTGGGAGTGGCTCTACAACGACGAGGAGTGGAAGCACCCCGAGGGCCTCCTCGAACGGCTGCTGGAGAAGGCCCGCAAGGACTTCAACCGGCTGTGCATCACGAAGTTCATCGACTGGCGCCTCGCCCCGTCCCAGGACGAGATGTGGCAGATCATCGAGGACGGCATCAAGGGCTACCTGCGGACCATGAAGCACCACAAGCTGCTCGGTCCCTTCGCCCGGTCCGAGGTGGACCTCACCTGCTACGTCAACAAGTGGACCCCCATCGGCGGTCGGGCGGACCTCATCATCCGCCGCAGCGTGGACGGCAAGGACCAGATCACCATCCTCGACGGCAAGAACAGTCGCCGGTACAAGAACCCCAAGAAGGGTGGGCCGGCATACATCACCTACACCGACCCGGACCAGCTCCGGTGGTACGCCCTCTGCTTCTACCTGTCCTACCGGAGGATGCCCGATCGGCTGGGGTTCGTGTACTTCCGCTACCCCTACGGCGCCCCGGTGCTGGACGGGGATGGTGACCCCATCCCCGAGGTGGACGAGAACAACATCCCCACGGGAGCGAACCTCATCGAGCAGGGCGTGTCGTGGGTGGAGTTCACCCGGGACGACCTGAAAGGTCTGGCGACCCGGGCACGGGACGCCATCCGGTCGATGAACCGGGAGAAGTTCGAGGCGAAGCCGGTGCCCAGCCAGTGCAAGTTCTGCGACTTCGAGACGGTGTGCCCCCAGCGGCAGGAGCAGAAGAAGGCGAACCGGCGGAACAAGAAGTCGAGCGACGCGATGTTCGATGGGCTCACCGGGTTCGTGCAGTTCGGCATGGGACCGGGGGGTTCGGTCGTGATCGACGGCGAGTAGAGGGCACATGAGCGACCACAACCACAAGCGACTCGAAGACGCCATCGCCCGCCGTGACCGTGCCGCCCGGAAGGTGCAGCAGCTCCAGGGCAAGCTGTCGGCTGCGGAGGAGTCCGTAGCCGAGATCGAAGCCGAGTGCGCCGAGCGGGGTGTACCCCCCGACAAGCTCGACGCCGCCATCACCCAGTTGGAGAAGCGGTACACCAAGGCGGTGACCGTGTTCGATCAGGACATCGCAGACGCCGAGGGCAAGCTCGCCCCGTTCATGCAGGAGGACCGCTGATGAAGTTCCAGGTGGCGAAGCAAGACCTCGAAGCCGCCCTTCAGGTCGTGACCCCCAGCCTCAACAGTAGTGGGAGCGACATCACCACCCACTTCGTGTTCCGCCGCACGGGGACGAAGGACGACGGCTACGGGGTCGAGGTGGTCACCTGTGCCGGCCGGGTGTTCTCCTCCTGCCCCATGAAGGTGAAGGTGGACGACCCGGGGAAGAAGGGCACCTTCACCATCGAGGGCAAGCGGCTCAAGGCGTGGCTCGCCAACGTCGCCAACGCCGCCCTGACGTTCTCGTTCAACGAGGACGAGGGGGAGGTGACGGCGAAGGCTCCGCGAGGCCGCCAGACCTTCCAGAGCCTCCAGCCGGACGCCAGGTTCTCCTGGGACGACAACCTCAAGGAGGCGAAGCTCGCGGCGACCCTATCGGCGGACCGGCTGGCGAACGCGCTGGGCTACATCCGGCACTTCATCTCGGCGAAGGAGTCGGAGCGGCCCGACCTGTGCGTCTGTGAGGTGAAGGAGAGCCTGCTGGGGGCGACGGACCAGAAGGCGCTCACGGTCATCCGCATCGAGGACATCGGCGAGGCCATCCTGCGCATCCACGGGAAGGACGTGGCCGGGTTCAAGGACTTTCTCGGCACGTTCGACGGGACCAACGTGGAGGTGCTGGAGCACGACCGGGTGCTGATCCTCCGCCGCGGGGATGGGGCGATGTTCGGGTCGTCCCGGTTCCAGGCGATGTTCCCCGGCTTCAAGGTCGGGCTGGACGACGAGGACCAGCACAAGTGGGTCATCAACAAGGCTGAGCTGGCCGAGGCCATCGGGTTCCTCACCGCGGGAGCGACGTGGGAGGACAACCGGCTCACCTTCGCCCCGAGCGACAAGCCCAACGAGATCACCCTGTCGATGATGTCGGCGACCGGGAAGAAGACCACCCTGCCGGTGGCCTGCGTCTCGATGGACTCGGTGGAGGACGCGGAGGAGATCCCGGACACGGGGTTCGCCCTCGACCACTTCGTGCTCGACCGGGTGCTCAAAGCCCTGAAGTTCGACGAGGTGACGTTCGGCGTCACCGCCCTGGGGTCCAGGGGGTTCGTCCGCTTCGTGTTCGAGTACGAAGGGGACAAGTACCTGACCATGCTGGCCTGGCTCCGCTGACGGAGGACAAGTGCTCGCTCCTCTCCCCGACATCAAGACCTTGCAGTCCCGGGCAGACCGGCTCGCCGGCACCCGGGATGCTGCGGTCAAGCAGGTAGCCGAGACGAAGAAGGCCATCAAGAACCTGGAGGACGAGGGCGAGCTGCTCGACCTGGTGCAGGGCGTGCTGCGCACCTTCATCGACAAGGAGGTCACGTCCGGGGTCCAGGTCGTCGAGAAGCTGCTGACGGAGGGGCTCCAGGCGGTGTTCCACGACCAGAAGCTCTCGGTCGAAACCCAGGTCGCTGTCTCCAGGGGCAAGGTCAGCGTGGACCTCATCACGGTCCACGAGCGGGCGGACGGCACCATCATCAAGGGCGTCCCCAACGACTCCTTCGGAGGAGCCGTGGCGACGGTCATGTCCGTGCTCCTCCGCATCCTGGTGATGGAGAAGCGGGGGCTCCGCCGGTTCCTGCTCCTCGACGAGACGCTGCCGGCGTTCGACGGCAACTACGTCCAGAACATGGGTGAGTTCCTCCAGCTCATCTGCGACCGGCTCGGCATCGACATCCTGCTGGTGACCCACAACCCGGCCCTGGTGGACGCCTCGAACCGGGCGTACCGCATCGTCAAGACGAAGGCCGGAGCCCACTTCGAGAAGATGCGGTAGGGTGGGTCATCGGTAGCGAGGAAACCATGCGCTCACAAGGCCAGATCCAGCACCAGCTCAAGCAAGTGGTCTTCCGCCACCTCCAGAAGAAGCTGCGGGCGAACTTCAAGAAGCGCCCGGACACCTGCGGGCACAACCGGCAGGTGGAGCTGGACGACTGCACGGTGGTCCACCTGTGCGGGGTACTGGCGAGCGACGGGACGCCCCGCAACGTGCCCTGCGATGCCCGCATCCCCGGGTGTTCGGAGATGGCCCGGGAATGCCCCCTCTGGGTGCCCGTCAAGACCAAGGACGAGGTGAAGGCGGAGTTCCACGGGGTCATCCAGTCGGGTGACCGGGGACTCATCGCGTCGGAGTACCCCGACATCGCCGCGTTGCTGTGGGTGCTGGACGACCCCCAGGGCATCCCCACGGTCGCCGAGTCAGACGAGGCCCTGGCTCGTGCAGAGGGTGACCCCGCGGAACCCTCGCGGCACTGGTGGACGGGCCTCCTCAAGAAACTGGGAGGCGGGTCATGAGCCACCTTCTCGTCGTGCAGCGGCTCAACTCCAAGGCCATGAGACAGAAGGGCACCGTCCCCCTCATGCTGGAGTTCAACGTCTCCCCCGAGACGGCGCCCTACCTGGTGTCGTCCTCCTCCTCGGTGATGTGGATCAACGAGCCACACCCAGGGGATCTCGTGAAGGCCGCCATCCGCGAGATGGCCGTGAGCGAGTTCTTCCGCGAGGTCATCGACGCGGTGGTGGCCATGGGCCAGGAGATGCAGTGGGGCAACGTCCACCCCTTGACCCTGGAGGGGCTCCTGGAAGCGGTGGAGCACGTCTCGTTCTACGAGATGGGGCCGCTGGAGCTTCTCACCCCACGGGCCAACCAGCCCGATCAGGATGTTGAGGACGACGAGGACGAGGGGGAGCCCGAGGAGGGCGAGAAGCGGGTAAGACCGGCAGACCTGATGCCGGCCGAGCTGCGTCCGCTCATCGAGGAGGTTGCCTTGCCGTTCCGTCCCTCGTCCTGGGTTCCGCCGGGCACCATCGTCGTGGTGCCGAAGGACCGGGCGTTCGTGGGGGTCGTGAGCAAGGTGACGCCTCGGAAGATCGCGGGCCTCGTCCACAACGCCGCCCGGGGCATCGCTGTCGTTCGAGGAACTGTCCCCCATGAGCTGGCTGTCCGACCACCTGCTCCGCCTGTCGCTGACTGAGGACCACGAGGGCTACTTCCTTGGCATTACAAAGGCGGGGTTAGGGCCACCTTCGTTATCGAACTTGCAGTGGCGAACAATGTGGCAGCAGGCGCAGAGGAGGATGCACTTCTCCAGTTCGGCGACGATCCCGTTCCAGGGTTGCCTTCTCATCTTTTGCCAATCCATCTCTTTGGTATCGGGGTCGGTGTGGTGGAAAGAGAGGGCAGCCCAGTGAAGGTCAAAGCCACAACCCTCACAACGCCCCCCAAGGTGGGCTACAGCCTTCTTCTTCAGCGCCATGTCCCGCCGCAACCCATAATCCAGGTTGCATTCTCGGCACCATCCTTTCTTTCTCAGGGCGGATTCCGTGAAGTCCGTGTACAGCCGATGCTGCCGGCAGCCTCCGCACCACTGATGACCTTCGAGAGCTTTGCGGGATCTACGGGCGATGATCCGGGCCGCTCTAGCAGGGTCGTCCCGCAATGCTCTGTCGAGAGTTCGTTGGTTGTAGGCGTCGTTCAAGCAGGAGCGGCAGTTCCGTTGCCCGCTGTAGAAGTCTTCTTGAGGGCGCGGTTGGTTGCAGCGAGGGCATTGTTGCATGGGCTCCTCCGAGGGATTATTCTTTTCCCACAAGCAATGTATCATCCCTTGGAGGCCCTGTGAACTGGCTAGCCTCACATCTTCAGCGGTGCTCCTTGAACGAGGACCATGCCGGCTATTTTTTGGGGCGTGGGGCCAAGGAGGAGTCCATCGTCCAGTACGGCATCAAGACCTGGGAGCGCCTCCCGGAGGTGGCTCCCTGCGAGGTCTTCCAGGAGCGGTATGGCAACCCAGCCGAAGGTGGCCTGGGTCTGGGCGAGTGGCTGGAGGGCTGGGCCATCTGGCCGCTCTACAGCCCCCGGGGCAAGGTTCTTGGGTTCGAGGGCCGCAAGCTCCCCGAGAAGAAGGTCACCCGCTACCTGCTCCCCGAGGCCGGGTGGCAGCCCCTCTGGTTCGGCTTGACACCGGAGGGGGTGCAGCGCATCTGGGACGGGGCCGACGTGTGGATCGTGGAGGGCCTGTTCGACTTGTTCGCCATGCAGTGGGCTGTCCCCGAGGGAGATGTGGTGCTGGCGAGTCTGCGGGCGAAACTGACGGACAAGCAGGTCGAGTTCCTCCGCCGGTTCTGCAAGGGCATGGTCCACATGGTCTACGACAACGACGAGGCGGGGAAGCATGGCGTCCACGGCTTCATCGACGAGAAGGGTCGGAAGCGGTGGGGGGCGTTGCAGCAGCTCTCGCGGGTAGAAGTGAAGGTCGTGAACGTGGTGTACCAGGGCAAAGACCCTGGAGAGATCTGGAACCAGAAGGGCGTCGCCGGCATTCGAGCGGCGTTCCCTCGATAGGAGGAACCGATGTCCGATCAGTGGAAGGCGGGAACCGAGGTCTACAAGACCATGGAGACGCTCATCGCCAACAATGCGAACCTGGCCCCCTTGGCCCTGGTGGACGACGAGATCCTCATCGTCTTCAAGGAGAAGGCGTCGAAGAACGGTGATCACGTCATCGCCGGCAAGACGGCCAAGGCCAACGCCCTGCTGTCCATCGTGGACCCCGAGCAGAAGGACTGGAAGTTCGTCATCACCCTGGCCGGCGACGAGTGGCAGAGCATGAGCGACGCCGACCGCGAGGCCCTGCTGTTCCACCACCTCTGCGCCTGCGGTGTCGAGGAGAACCCCGAGACGGGCAAAATGAAGTGCTTCGTCAGGCTCCCCGACGTGAGCTTCTTCCGGGAGGAGGTCGAGAAGTACGGCTTCTGGCGGACCAGCGGTACGACCCCGGAGCCGGACCTCATCGACGAGCTGTTCGGCGAGAAGGGGCTGGCCAACCAGCCGAAGCAGCCGAAGCAGCCGAACCCCTGAGCCCGTAGAGGGGTCATCCCGCCCCCCCAGCGGGGTAGACCGGGCACAGGAGGAACGCCGTGAGCCTGGACATCAACTACCGCCCCCGCACCTATGACGACGTGCTCGGACAGGAGGCGATCATCGCCATCCTGCGCCAGTACGTTGCCCAGGGGCGGGGGTTCCGCCAGTCGTACCTGTTCTGTGGGAACCACGGCTCCGGCAAGACCACCCTCGGCCGCATCCTGGCCCGTGCCCTCCTCTGCGAGAAGCCGAAGGACGGCAACCCTTGTGACGAGTGCTCGTCGTGCCGCGGCCTCCTGGAGGACAACACCTCCGCGGAGTTCACCGAGGTCGATGCCGCCACCCACTCGGGCAAGGCGGACGTGAAGGCCATCACCGAGCTGATCCAGTACGACACGTTCAGTGGCAAGCGGCGGATCTACCTCTTCGACGAGGCCCACCAGCTCTCCAAGGACGCCCTCGACGCCTTGCTCAAGCCGCTCGAAGACACGCTGCCCGGCAGTGAGGACAAGCGCCTGGTCTGCATCTTCTGCACGACGGAGCCGGAGAAGATGCGGGCCACGGTGCTGTCCCGGTGTGCCCCGGCGTTCGTCATCCAGCCGCAGACGCCGAAGCTCATCGCCTCCCGGTTGGCTGACATCTGCGTGAAGGAGAACATCGCCCACGACCCGGACATGCTCGTGCTCATCGCCGAGATGACCGAGTGCCACATCCGCGACGCCCTCAAGGCCGTCGAGGGCGTCTCGATGCTCGGGGGTGTGACGCGGGAGCACGTCGCCAGCTACCTGCACCTCGACCTGAACAACGCCTACCTCGACCTGCTCGACGCCATCGGGTCGAACCTGGAAGCCGCGTTCGAGGCGGCCAAGCTGATCATGCAGCGGGCCTCACCAGTCACCTGCTACGAGAAGCTCGCCGAGGTGGCGATGCTCGCGTTCCAGACGACGGTGGGCGGGAGCGTCCCGGCCCACTGGGGCCGGGAGAAGTTGAAGGAGCTGGGGCTCCGCAAGGGGCTGTCGTTGCTGGGTTACGCCTCACGGTTCGCCAGCCGGCCGGGGCGGCCCACTGCGGCGATGTTGCTCATGGACATCGCACACCTGCATCATGTAGGGGGACGGGTGACCGACGCGGCTGCGGTCATTCAGGTTCAGACGGTTGGGGGTGCCGTCCCCTCGAACCCCCCTCCTGATCGGGGGGCCACACCGAGCCCCCCGATTGCTCCTCCCCCGGAGAAGGTGGAGAGGGCGCCCGAACAGCCTATCAACGTGGTCCCAGCGGTTTCAGTCGGGACTCCAAAGGTGGACCTGGGTACGATACCAGAGCAGGATCGCCTCTGGGTCGAAGCCCAGAGGGGTCCCGCGGCGGTACGACGGCCGGGGTCCACCCCCGAGACAAGGAGTGGGACATCCACTGCTCTGAAGCCAGCGCAGTTCGCCGAGCTGCTCAAGCGAACCCTCACCGACCTGGGGGTTGGTAGTGGGGGATCTACGCGATGAGCGGTCCTGGGTGGCCATCGAGCTGACCCCGATCGGGGAGACGAAGGCCATCGAGGGCACGTTGGAGCTGTCGTTGCGCCGGGACCTTCGGCTCGACGAAGACCACCCGGTGTTCATCCCCCTCGCCCTGTACCGGAAGGACGACCGGATCATCCCCATCCACCTCATGGAGGGGTACGCTTTCGTGGCCGCCGGCCTCGACGAGGTGGACTACTTCGCCCTGGAGAAGCAGCCCTACGTCAGCCAGGTGATGAGCACCATGCAGGGGAAGCACAAGTTCCGCTGCCTCTCCGTGATCTCGAACACCCAGGTCGAGGTCATGCGCAAGAAGCTGCGCGAGATGGTCACGGCCGAGATCCCGCTGCGCTCCAGGGTCCAGGTGCTCGACGGTCCCTATCGGGGGTTGGATGGCACGGTTGTCGGGTTCGATGGGGACCATGCGTTCGTCCGAATAACCCTGCGATCACTGGACCTTGTGGCGACGGTGCCCTGGGTGTTCCTGGAAGAAATGGAGGGGGAGTAGTGGATCGGGCAGGGTTGTTGGTATAGTAAGTGGTCCTCTGGTTCTTCTTGACCTGCAACCCCAATGTCTGGCTTTTGGCGCATGGGCTGGTCAGGACACCACATGACGGACCCCACCAACATCGAGACGAGGTTCTCGAACGAGGACTCGATCTCCTACCTGGAGTCGGTGTTCACGGAGCCGTCAGAGGAAGCCCTCCTGAAGATCGACCGCATCCGCGGGATGCTCGACCAGCTCCCCCCGCGTGAAGCCGACTTCGTGGACCTCTACTTCTTCCGCCACCTGAACCAGACCGACATCGCCGCCATCTTCGGCGTCTCCCAGCCCACGGTCTGCTACCGCCTCAAGCGGGCCATCGACCGCATCCAGTTCCTCCTCCAGCTCCCCGCCGTCACCCGCATCCAACTCGAAGAAGCCATGACGAGCTGCCTCAGCGACCCGCTGGATGCTCGCATCATGGTCCTCATGTGGGAGACGACCTGCCAGAGCGAGGTCGCCAAGCGTCTCGGGGTCACCCAGGGGCTTGTCCGACATCGGTTCCTCCGCTCCATCAAGGAGCTGCGGGACCGGCAGGACATGGCGGTGCTGGTCGAGATGTTCGACACGATCTCGAACAACCTGAACATCCTGCGGGAGGTCCGGCGACCCGCGTGGGATGGCCGGTGGACCCACGTAATCGACTGAAGGGGCCTGGCGTTAGTTGGCCTATGCCGCCGTTCAGGTAGAGCATAGGGGGCCATGGCCCATGTCGAAGAACGAGGACAAGAAGGTGCTGATGACCAAGCGGGTCGCCGAGAGGTGGCTTCGCTCGGTGTCATTCCCGGAGTACCACCTGCGGGTGCTGTACGGGGCGAAGGGGATCCGCAACCTTCCCAACCTGCTGTACTCGTTCCGTGACGGGAGGATCGCCATGCAGGGGGTTCCGCGGGTTGCGGACCTCGGCGTGAAAGCGACCCTCGATGGCCTGGAACTTTGGTCCCGCGACCATGACGGGTTGAAGTCCTTGGCGGACTGGTTCGAGAAGCGCGGCTTCGAGACGACAGGTATCTGGTGAAGGAGTCCTTCATGAGCACGTTCAAGCAGGCGGGGGCATTGTGGAAGGCTCCTCCCATCACGTTGGCAGCGGTGAGGGAGGAGGTGAACCACTACTGGTCACCTCGGCAGAACCGCTACGACCCCACGATGATGGGCGGCAGCATGTCCACGGACCTGGCCCCACTGCTGGTCCGTAGCTTCGAGTTCAAGCTGGCGGGGGACTTCTTCTTCAGCCGATGGAACAAGGCGAAGTCGGAGGAGATCCAGAAGCTCACCCTCAGTGAGCTGGCGGGCAAGCCGATTCTGGACTCGCGCATCAAGCCCGAGAACGTGGCTCGCCACCTCCAGCTCACGGTGTTCAATCCGTCTGCGGGCAGCAGTATGCCTGGCCGGTACTGGGGAGGGCGGGAGTACCCCGGCATGGTGCGGGACCTCATCGAGGCTCGTAACCTCATCAAGGGGCAGTTCCCCGGCCTCATCGAGGTCATCGACTGGCTCAACCAGCACATCGTCACCGTGGACACCATCCGCAAGACCACCGAGGCGATGATCAACAAGGCGGTCATGTTGGGCTTGAAGAAGCTCAACCTCGACGATCCCAGCAAGTACGGCGGCCCCCGGCGCACCGCTGGACAGGAGCACCCCATGAGCAATATCAAGCGGACCCTCCAGCGGATC
>Ga0265293_10013079_pt1 | contig 10855 bp, 11 predicted proteins | sample Munlanlewell138R_FD_192505 | JGI IMG/M metagenome (GOLD analysis project Ga0265293, IMG submission 192505) | Leachate microbial communities from a municipal landfill in Southern Ontario, Canada - Leachate well 138R | ecosystem: Engineered > Solid waste > Landfill > Unclassified | place: Canada... | reverse complement strand
ACTCGAAGATTATGAAGCTGAAGATGACACTGATGACGACGAGTATGACAAGGTACCACGTCGTCAATTTTAAGGTAGCCGACGTGAACATCCTTCTCACTATTTGTCGTCCTCGATCTTATAACCGAACCCACGTACCGTTTTGATGAGGCTCTTGCCCTTGAAGGGCTTGTCTATCTTGGCCCGCAGATATTTTATGTAAACTTCTATAGTATTCGGCAGGATGTCCGCATCATAATCCCAGACATGCTGCATGATCGAATTCTTAGAGAGTGGACGGTTCTTGTTGCGTAGTAGATATTCCAGCAACCCATACTCCTTACTCGTCAGCCGGATCTCCTTGCCGCTACGTCGGACACTGCGCTTGGTGGTGTCGAGCGATAGATCCTCGGCGTCGAGCACAGTGGAATGCTGCTCGGCGGGCCGGCGTAGAAGTGCGCGTATCCTTGCGAGCAGTTCTTCAAGCGCGTATGGCTTCACTAGGTAATCATCGGCTCCGGCATCCAGTCCAGCGGTTTTATCCTCCGTGCGGCCCAGGGCTGTCAGCAGAAGGATCGGCGTAGAGATTCCCTTCTGTCGAATCGCCTTGATGATCGCTATCCCGTCGTATTCGCCAGGAAGCATACGGTCGATGATCATGACATCGTAAGGTTCGGTCGTCGCCATAGCGTGTCCGTCGTCACCGTCATACGTAACGTCGACGGCATAATGTTCTTGCTCCAAAGCCTTCTTGAGCGCCCGGGCTATCTTGTGTTCGTCTTCGATGATGAGCACACGCATACTACCTCCTAGTATACGCTTTTAGGAATTAGGAGATGAATACTTACGTGACCAGAAGTGCATTTGACTCAGGATCGGCAGAAGGTCTCGTCCTTTGTCGGTCAGCTCATATTCACAGCGGGATGGACTTGTCGGACGCTTGACGATGATTCCTTCATCTTCCAGTTTGACGAGGCGCGCTGAAAGCGTCCGCGGGTTAATATCGCCCGTCATGTCCTGGAGCTGGCAAAACCTGACGGTAGGTTCCTCAAGGAAATAGCGCAGCAGCCGGGGGGTCCATTTATCCCCAATGATGTCCGTCGCGGCGTCTACCGATCCTATTGGTTGGTTCATACTTAAACTATACATTTACTAGTAACCTTCGTCAAAGCGGTACGGTTTTGTATACTTATAAGATGAAGCAAACCGTCCACCGCTTTGACCAATCGCTGACTCAATGGGTGGCCTCTTTCTTCGGACAATCGACTCGTCCGTTTTTTGAGTTCATGACGGCGCTCGGAGATCCGGTGTCGATAACACTCATCGCCTCGGCAATCTTAGGAGTCTCGTGGTACGTATCGAGCATGGAGTTGGCCATGGCGGGATTGGCGATACCGACCACGGTCGTAATTGGGGCGATTCTGAAGCTGACCTTTGAACGCGCGAGGCCCGTGACGGAGTATGCTCTTAATATGAAGTTAAAGACTTTTAGTTTTCCAAGCGGGCACTCGAGCGGCTCGATGATCGCTTTTGGTCTGCTTGCTTATTTCGCTTTCATGGTGCTACCGGCTTCATTCAACGTGATGATCGGCGGCTTGCTTTGCCTGGTTCCACTATTCGTGGGGATTTCACGGGTCTATCTCGGCGCTCACTTCCCTAGCGACGTATTGGCCGGCTGGTTGCTCGGCTTAATAGCACTGGCTATCGTCATTCAAATCATCCGGCCGTTAGTATGAACGTAGTTCTTATTTATAACTCGGCGGCGGGCGGAAATTACGACCTGCGTCGGCTTCGAAAGCTTTTTACCGCTGCAGGTGTCACGATAGATGCGCATTTCACGATGAATCAGTTACGGTCAAAGCAGTTGAAAGAGCGGATTTCGAAGGGAGCGGTCTTCGCTGTCGTCGGTGGTGACGGATCACTGAATGCCGTTGCTCGCTTGCTCGTCAATACTCCTTCGACACTCCTGCCGCTTCCAGCCGGAACTTTCAATCATTTCGTGCGTGACCTGGGGATGTACCCTTCAATGGAAGAAAACTTGGAACACGTCTCTACTGCGGAGACTCGCACCATAGACGTCGGCTACGTAAACGACGAGTTGTTCTTAAATAATACAAATTTAGGGCTGTATCCTTTCAGTCTGATTGAACGCAAGACGACGAAAAAGCTCATCGGCAAATACGCCGCCGCGATTTTATCAGCAATCGATCAACTGGCACTGTTCCGCCGTCATTCGCTTATCATTGACGGTAAGAAAATTAAGTCTCCCTTTGTGTTTGTCGGCAATAATGTCTATGACATAAAAAAATCATTGGTTCCCGAAAGAACGACTTTCGACAAAGGTATCCTGACTATCATGATAGCGACATCGGGGTCGAGACGGGCGCTCATCAGGGCGATCTTTTCAGTATTGAACGGCGACGTGTCTCATCGGAATGACTTCAGCCTGATGCAGCGGTCGAACCTCACGGTGCATAGCCGACATGCCAGCTTGCCAGTAAGTTTTGACGGCGAAGTAAAAAGGTTAAAACCGCCTCTTGTGTACCGAAGCGCTCCGAAGACGTTAAAAGTCATGGTTGTCTCTGGTAAATAACCGTCGGGTATAGTGGTATAATCACCGTATGAAAGTAATGATTGACTCCTCGACCCGTACATTCGTCCGCTTTTGGCTGGTTCCCGTCGGATTGATCATCGCAGCACTGGGTGTTTATAGCGCCCGGACAGCTTTGATTATCCTCGGGACCGCATTGTTTCTTGCCCTGGCATTAAACGCACCAGTAACCCGCTTGGCCCGCCGTTTGCCAGGAAACAGCCGCGGACTTTCGACGGCGATCGCCTACGTCGTAGTCATATTGCTTATCGGGGCTTTCGCCTTTCTGGCGGTACCACCTATCATCGAGCAGACGGCAAAGTTTATCCAGACCGTACCTCAGCTGGTTGATACGGCACGAGACCAATGGAAGGGGCTGAATGGCTTAATCGATAAATATAATCTCCATGGCCAGGTTGATCAGGCGACAGCCTCGATGCAGCAAAGTGCCTCGGGCTGGGCGTCAAGCTTCGGAAGTAATGTCGTCAGTGGAATCGGATCGCTCTTCGGATTTATTACAGCGAGTATTCTCGTGCTGGTTTTGTCCTTCCTGATGCTTATTGAAGGACCGGGCTTGATGCGAAAAGTCTGGGGCCTCTACGGAGACCCAGAGCGCCGAGATCTGCATCGTAGCGTCGTACAGCGCATGCATGCGGTTGTGTCGGGATACGTTACTGGCCAGCTGACGGTTTCGGGCCTCGGCGCGCTCAGTGCCGGCCTGATGGTCTTCGCGCTCAGTTTCTTCTTCAATATCCCAAGTAACCTGGCCGTTCCTGCCGCCGCCATCACCTTTATACTGTCATTGATTCCGATGTTCGGCGCCACGATCGGCGGAGTTCTCATTACGAGCCTTCTTGCATTCAACGATATCGGTGCAGCTATCGTCTACGTCATTTTCTTCGTGGTCTATCAGCAGCTGGAAAACAACTATATATCACCGACCATTCAGTCGAAACGTCTGGAGCTGTCGGCGCTGACGGTTCTTGCCTCCGTTACTATCGGTCTTTACTTATTCGGCGTCGCCGGGGGTATCATCTCAATCCCTATCGCTGGTTGCGTCAAGGTTCTGCTCGATACGTACTTAGAGAATGCTAAAAAAGAGCGTCAAAAGAAGTCGAAGAACCCGATTACAAAACTAGCAGGCGTCGTTAAGGATTCTTAATAACCCGGCTCATCTTGCCTATCGCATCCTAGGCGGAGTGCATGTAGTGCCAGGTCGTACCATGCGGCCCGTCTTTGACGGCAATGCCTTTGCTGGCCAGTTCGTCACGGATTTCGTCCGAGCGCTGCCAATCCTTGTTGTCACGGCTGTTGCGACGTTCCAGTAGCAGCTTCTTGACTTGATCATCGGTATCCGGAGTCTTAGCGAACAAGTCGATACCTAGAAGCTCGTCGATGACTTCCAGTACCTGTAGTAAGCCATGGCGATCGATCTGTTGTGGCGGCACGGATTGTATCTTATTAAATGCGCTATCGATGCGTGCGAGTGCACCGGGGGTATCAAGGTCGTCCGACAGTGACTCATGAATGGCCCCGACGGCAGCTTGAATTGATGTTGGATCATCTGCCGGTGCCGTGTCATGAATCTGATGGCGCAGAGCGGCGATATCGAGCCAGTTGTTCAGACGATTCTGGGCACTATCGAGGATGGGCCAGTCAAAGTTACCTTCTGTCCGGTAATGTTTGGATAGCGCAAGTAATTTGAATGCATCCAGGTCGTAGCCTCTGTCCAAGATGTCCTTTAATGTAATCGTGTTGCCGAGTGACTTTGATATTTTGGTGCCTTGGATCTTGATGTGGTTGTTGTGCAGCCAGGTATGGGCAAATTCTTTGCCGGTCATACCTTCGGTCTGAGCAATCTCATTGGTGTGGTGAACGGGGATGTGGTCGATGCCACCGGTGTGAATATCGATCTGTTCACCGAGCGTTTCCAAGGCGATTGTCGAACATTCAAGATGCCAGCCGGGAAAGCCTTTTCCCCACGGGCTGTCCCACTCCATGTCACGCTTGGATTCTTTCGGACTGAGCTTCCAAATGGCGAAATCGGTGACGAGGCGTTTCCCGTTCACCGCCACGCGCTTGCCCGCCTCTAGTCCTGCTACGTCAAGTTTCGCTAGCCGGCCGTAGTCCTGTAGTTTTGACGTGTCGAAGTAAAGGCCTTCCCCGTCTATTAGGTATGCAAATCCTTTCTGCTCGAGCTGAGAGGCAAAAGCGATCTGCTGGTCGATGTAATCAGTAGCCCTGACAAGATACGTCGGACGCTTAAGCCGTAACAGCTCGTATGCTTCGTGGTCGGCGACCTTGATGTACTTATCCGCCACGTCCCAGGCGCTGATACCTTCCTTTTTGGCTCCTTTTTCCATCTTGTCCTCGCCGTCGTCGTCATCACTCGTCAGGTGCCCGACGTCGGTAATGTTCTGTGTCCTTACGACATTCAATCCGTCATATTCCAGTAGTCGCACCAGCACATCCCAATAGATGTATCCTAACCAGTTACCGACGTGCGGCTGGGAATAAACCGTTAGACCGCATGTATATAGTTTGACAGTCCCGTCTTGTAGGAGTTGTAACGGCTCGTTTTTTCCAGTCAGGGTGTTATGCAGTTTCATAGTGAGACTCCAGTGCTTTTGAGGTCGCGGTAACCAGCTCATCCACGACTGTATCGTAGGTTTCGTAAACTCTGAAGCCTGATGCATATGGATGACCACCACCACCGAAGTAGCCGGCGATACTTTCGGATACCGGCAGGTTTGAACGGAGCTTTCCTGTCAGTTTGCCATCCGGATATGTCTTGATGGCTACGCCCACCTCGACACCTTCGACCAGTCGCATTTCATCCAGCACCAAAACGCTCGGATTGTATTGATCGCTATATGCCTGGATGTCTTCCCAAGGAATATGTACGACGGCCAGCCTTCCCTCAAGGAAGTATTCGATACGACCGATCAGTTCACCTTTATATCGAAGAATCTCGGGACTTTTCTTCATGTATTCACGGCGGCGGTCCTCTATGGTGGCCACATGGGCTCCTAGCTTGGTCAACTCGCCGGCAATTCGGTAGCTTTCGGGCGTTACGGTCTGAATGCTCAATCCGAGACTATCGGCAAGCTGTGCACCGAGCAGGTGTTCTGCCGCTTGCGGGCTGATCGTCCATGTCGCCTCTGCAGCCATCCGGTAGATGACTTCGCTGGTAGAGATAGCGTCTTCAAACAAAGGTACATGATTGAAATTGAGCGTGCTTTTGGTCGTGTGATGATCGATAACAAGAGTCGGATGTGATTCAAGGAAATGTCGGACGCCGGGAACTTCTAGTACTTTCGTTAGCAAGACCTCGGCGCTCGTATCGACAATTATCGCAGCATCGGCGGACGTATCAAATTCTATACCGACACGGTCCCAGCCGGTGAAATAGCGTAAATACTTGGGTATCTCCACCGGGCAATATAAAGACACGCTCTTGCCTAGGTCGCCTAGAAGCTCTTCGAGTGCCAGCGCACTTCCTAGGCTGTCGCCATCGGGGTTCTCTGCCTGTATGATGATGATTCGTTTCGCGTCTGAAATAAGAGATATGGCCTGATCGTACATTGCCTTCATTGTATCAGAAAAGCAAGGCACCCGCCTTTTGTGGCGGACGGAGCAACCCGTGACGTCGGCTAAATCGTCCGCCGGCCTTCAAGAGCGTGGCTGAGGGTAATCTGGTCGGCGTATTCCAGATCGACGCCGACTGGAATGCCCCGCGCTAACCGTGTCATCTTGATCGATATGCCGGCGTCTTGTAAGTATTTCTGTAAAAATAGTGCCGTTGATTCACCTTCGACACTGGCATTGGTGGCGATGATAATTTCTTTGACGTCATCAGACTTGATACGTTCAAGCAGTTCGGGAATATGGAGCTGCTCCGGACCGATACCGTCGATCGGGGAAATGGCGCCGCCGAGAACATGATATGTCCCTTTGTATTGACCGGTTCGCTCCAGTGCGATGATGTCCAGAGGCTCTTCGACGACAGCGATGAGCGTCTTATCCCGCGAGTCATTGGCGTACAGCGGCGACACCTCTTGGTCGGCGTCTATGAGCGCGAACGTGACCGGGCACGATTTGACCCCCGTATGTACCGCCGAAAGCGCGGTCGCTAAGTGATTCGATGTCCGCGCGTCGCTTTTAAGCAAGTAATACGCGTACCGCTCGGCGGTGCGTGCCCCGACGCCTGGCAGCTTGCCAAGCTCTTCAATGAGGTCGGTCAGCGCTTTTGGAAGAAGTTGAGATGCCACTGGGACGCTATTACATTCCCGGTAGGTTTAAGCCACCCATAAGCGGCTTCATGGTTTCCGCGGCTATCTCTTGAGCCTTCGCAAGTCCATCGCGAACAGCGATTTTTACCCAGTGCTCCAGTTCCTCGATATTTTCAAGATCCACCATCTCTGGATCGATCTTGACGCTGTCGATCTTTAGTTCGCCGGTCACCCGGACGACAACCGCACCGTCGCCAGCTTCCACTTCTACGATTTGTTTCTTAAGATCCTTCTGTGCTTTGCGAAGGTCGTTCAGCATCTTCATTTGGTCAAAAGCCATACGTTATAGTCCTCTCATTTAAACTGTATTGATTATACGCGAGACTCACCGGTTTTTGTAGAGGTAGAACCGATCGGCATCTTCCGCCGTACGCATCACCACTATCTCGCTCGGTAATTTTTCGACCTGGCTCTTCATTGAACCAGCAACGATTGCGACCGGGCTTGACGCGACCGCTGAAGGGTCGGACGTCACTGACAGTTTTTCAATCATATCCTGATGACGAGCGAAGCTTTCGTAAAACGGCCGGCGCTTATCTTCAACGACGAGCACTACTGTCTTATCGTCTTTGAGAGAACGAAGTTTTTTACTGAGGAGCGGCAGGTCAAAGTCATACGATGCATAAACCGTACGCTCGTAGTGCAGTCCATATACGTATCGATCGACATTGGATATGACCAGCCCGACCACGAGTACGGCAAGCGGGATAAGGCCGAATACACGTGCGTAAGGATTACGTGGGAACAAACGGTACCACGAACGGATCAGATATTCGATCGCAAGAGCGATCAGCAGTACGACTGGAACGAACGTGATGCTTACGAAACTCGGATTCAGGCAAACTAGCGGCACTAGTAGCACAAGCCAAAAGCTGAGTATGTAACTTTTAGTCGTATATTTGGCGCTGATCAACCGATACACTCCTAGTAAAAGCAACAGTACGACAGTCAGCCCATAGACGGGAGTTATTACTTCTGACGTTGCCGGTGAATGAAACTGTATGTAGTTATGCAAAAGATCTTGTGCAGTGCCGCCTATGTTGCTGAAATCCTTTGGTATGCCCAGTAAAGTACGTAGAACGCCGGGATCATTGATGACACCGATAATCAGCGGGGATATGATTACCGCAAAAAGAATACTTGCGAAGCCGACTATCGGTTTTGCTGATTTTTTAAATAGCAAGTGTCGGGCGTGTGGATGAATCAGCGCAGTCAACCCGAGCGCAAGTAGCATGTAGACGTTAAGCGGCATATACATGCTTATTCCTGCCAGAGCGGCACCGGCAAGTATCCATGATTTCGCGTACGCGCTTTTGCGAGCGATCATCGAAGCGGCTATCAAGGTCATGGTCGTTAAAAAGATATACGCCACGCCCGCTACGCCCGCCTGGGAGGCTAATAAGAATTGGTTGGTCGTCACAGCGACGAGCGCTGCGATGATCGCTACGTTACGTCGGTACCATAGATTGAGTAGATACAAGATACCTAGCGCTGATAAGAACCCTAAAATGATCGAAGGTAGTTTGATGCCTATGAGCGATATGCCAAACAGCGAGATGCTCGCAGCTTGGAGCAGACGATACGGCAGATAAATAAGTTCATCCGGTTTTAAGCTAAAAAGCTGAGCCGGACTCAGATCGTCGCTTATAAGAGCCGAATCGATTTCTGACTGGGTAAGGCCACCGGGAAGGTAGAATCCGGCGATAATCAACATACTAGCCAGGGCGACCGCAAAGACGGTGTACGCCATGGGATACCGGAAGCGGTAGAATGCGATCTTATTGATTTTTTGCCTCACCATTGCTGTATAGAAGTATACACCAACCGGACTGGGTTAGTCGGAATGTTTGCGGTCGAGTGACATGAATCGCAGTCGTTCAGGGTGGAAGTATAAGCCTACTTCACCGACCGGACCGTTACGGTGCTTGGCGATGATTAGCTTCGTTATGTTCTCGACCTCAGGGTTGTCTGGCTCATAGTAACCTGGCCGATAAATGAAACTGACGATATCGGCATCTTGCTCGATACTTCCTGATTCACGCAGGTCAGACAGTTGTGGAATCTGCGGAGTACGCTGTTCGACGGTACGTGACAGCTGGCTCAGGGCGATGACAGGGACGTTCAGTTCGCGGGCGATCAGCTTAAGTCCACGCGAGATCTCACTGACTTCTTGTACGCGGTTGCCATTATCCCGCCCGCTCCCTTGCATCAGCTGCAAGTAGTCGACAATGATAAGTCCGAGTGGCGAGTCGTGCGACACGCGTCGGGCCTTCGTCCTCATTTCGAGCACGCTCAAACCAGGTTGATCATCGATGAATATCGGCGCCTCTGCCAGTTCGCCCATGGCATCTGAGATCTTTGAAAAGTCGTCGTCACTTAAATTGCCCGTTCGGATATTCCATGCATCGACACCCGATGCGTCCGAAAGCATACGATCGACCAGTTGTTCCTTGCTCATCTCGAGACTGAAAAACAGGACCGGTTGTTTGGCGATCGTCGCCACGTTATAAGCCAAGTTCGTCACGAAGGTAGTCTTACCCATGGCCGGTCGTGCTGCCAGGATGATCAGGTCACTACGCTGCAGGCCTGCGGTCATGTTGTCGAGGTCGCGGTAGCCTGTTCGGATACCACGCAGCTGTCCCTTGTTCCTGTGCAGTTCTTCCATGCGGTCGAAGCTGTCTGTCAGGATGTGCTCAAGGCTAGCCACATCACTCTTCAGGGATTGGTCTGAAACGCTGAACAGCTCGGCTTCCGCCTGCTGAAGTAATTCCTGAGTCGTAGTCTCTTCGTCGTATCCAAGCTCGGATATATCGGCACTGGCCTTGATGAGCCGTCGCCGGACGGCTTTTTGGGCGACCATATCGGCATAGGCTGCAGCATGAGCTGCCGTAGGAACATAGGTGGTCAATTCAGTGAGGTAGGCAGACCCTCCGACCGTTTCTAGCTCTTTCTTACGTTTGAGCTCATCAGTGAGTGTCAATAGATCGACAGGCTTATGTCTTTCGTAAAGGCGCATCATACCGTCATAAACGATACCGTGCCGTTTATCGTAAAAATCTTTCGGTGTCACGAATTCACTGACGTCCGCCAAGACTTCGTCATCAATTAAAACGGCACCGAGCAAACTCTTCTCGGCGTCCAGACTCTGTGGCGGAACTTTCCCCGCCTGTACCTCTTTTGCTGCCATAATCGATTACGCGTCTTCGACGCTTACCTCTTCTCCACCCCCCATGATAGCAGCAACCTGTGCGGCCTGACTATCTTTTAATGGCTTGGCGGTGGCAACGATTTCTATATCGAATTCGTGACCGATTTCGGCGAGTGAGTCGAGTAGTAGGCTCCGGTAGCGCGTATCGTCAAGTTTCTTCTTGTAGAAAGCACTTTTGGTATAAAGACGCAGCACTCCCCCGTCTACTTCAGGTTCACACTTACACAGTACGCTATGAAGGGCTACATGGTGTGTCTTGACGTGACGGACAAGTGCGTCCCAGTCAAACTCCGTGGCATTGACGGTCGCTTTACTGCGAGGCTTAGCGGGTGTTTCGACTTGGTTCGTCGGCTCGGATTGGATAGAGCGTGGCAATGGAGTAGCAGACGCGACCTTCGGACTGCTCTTTTTTGCCGGCACAACTGGCGCAGGATTCTCGGGGCGAGGTACGGGCGCAGCGGTAGCGGGAGGGGCTGGCGTCTGTGGACCGGCGAACAAGCCGAGCGTGGTAAGTAATTTCAATTCAGGGTAGTGAGAACGACTGACTTCGAGCAGTCCGTCGATCAGGTGAACGAAGGTGGGACTCTGGGCCAGGTCCCGGCGAAGATGATCGGCAAGCTGTGCGGCGGTCGTACGCGGTGGTACGCCCTCGGTCTCCAGTCGGCTCAGTTCGGTGTTGACTGTCGCTATGTCACCGGCCAATGTCGCATCGAGTAGTTTTGTAAGCGTGTCAGTCGCGACAAGACCTAACGACGTGGTGACGTAGTCTGCGCTCAAGCGACCGCC
>Ga0265293_10013078_pt1 | contig 10855 bp, 7 predicted proteins | sample Munlanlewell138R_FD_192505 | JGI IMG/M metagenome (GOLD analysis project Ga0265293, IMG submission 192505) | Leachate microbial communities from a municipal landfill in Southern Ontario, Canada - Leachate well 138R | ecosystem: Engineered > Solid waste > Landfill > Unclassified | place: Canada... | reverse complement strand
AAAGCTCCGATAACATAGATTAAGTAATTATTTTGCCCTTGTTGAATTAAGTTTGGAATTTGTAGAACAAAAGCTCCTAAAATAACAGGAACAGCTAACAAAAAAGAAAATTTATAAGCGATTTCTGGTTTTAATTTTCTTAATAAGCCGGTTGAAATAGTAAGTCCAGAACGAGAGATTCCAGGGAAAAGAGCAGCTGTTTGAGCTATACCAATAATTAAGGCATCAAAATAAGTAAGGTCTTCTATATTAAGATATTTAGGATTAATCTTTAAGAACTTTGTTAAAATAAGAAATAAAGCGGTGATTAAAAAAGAAAAACCAATGAATTTTAGTGAAGAAAATTGAGCTTCTATTATTGATTGAAAGAAAAAACCAAAAATTGCAGCAGGAATAGTTCCAATAATGATAAGTTTAATTAATTTCCAGTTTCTTTTTTGCAATATTTTTATAATTTCTTGATAAAAAACTATTAAGATTGCTCCTAAGGTACCAAAATGGAGAAGAGCACTAAATACAACAGAAGGGTCAGGGATTTGCCAAAAAATTTGAAGAACAGCTAAATGACCAGAACTGGAAATTGGTAAGAATTCTGTTATACCTTGGACAACACTTAAAATAATAGCTTGGGATGTATTCATGAAATTAATTTAAATGTCGGGGTGGCGGGATTTGAACCCACGGTCTCAGCGTCCCGAACGCTGCGTGTTAGGCCACTGCACTACACCCCGCTAATTGACATAATATTTTTTTTTAATTTTTGTTTCTTCTTCTTCTAAAATATTTTTATATTTGCTTTTAGCTCTCGTTTGTTTTTGTTTTAATTCTTTACCAGATAATTTGATTAATCCTTTTGCTCTGCTTTCTAGTATTTTTGTATTATTTTTTTTAGGATCATCTAGCACTTCTTCAAGTAAAATACTTAAAATAGCTCCAATCTTAGGACCTGGCTTAAGTTGAAGTTTTTTAATAATATCATTGCCGTTAATTTTTAATATCTTTAAAGAAGGTTGTTTTCCTTCTAATTCCTGTAGAACTTTTTCTACTCTGAAAAGAAAATGACGCAAACGGAAAGGAAGAGCTTTAGGGCAACCGGAACCAATTCGATCAGCCTCTCTTACTTGAGCTAATTCTTGAATATTTTCTTTACCAACTTTAACTAATAATCTACGAATAGCAGCATCGGTAGTAATTTCTGGGTCATAAACAAATTGGTGACAACGAATTAATTTTATAATTTTTTCAGATAAATTTTTTGGGAATTTTAAACGATTAAAAATTTTTGTTGCAATTTTAGCTCCTTGCCATTCATGACCGTAAAAAGTGGAATCCTTTCCTTCTCCTTCTTTCACTAATGGTTTGCCAATGTCATGGAATAAACTGGCTAGTTTTACCTCTAAACTAAAATTTTTCTTTGAAGCATAATCTAAAGAGCGCCAAAGATGTTCCCAGACAGTATAAATGTGATGCTTATTTTGAGTTACTCCAATTGTTTGTTCTAGCTCAGGGCTAATTTCTTTTAGTAAATTGGTCTCTTGTAAAAGAAGAATCCCCTTGGATGCTTGTGGGGAATCTATAATTTTAATAAATTCATCACGAATTCTCTCTTTAGAAATAAAAGATAAAAGTTGAGCATTTTCTTTTATTGCTTTAAATGTGTTTTTTTCAATTTCCCAGTTTTTACCTAATTCACAAGTCAATCTAATAGCTCTCATTAGTCTTAAACCATCTTCTTGGAATCGTTTATTAGGATCACCAACAGTACGAATAATTTTATTTTTTAGATCTTTTTTCCCATCAAAAAGGTCAAGAATTTCGTATTTTATATCTTTATTTTCTGTTTTTTGGCCTTTTAGTTTTATAGCTATTGCATTTATTGTAAAATCGCGACGACACAAATCTTCTTTTACTGTTTCAGCAAATTTTATTTCATCTGGGTGACGTTTGTCACTATATTTTCCTTCTTTACGAAAGGTTGTTATTTCAACAATTTTTAAACTTGGATTTTTTGAGTCAGTTTTTACAGCGATAGTACCAAAATTATTTTCATAAACATTGTCAGGAAAAAGTTCTTGTATTTGTTCAGGCAATGCATTAGTAGTAATATCCCAGTCTTTTGGTTGCTTATTTGGTAAATTCTCAAGAAGTAAATCACGAACACAGCCACCAACAATATAGGCTTCAAAATTGGCTTGAGAAAGCTTTTGTAAAATACTTAAAATTTCGGAAGGTATTTGCATAATTGCATTTTTTTCATTATAATTAAAAAACTATAAATGGTCTTCTTTTAATCATAGAGCAAAAGACTCTTTTTTTCAATCCTGCCCTCGTAGCTCAACTGGATAGAGTGTGTGGCTTCGAACCACAAGGTTGCAGGTTCGAGTCCTGCCGAGGGCACATTGCCCCCATAACTCAACGGCAGAGTAGTGGCCTCTTAAGCCATTAATCCAGGTTCGAATCCTGGTGGGGGCACGAGGATTTGGAGGGGTGGCAGAATGGTAATGCGCCAGTCTTGAAAACTGGTGCCCGAAAGGGCTTGCAGGTTCGAGTCCTGTCCCCTCCGCTTATTTCTTATTTAAATATGAAAAAAAAAGACAAACAATTAAGTTTAGTTCCTCGTCCTCCTGTTGTTGTTATTTTAGGTCATGTTGATCACGGAAAAACAAGCCTTTTAGATTATATTAAAAAAACAAAAATAGCTGACAAAGAATCAGGAGGAATTACCCAACATGTCGGAGCTTATGAAATAGAGATAAATAAAAATAAAATTACTTTTATTGATACGCCAGGGCATGAGGCTTTTTCTAAGATTCGTTCACGAGGAGCAAAAGTTGCTGATATTGCCGTTCTAGTAGTTGCTGTTGACGAAGGAGTAAAACCTCAGACAAAAGAATCTTTTAAAATTATTCAAAAAGAAAATATTCCATTTATTGTAGCAATTACTAAAATTGATAAATCAGTAAATAATTTAGAAAAAATAAAAAATGAATTAGCCGAAGGAGGTATTCTCTTAGAAGGAAGGGGCGGAGATGTTCCTTTTGTTGGGGTTTCTTCAAAAGATGGTCAAGGGATTGACGATCTTCTGGAATTGATAATTCTTTTATCAGAGATGCAAGAACTTAAAGCTGACCCCAGTAATCCAGCATCAGGAGTGGTAATAGAATCACACATAGATCGTTTTCGAGGTAATACAGCTAGTTTAATTATTACTGATGGGGTTTTAAGGGTAAAAGATGAAATAGTAGCAGGAGAGGTGTCAGGAAAAATAAAAATATTAGAGAATTTTCAAGGTGAATCTATAAAAGAAGCTACTTTTTCTTCTCCTGTTAGGGTTGTTGGCTTTGAAGGATTAGCACCAGTTGGAGAGCAATTTTTTACAGGAAAAAAAGGTATTCAAATAGTGGAACCATCTCAAAGAACAATAAGTGTTAGTAAAGAATTGGGTCAAAAAGATTCAGAAATCAAGATTCCACTTGTTATTAAAACTGATGCCTTTGGTTCCGGAGAAGCCCTAGAAGAGATTATTAATAAATTAGGGAAAGAAAAAAAATGGCTTTTTTTGCTTTTTAAAAATGAGACTGGAGATATCTCTGAAAGTGATGTTAAAATAATTCCTTCAGGACAGGTTTTAATTATTGGTTTTCGAGTTAAAAAAAAGCCGGAAATTAATAATCTACTTTTAGTTAATAAAGATTTAGTTTTAATTGAAGGAGATATTATTTATGAAATTACTGATAAAATTGAAGAGATTGTAAAAAAGAAATTTATTGAAAAACCAACAGAAGAAATAATCGGAAAATTAGAAGTTTTAGCTATTTTTAATCCAGTTAAAGGCAGTCAGTTAATAGGAGGAAAAGTTATTGAAGGTAAAGTTCAAAACAAGAATAACTTTAAGTTAGTTCGTGAAGAAGAAATTATTAGCCAAGGGAAAATTATAAATTTACAAAGAAATAAGATAGAGGTGCCAGAAGTAAAGGCAGGAGAAGAATGTGGCTTATTGGTTTCAAGGTCTAAAGAATTACAGAAAGGTGACCAACTTATATTCTTTCGAAAAATTTGATAATAATTTATTCCGAATTAAGTAAAAAGGTTGAATTAAATCAAAAACATATATATAATAGCTAAGAGATTTTTAATTAAGTTATTGTATGCTATGTAGCATCAAAATACTTAATTTTTTACTAAAAGTTCCTAAGAATTTTGCTTGTAAAGAGAATTGAATTTTTGAAAGAATATTATTTGTAATTTGTAATAAGAAAAAAGGTAAAGAATACTTAAGGAGCTAAGGCCATGTGGTGAAGTAGCTAACACAGCGGTCTGCAAAACCGTTATTCGTGGGTGCAAGTCCCACCATGGCCTCCAGGCCCAGGTGGCGGAATTGGTATACGCAAAGGACTTAAAATCCTTGGCTTTTCGAAGCTTGTGGGTTCGAGTCCCACCCTGGGCACTAAAAAACATCCTGTTTTAACAGGATGTTTTAATTACATTATTTTTTAATTAATAGTCTAGTATTTCCATAATTGTTTCTTGAATTCCAAATTCTTTTGCAGATTGTCGGTCAGGAAACCAAATATCTATTCTTGTATCTTTAAACCTTGAATTCATTCTATCTTCAACAATAAAAATTTTATCTTCAAAGAGCTCAGGGAGTCTTACCTTAGTACCAAAAGGTAAAAAATTAGCAGCAAGAACTCCATCATAGACTCGAGCACCAGAAGCAGTAATAAATGGATCACCTTCAGTCTGGTCAGGAGTTGAAGAATAAGCCGTGACAGAAATTTTTCTTACCTGAATTAAGAAAGGCCTGTTTATAGGAGTTAAAAAAGTATTATTTGAGGCATAATATGACTCTTTTTCTTCATTTAAGCTTTCTTGTTCAGAATCATCATTAAAAGAGTCATTAATGATAACAGAAGGAGACCCTTCTACTAAAACACCAGGTAAAAAACTGAAAAAAGCAAAAAACAGGGCAATAGTAATAAAACCTATCTTATGCGTTTCACTGTTAATATTCATGTTTTAATTAATTATTTTGAGATTTATTATTTATTCTTTGCATTAAAAAACTCCCTTTTGGGAGATATTACTATGTTATTTTATCATATTATAATAATTTGTCAATAGCAGAGGATAGGTTGCATTTTTTTTCTCTTTAAGATAAACTTAATAAAACTATCATTCATGGAGGGTTGACTGAGTGGTCCAAAGTAGCGGTTTGCTAAACCGTGGCTGTCTAAAAGCGGCCCGTGGGTTCGAATCCCACACCCTCCGCCAAGAATTTTTTATCTGCATAGCTCGATTAACTAAAAGTAAGTTATGGATAAAATTAATGATTATTTAATAAAATATTTAATTTGATAAGATTATTTGATTTAATATTGATATTTAAATGATGCTTTATTTTACATACCTTGAGTAGGAGACTAACAAAATAGTCTAAAAGTCCTTAAATACCTGGTGTTTAACTTGGGCAACTCACTAATTTTAAAACTCAGTTTTGGGTTTTTATTTTTTTGATATTGATTTAATAAGAAGATTATGATAATATAAAAATATTGAAATATGCTGAATACAAAACAAAAAGAAAAAGTTATTAAAGAATTTGCTACTCATAAGAAGGACACAGGGTCTCCTGAAGTTCAAATTGCTTTGCTGACAAAAAGAATAAAATTATTAAGCAAACATTTAAAAGAACATCAAAAAGATTATCATTCTAGGAGAGGTCTTTTGAGTATGGTTTCAGAAAGAAGAAGGCTCTTGTCTTATTTAAAGAAAGAATCAGTTCGTCGTTATAATAAAGTCGTAGAAAAGCTTGGTTTATAATAAACAAGTTTTAAATAAATGGTTGCTGTAATTTTATAAGAAAGATCATTGTTTATGGTTATTAGAAATAAAAATCAAAGAATAGCGGTTTTCATAGATGTGCAAAATCTTTATCATTCTGCAAAAAATCTTTATGGTGCTCGAGTAAATTTTAAAAATCTTCTTTTAGAAGCTGTTACTGGGCGTCAATTAATTAGAGCGATTGCTTATGTAGCAAAAGCTGATGAGCCTGGGGAGGCTTCTTTTTTTGATGCATTAGAAAAAGCTGGCATAGAAGTAAGGGTTAAAGATTTACAAGTTTACCCTGATGGAACAAAAAAAGGAGACTGGGATGTAGGTTTAGCTATTGATGCAGTCAGATTGTCTTCTGGCTTAGATGCTATTGTCTTAATAAGTGGAGATGGTGATTTTGTTCCTCTAGTTGAATATTTAAAGGCGTTAGGAAAACATGTTGAGGTAATCGCTTTTGGAAGAACTACCTCGTTTTATTTGAAAGAAGAAGTTGATGAGTTTTTAGATATAGATTCAAAATCAGATTACTTTCTTTTATCTCCTTCAAAGGAAGGTTTTTATAAAAAGATACCAAAAATTATTAAGACTAAACTTAAAAAATAAACTTTTTGACAAAGATAAATTGAATTTATAAAAATGCAAAAAAAACAATATCAATTAAAAGCAGGTGACAAATCTATAACAGTAGAATTTTCTAATCTTGCTGAGCAAACTAACGGCTCAGTAATGGTTAGAATGGGAGATACTATAGTATTAGCTTCAGCTGTTATGGGTAAAGAAGATAGAGCAGATTTAGGGTTTTTCCCTTTACTAGTAGACTATGAAGAAAAATACTATGCTGCAGGTAAAATTTATGGCAGTCGTTTTATGAGAAGAGAATCTCGTCCATCAGAAACGGCTATTTTAAATGATAGGCTTATAGATAGAACAATAAGACCTCTTTTTTCTGATAAATTAAGAAGGGAAATACAAGTTGTGATTACTTGCTTGTCTATTGATGAGGAGAATGACCCAGATATTTTAAGTATTATAGCAGCTTCGTTGGCCCTGGGGGTTTCTAATATTCCTTGGCAAGGCCCGGTAGCAGCAGCAAGAATTAGCTGGTCAGAAGAAAAAGGGTTTTTAGTTAATCCCAATTATCAAGAAAAAGAAAAAGCATCATTAAATGTAGTTGTTTCTGGACCGAATGATTTAATAAATATGTTGGAGGCAGGAGCTAATGAGGTTTCTGAGGAAGTTTTTAAAGAAGCAATTGAATTAGGTCAAAAGGAAATATCAAATTTAAATAAACAATTAATAGAGATTATTAATGAAATAGGAAAGCCAAAAGAAGAGATTGCTTTTCAAGAATGGAATAAAGATGTAGAAAAAGAAATAGAAACTTTTTTAAAAGATAAATTAGAAACAGCTCTTTATGTTCAAGACAAGACAGAAAGAGATGATAAATTATCAATTTTAAAAGAAGAATTAATTAAATATTTGGAATCTAAAGATTACCCAGAAGAATCTTTGAAAGATGTTGGTTCTATTTTTCATGATCAAATTGACAAAGTTGTTCATAAAAATGTTTTAGAAAAAGATAAAAGGCCAGATTTAAGAAAACTAGATGAAATTAGGAATTTAGAAATGGAAGTTGATATATTGCCTCGACCTCATGGTTCAGCTCTTTTCATGAGAGGGAAAACCCATGCTTTATCTGTGGTTACTTTAGGGTCGCCAAGTGATGTTTTGCTTTTGCAAGGAATGGAAGTAACAGGTGAAAAAAGATTTTTACATCATTATAATTTTCCATCTTATTCTTCCGGGGAAGTTGGTCCTTTACGCGGTCCTGGAAGAAGAGAAATTGGTCATGGGGCCTTAGGAGAAAAAGCTCTTCTTCCTGTTATTCCTTTACAAGAAGAATTTCCTTATACAATTAGAATTGTTTCTGAGATTTTATCTTCTAATGGATCGACTTCAATGGCAGCGACCTGTGCTTCTTCTTTAGCTTTAATGGCCAGTGGAGTTCCTATCAAATCTCATGTATCAGGAATTGCTATGGGTTTAATGACTGATGGTAAAGGAAAGTATAAAATTTTAACTGATATTCAAGGACCAGAAGATCACTATGGTGATATGGACTTTAAGGCTGCTGGAACTAAAAACGGGATTACTGCCTTACAAATGGATGTAAAAATAAAAGGAGTAAATATGCAAATAGTATCTGACATATTAGACAGATCAAAAGAAGCTAGGTTCTTTATTCTAGATAAGATGAATCAAGTTATTTCTGAGCCTAGGAAGAATCTTTCTCCTTTTGCACCGAGAATATTCACTTTAAAAATTAAAAAAGAACAAATAGGCAGTCTTATCGGACCTGGGGGTAAAGTTATTAATAAAATTATTGAAGATAATGAAGTAGCGATAGACATTGAAGAAGATGGTACAGTTTTTATAACTGCTCCTGATGAAAATAAAGCTCAGTCAGCTATTCAAGAGATAAAAAATATAACCAAAGAATTTGTTCCAGGTGAACTAGTGGACGGAAAAGTATCTCAAATTAGAGATTTTGGGGCAATCATAGATCTAGGAGGCACAAAAGAAGGGCTTCTTCATATTTCTGAGTTAGCTCCATGGCACGTAGCGAAAGTAGAAGATATTATTCATCAAGACGAAAAACTAAAATTAAAAATAAAAAAAGTAGAGGCTAATGGGAAAATATCTCTTTCATTAAAAGATGTTAGTCATCCAAAAGATGATGAAAAAAATAAAAGAAATAAAAAATAAAATTTTGAGGTAAATCGAGTTTATTAAAAAGAGAGTAATACTCTCTTTTTAATTTGGGGTTGACTTTAATTTTTATAATATTATAATTAATATAGTAAAGTACTAAAGACTCTAAAATTTTTTAACTTTAATTTAAAAATATGCCAGAAAATTTTAATCTCAATTCAGATTTTTCTAATCATAATTTAAAAGAGGATTCAAAACAAAATCCTCAAATTGATCCTAGTCAAAATCCTATATCGACACCAGGACTAAATTCAGAACCAGCTAATTTACAAAACCCAGAACCAGCTTTTAGTTCAAACAATCAACAAAGTAAACCTTTTTCTGGCCAGCAGATTTATGAACCTGCTACTCAACAATCCTCTCCACAGCAAGGCTTTCAACCAATGCCAGAAACAAAACAATCTCCTGAATCAGTATCGGGGTCACTAGCTGATCAACCTTTTGGACAAGTTACTGAGCAAGAGCAACCTTTTGGGCAGGCTACTGAAGAATCTTTTCAACAGTCTCCTGAGCAAAATATAGCACACTCCTTTGACCAGCAAGATTCAAAACAAGCGTCTATATCACAAGAAACAGAACAGAAATTTTCTCCTCCACCTTCCAATGTTTTTATTAGAACATCGGAGTCAGATTTAGAAAGAATCAAATCTGAGGGAGGAACTATTCCAGGGATAGAACCTAATTTTTCTGAACCTTCGATTTCTTCTGAATCAACAGGAAGTGATATAGAAGGATTTTCGGCAGCATCTGTCCCTTCTGACAAAAAAAATAACCTTATTCCAATTTTAATTATTGGTATTCTAGTTATCGGAGGCGGTTTATTGGCTTATTTTTATTTGATACCTCTTCTGTTTAATAGAGAAGAACCAGTTGTGGTTACCACTACCACGACAACAATGTTAGCTCAAACAACAACTACTTTGGCTTCTTCGCCTTATCCTCAAATTAGCGGTCCGTTTCAAAAATCAATTTTTAATGTAGAGGTAAGTGGAGACCAGATTGTTGAATCTATTAAATCGGCTGCACTTTCTGAATTAGCTTCTCCAAATACTTTTAAGGTTCTTATACCTAAAATTCATAATGATCCTTTAACAAATGATGAAGTAGTTCTTTCCCTTATTCCTTCGCTTCCTGTAAGGCTTCATCCTTATCTTCTCGCTCGTGAATACTTAGTCTATGCCTATTATGGAGAAGTTAGTCCTTCTCTTGGTTTAGTAATTGATATTGGAGAAGAAAGCAAAGAAGAAGTAAAATCAATTTTCTTGTCTTGGGAGAAAAACTTAGGAATTTTAACTGACTTGCAAGAGCTCTTTTTAGTCGATGTTCCTTCTAAGTCATCAGAAGAATTTCAAGAAACTAATAATGCTGATGTTGAAATCCGTTACTTTAATTATGCTGGAGAAGAAGCAGCCATTAGCTATGCTTTTTCTGATCAATATCTTATAATGAGTTCTTCTTTAGAGGCTGTTAATAGTGGAATTTCTCATTTACGTGGTGCTACTGAACCGATTAATCCTTAAATATACAATTGCTTTTTAACTTAATTTAAGATAATATGTTGTTGCTATGAATAAATTAGCTAAATCTTTTTTAGTTGTTTTGATTATTTTTTTAAGCCTTTCTCTAGTTTTTTCTGCACTAGACAATTCTTTGATTGATAAAAAAGAAGTAAGTCTATCAGAAGCATTACAGGTTTTAAAAGAACAAGACTTTCAAAAAATTGTTCTTCATCCTAATAGTTTTGAAATTTTCCTTTCTGAGGAAAGTATTTTATTAGCAGAAAGAGAGCCGAATGTTTCTTTTTCAGAAACTCTTCATAACTTTGATTTTTCTCCAGAAGAAATATCAGCTCTTAATATAGAAGTAAAAGGAGAAAGCGGAACAACAATTTTTCTTTCTGTAATTTTGCCAATTTTGCTCCCTGTTCTATTAATAGGTTTTATTTTGCTTTATTCTTTCCGTCGGGCAAATCAAGGGGCAATGCAAATATTCTCTTTTTCTCGCTCTAATATTAAATTATTCTCACCAACAAAAGATAGAATTACTTTTAAAAATGTTGCAGGGTTAAAAGAAGCAAAAGAAGAGTTAAAAGAAATTGTAGAGTTTTTAAAAACTCCTAAAAAGTTCCATGATTTAGGAGCAAAAATTCCAAGAGGAGTCTTGTTAATGGGTCCTCCAGGTTCAGGTAAAACTTTATTAGCAAGAGCCGTTGCTGGAGAAGCTAAAGTACCTTTTTTTCATATCTCTG
>Ga0265293_10013076_pt1 | contig 10856 bp, 8 predicted proteins | sample Munlanlewell138R_FD_192505 | JGI IMG/M metagenome (GOLD analysis project Ga0265293, IMG submission 192505) | Leachate microbial communities from a municipal landfill in Southern Ontario, Canada - Leachate well 138R | ecosystem: Engineered > Solid waste > Landfill > Unclassified | place: Canada... | reverse complement strand
GCAATTGACTCATGAATCCCGTAGCATATATTTGCAGCTTTCTCTTTCTTTGCTATTAAAGATACCACTTCACTCTCAGCAAATACAGCGCACATGCTTGAAATGGTAAGCTCTTTATCTGCTTCAAAGCCCAGATTGGCAAACTTTTCTATGTCTAGTCCCATTCTATTTGCAGCAATCTCTAAAAACTTGCCAGTACCAGCTGCGCACTTATCATTCATCCTAAAATCAACAAATCCACCACTTTTATCTAGCTTAATCACCTTACTATCTTGTCCACCTAAATCTATCACCATATCACTTTTTGGAGCTAAAAAATGAGCCCCTTTTGCATGAGCTCGAATCTCACTTATGACTGGAGAGCCAAAGCTCTCCTCTATCATAAAACGCCCATAGCCAGTTGCCACTAGCATCGAAATTGGCTTATCTCCAATGTACTCTTTGACGATTTTATCTTGATCTATGATGGTTGCTAAAACCTTATGATCAATTAGCTTTTTATCCCTATCTAAGCAGGCTATCTTTGTATAAGTTGAGCCTACATCCACTCCCCAGTACATATTAAAGCCCCTCTTGAAATTTTTTCGCCTTTTGTTGAAAGCTTATACTCTCTAAAAACGCTTCCACTCTTGTTTTTATCTGCCCAACATCCTCAGCGGAGTAGTCTGACTCTATGGTTAAGCAAGGTATTCCAGCCTCAGCTAACTTCTCTTTTACCAAAAACGACTCTACATTATAAGTGTGACAAAATGATAGAGTATAGTAGATGACTCCATCAGCTTTTCTATCTTTATACATTTGTATGATTTTCTCAACTCTCCCCTCATTTGGTGTGAAGCAAGCGCAGTCAACCTTGCTGTACCTATCCACTAATTCATCCATGAGGCTCTCTTCATCTTTAATGTTTTCAAGATTCACATTATCTTTATAGTACCTATGTCCTATGCAAGACTCTTCATTTATTATCACTCCACCACTATCCTCCACTGCTGCGTGAAGCTTCCAGTTTGGAAGTGCAAATGGAGTTCCAAGCACCATCAGTCTTGGAGTATCTTTTTCATAAACTGAAACATTGTTAGAAAGTCTCTCTTCCAGTTCATCACAAAGCAAGTTCACTTTTTCTGTAAATCTAACTGGTTCATCTATGAAGCTAGCTTGTACCACAAAAAGCGCATCTTTTCCGCTAATTGGCATAACTTCTTTATTAAAACCTCTTAATTTATCTAGCCTTAAAAGCGCATCTCTTTTTCTATTTATAATCTCAATGCCCTCAACCATCTCTTCATAGCTAAGATCTCTGCCAATCACCTCTTCAATGTGCTTTTTAAACTCTTTCACCTCATTTTTCCATGTTTTTAAATCCTGCTCTCTTTTCATATGAGGTATGTACATTACATGAGTTTTATGGTGTTTGTTTAAAATTTCCCATGTTTTTTTCTTAGCTTCACATGTAGTTTCACCATATATAAAGTCTGAACTTTGAGTAAAAGCACAGGTTCTTTGAAGTTTAAAACCATGAGCTGATTTGATTAAAGGGCAGATATTTCTAGGAAGTTCAGTTTCCGCGTCAGCTATGGGCATCTGACTACCACCACAAAGCCCAAAACATGCCCCACCAGCCCCAACAACTATCTCCTCAGGCACAAAGATACAAAATGTCCCAATCGCAGGCTTGCCTTGCTGTTTAACTTTGTCTATCTCAACAATTCTCTCACCTTGAAACTCTTTCATAAACCAATCAAAATACTCCATAGCTTTTGGTCTATTTTTTTGACTCATAAAAAGATTCTCATATGCCCCATAAGCTGCCTTCATCATTTTAGAATGTCTTTTGACATCAACATTGATTTTTTCTAGTACTTGTTTGCTCGTACAACTACTCATAGCAATTCCTTTAAAAGGTAAAATCATGCTGTTTTGGATTTACATGTAAGGAAGGATTGAAGATATGCCTTATCATGTTTGTCTAAACTTAGACCTGTAAGCATCTCGAAAATTTTATCCCATCAAAGGTAAAAACAAACTTACCTAAAATTTTAAAATAACAGCGTAAATATACACTTAAATATAAAAAAGTCGATGTTATTTAAATGTCACTTTTTTGTTATAAAACAATAATATGCTATCATATCGCGCGGGGGTGCTTGGTGAAAAAATTAATCTCTTTTATTTTAATATTAATCTTTATATCTTTTATCTGTTTTAATCTACTTACCTTAACTACAGGGCTTAAGTTTATTATTGTTTTAATATTTATATTTTTAAGTCTATCTTTGTTTTACCTTTTTAAAACCACTTTAGAGCAGGTAAAAAGATTAAAAAATAACCAAAAAGAGTTACAAAGTGCATTAAATGAAAAGCTAAAAGAGTTAAAAAAACTAACCAGAGCCATAGAATCTAGCCCAGTTAGCATTGTCATTACAGATAAAAGAGGAAATATTGAGTATATAAACCCAAAATTTAGCCAAATAACAGGTTATTTAAAAGAGGAAGCTATAGGGCAAAATCCACGAATTTTACAAACTGGAAAGACAGATCGCGCGGTTTATAATGACATGTGGAAAACCATATCTCAAAAAAAAGAGTGGCAAGGTGAACTTTTAAATAGAACTAAGTATGGAGATGAGTATTGGGAGGACGCTAGAATATCTCCAATTTTAGATGAAGATGGGGATGTTACTCACTATGTGGCAGTAAAAGAGGATATAACTCTTAAAAAAAGAAATAGAGAACAAATGCTCTATCTAGCTAGACACGACGCATTAACTTCATTGATAAACCGTCAATACTTTTTAGAGTTACTTAAAAGTAGTATAAAAAAACCAATTGCACTTTTATATATAGACTTGGATGGATTTAAAGGTGTAAATGATAATTTAGGACACAATTGTGGCGATTTATTGCTTGTGCAAGTGGCAAAGAGGCTCAAAGATCTTTTGCGAGCAAATGATGTTTAGCTAGGTTAGGAGGAGATGAATTTGTGCTAATGATAAGAAGTGGAGTAAGCAAAGAGGGGGTAGAAGTTGTAGCGCAAAAGATCATAGATGAAATAGCAAAAGAGTTTACTTTGGGTGGCAATAAAGTAAAAATATCTGCGTCTATTGGCATTGCTTTTTCTAAAGAAGAACAAGATCCAAAAGAGTTGTTAATTTGTGCTGATGAAGCTATGTATGAGGCTAAAAATGGTGGAAAAAATAGATTTCAAATTAGTAATAAATAGATTTAAACCTATTTTATCCTTAAAATAATAATAATCTTTAAAATTTAAGAGTAAAAGCTCTTTTACCCTTTGACTAATCAATATCTTTAGTTATAATCTTCCCGCTATATTTTTTGCAGAGGTATTTTTTTGCTTAAAATTTAATTCCTACTGCTCGTATCGCAATAGTAAACAATACTAACTTTAAAAGGAGGCTGAATTGATTAAAGATGAGATTTTTGATCAACATGCACCAAGTAGAGTCCCTCGGACTGGGTTTTTTGTAGGATTGCTATTTTTAGCTGTAACTATTTTTATAGCTCCACCTGAGGGCATGTCTCAAGCGGCATGGTACACAGTTGGAATGGCTAGCGTTATGGCTGTTTGGTGGGCAACAGAAGCTTTGCCTATTCCCGCAACTTCGCTTTTGCCGATAGTTTTAATACCAATGCTAGGAATTGACACTTTAGGAAAAGCAACTGCGCCTTACGCAAACTCTACTATTTTCCTATTTTTAGGTGGTTTCATCATAGGTTTAGCTCTTGAGAGATGGAATCTTCATAAGCGTATTGCTCTTATGACTTTAGTTACGGTTGGGAGCAACCCAAGAGCGCAGATCGCTGGTTTTATGGGCGTAACTGCATTTATTAGTATGTGGGTTAGCAATACAGCTACTACGATTATGATGCTTCCAATTGGATTATCAGTTATAAATATGCTCTCAGGTGATGATAAAAAAGGCGATGAAGCTGCTAAAAATAGATTTGCCATTGCTTTACTTCTTGGGATTGCTTATGCGGCAAGTTTAGGCGGGATCGCAACTCTTATTGGAACACCACCAAATGCACTTTTAGCTGGGTTTATGAATGAAACATATGGCATGAATTTAGGTTTTGCTAAATGGATGATCATAGGGCTTCCTGTTAGTATCATTATGTTAATAGTGGCATGGTTATGGCTTACTAGGGGTGGTTTTAATCTCTCTAGTGGTAACTCTCAAGAAATGTTTAAAGAAGAGCTTGCTAAACTAGGCAAACTTACCAAAGCAGAAAAAATGGTTGGAGTAATATTTTTACTAACCTCTTTTGCTTGGATATTTCAGCCAATATTAAAAGGTTTTATTCCAGGGTTAAACGATACTACCATTGCAATCTTAGCTGCTCTTGCTCTTTTTTCAACTCCAGTTGATGTTAAAAAAAGAGTCTTTTTGATGGATTGGAGAAGTGCAAATAGGCTTCCTTGGGATGTATTGCTTCTTTTTGGAGGCGGTCTTTCAATGGCAGCAGCAATCAAAAATAGTGGGCTTTCACTTTGGATTGCTGAGGGTGTTGGTGGATTTGTTGGAGGATTGCACCTTCTTGTAGTTATTTTCATAGTTGTTTTTACCATTCAACTCTTAACTGAACTTACTTCCAATACTGCAACAGCAGCTACATTCTTGCCTTTAATGGGAGCATTAGCAGTTGGGCAGCTGGTTTCAGGAAATGTTGATTTAGCTTCTCAAGGATCAGCAGCTGTAATTTTGGCCGTACCAACAGCAATCTCAGCAAGCTGTGCTTTTATGATGCCTGTAGCTACGCCACCAAATGCCATTGTCTTTGGGGTGGGAAAAATGAAAATATCTTCTATGATAAGAAATGGATTTTTACTCACCTTCTTCTCAACAAGTATCGTAGCGCTTTTAAGCTACTACTTAGTGCCACTTATTTGGTAACTCTTAAAGCAAAGGTTCGCCTTTGCTTTAAACCTCTTCCTCATAACCTAACTCTAAAGCTTTAATGTTTCCTATGGCTTGGCCTGCTATCCCCTTAATAGAACCATACATTCCAATAGTATTTTCAAGTACTTTTTCTATCTGCTTTTCTCTTTGTTTCCATATTCTTTGCATAGATCTTTTTTCACTATCAAGATCACTTTGCATTTGAGTAAATCCCTCAACTATGGCTTCAATTTGCATTTTAAACTCTGTGCTTGTTAAGTAGTTATAAATCATGCTCATTTTATCATTTCTATTCTCTTGTGATTTTTGTGCATAATGGACTTTAATAATGCTCTCCCTAAGAATGGCGCAAAGCGCTTTAAACTCTTCAAAACTACAGATCCAAATACCCTCATACATCCCCATTCTATCCATATCATTAGGCATTGCATCAGTAACTAAAACTCCTAAATCCGCCCCTTTATCTCTCATATCAGCTTTAAATTTCTCAATCCAGCTTTTTTGAAACTCTTTTGTTCTTTTACTCTCATAATATATTTTTCCACAATTTTGCACTTCTCTTGTGTGAACTATTTGCATACAATCAGCCCCTCTTGCACCTTTTTTCACCTCTTCAATAGTGTCAAAGGGAAATTTATCTTTTAACCACTCTTCAATGGCTAATTCTTGAACCTCACCTTGAAGCTGTTGTGAGCCAAGTTCAGCCTTTCTTTGTGCTTCTTGAAGCTGTTTTTTTAACTGTTCAAGCTGTTCATCTTTTTGCTTAAATCTTAACTCATTTTGCTCATCAATAGTTTTTTGGATTTTCTCTTTTTCAGCCAAAAGCCTACTATTTAACTCCTCTTCTGCTTTAGCTTTTATTTTTAGTTCTATCTCGCTATTTTCTCTTTTTAGCTTCTCAACCAAAGCTTTGGTAGCATGAAACTCTTTTACTAGGATTGATTTTTCTTCTAACTCTTTTTTCATCAAATTTATAGACTCTTCATGCTCTTTTAGGATAGATTTTTTTAGCTCATCTTCTAGTTTTAACCTCTCCTCTTTAACTCTTTTATTTGTCTCATTTTCTAGTTTTTCTTTAAATTTTTCACCCTCAAGCTTCAATAACTCTTCTTGTTTTTTAAGCTCTTCAAAATGAGCTTTATACTCTTTTCTTTTTAACTCAATCTCTTCATCTAACTTTCTTTTTTGTGCTAAAAATTCACTTTTATGTTTACTCTCTAATTGATTGTAAAGAGCACTATTTACATCTATTTGTTCACTACAATTTGGACATTTAATCACTCTATTTTCTTCCATTTTTCTACCTTTACTTAATGAGTCTTTAGCTTAATATTACCCTATTCAAGCTTGCTTAATCAACTTGAAGGTATTATAAAAAAGTTCAAAAGGAACTTAGGGAGAATGAATCATCTTTTTAAAGAGCCACAATGGAAGAGCTTAGTTTAATTATCTTAATTTTTAGTTCAATTTTATTAGTTTTATTAGCCACTCTTTATCTACTAAAATCAAAAAAATTTACCCAAAATCAGTTAGAAACTGCTAAGTTAATCCAGTTAAATCAGCTTTTAAAGGAACAAAATGAAAAGCAAGAGATTGATCTAGGCGAGATAAAAGAGCAAAATGAGAATTTAAAAAATTTTATCCATAATTTAGAACTTGAAGAGGCAAAAAAAGATGAAAGATTAATGGCGCTTAAGAGGAGCTATGAGCTACTAGAAGAGTCTTTTTCAAAAAGAGAAAAAGAGCTTAAACAAAAGATTGAGTCTATAATGGAGCAAAGTTTAAATGAGAAACTAGAAAAATTTGATAAAAACTCCATCAAAACATTAGGCGAATTTCTTAAACCATTTGAAGATAGATTAGAGAGTTTTAAAAAAGAGATTAAATCTACAAGAGAGCTTGGTATTGAGAGTTTTGCAAAGCTTTCATCTGAAATTAATCAAGTTTCAAAAGCTGGGCTAAATATCTCTAAAGAGGCGCAAAATTTAACTGAAGCACTTAAGGGAAAAAAACAGCTTCAAGGAAGTTGGGGAGAGATGATACTTGAGAGCGTTTTGGACTATTCTGGGCTTATTAAGGGAGTTCATTATGAGACTCAACAAAGCTATAAAGATGGAAAAGGCAAGATAAAAAGGCCAGATGTAATCATAAAACTCCCAAAAGAAAAAACTATCATAATAGATTCAAAAGTCACACTATCAAACTATGAGTTATATGTAAAATCAAGATTAGAAGAGGAGAAAAAGCTCTATGCAAAAGCACTTGTTAGCTCTTTTAAAGCCCACATTGACTCATTAGAATCTAAAGAGTATGCTAAGTTTGATTTAAAAACACTTCAGTATGTATTTATGTTTGTGCCAATTGAAGGCGCTTTTTCTTTAGCCCTTCAAGAGGATAGTTCTCTTTATGAATACGCTTTAAGAAAACATATAGCCATAGTTACGCCATCAACTTTAACTGTATCTTTAAGAACTATATATCTGTACTGGCAAAGCGAACATTCAACGCAAAATGCCCAAAAGCTCTTCATTGAAGCAGGGAAACTATACGATAAAATAGCTCTTTTTGTTGAAAATTTTTATAAAATGGGCAACCAGATAAATGCCTTGCAAAATAGTTACAATAGCGCTAGCAGCCAGCTTTTTAAGGGGCAAGGCAATATAGCTTCAAGAACGCAGAGTTTAAAACATTTAGGTGCAAAAACATTAAAGCAGTTAAATATTAAAAAACCCAGTGATGATTTTGTTATATTAGATGAATTCGTGGAAGAAAAATGAGAGTACTTCATTTAGACATAGACTCTTTTTACTGCTCAGCAGAGAGGATTAAAGATGAAACGCTAGGGGGCATTCCATTTATTGTGTGTAGTGGAAGCGGGGATGAAGATTTTGATGAAGAAGTAAGTGTAGAGCAAGGAGTCGTGCTAACAGCTAGTTATGAGGCTAGAGCTTTTGGAGTTAAGAGTGCAATGCTGATAAAAAATGCTTTAAAACTCTGCCCACACCTTAAAATGGTTCCACCAAACCACTCCTATTATAGAGAACTTTCAAAAAAACTCTACTCCTTGCTTCATGAATTCTCACCAGTAGTTGAGGCTTTTAGTATTGATGAGTTTTTTTGTGATATTTCTGGAATAGATATTGACCCATTAACTTATGGAAAAAAGATACAAAAGATAGTTTTTGACAAGCTTAAACTTCCAGTTTCAGTGGGCATTGCTCCAACAAAATGGATAGCTAAATTAGCAACTGGAAAAGCAAAACCAAATGGAATTTGTTTTGTAAAAAAAGATGAAATTTTAAGCTTTATTGAAAATGAACCAATAGGAGCATTTTCAGGAATTGGAAAAAAGATGCAAGAAAAATTAAGCTCAAGAGGCATAGAAACTTTAGGAGATGCCGCTAGAAATGAGCGTATTTTTAAATCTATGGGAGAAGGAGCTTATAAGATATATTTAAGGCTTATTGGAAAAGATAATGAGCCTATTGCTAATAGACCTAGAAAATCTGTAGGAGCTTCTAGGACTTTTTCTCCCCTTTTAGATAGAGAAGAGCTTAGAAGAAGAGCGCTTATCTTGGCAAGACATGTAAGTTCTTATGTTTTTAAGCACAATTTAAATCCAAAATCTTTTAGCTTAAGTTTAAGATATGAATATGGTAAAAAAGCAAACCATCAAATCACTAAAGAGAGGCTTTTTAGCGATGCAGTTTTTAAAGAAGAGATGTTAAATCTTTTAGAAAAATGCGATAGTTTTAAAAATCAAAGAGTAGTTTTTTTAAGTTTAAGTGCGAGTAATTTTGATAGCAAAATCAAAGCTACAAGCTCTTTACTTGATTTTGAAGATGATCAAAAAAATTACCACATAAGTAAAACTCTCCAATCCATCAGAGATAGATACGGAATAGATTCAGTACTGTATGCTTCAGAGTTAAAAAGAGACAAATGACGAAAAATTGTTTATGTTTTATTAAGTAAACTTAGCTATAGTTCTCACTTTAATTTATGATTTGAGAGTAAAATGACGAAAAAATCAAGTAGTTTTATCATCTTAGCTTGGAGTATATCTTTAATTGCAACGCTAGGAAGTCTCTTTTTTAGTGAAGTTTTAAACTTCATTCCATGTACTCTTTGTTGGTACCAAAGAGTGATGATGTATCCAATAGTTTTTCTACTAGCCCAAGCAATCATTTTAAATAAGCACTCTCACGGTGCTCTTTTTTCACTTCCGCTTGCTGCAACTGGAGTACTTATGGCTTTTTATCATGTACTTTTGCAACATGGAGTCATAAGCGAAAGTGTCTCTCCTTGCGGACAAGGGATCCCCTGTTCTGCAAAGTACATAGAGTGGTTTGGTTTTATATCCATCCCAGCTCTTTCATTGATAGCTTTTTTCCTAATAATAACTATTTTAATAAAGGTTTACAAAGATGAAAAATAAAAATATTTTAATAATATCTGTAATTTTTACACTCTTAATTGCACTTTTTTTTGCTGGAACTAAATGGTTTAATGCTCCAGTTAGCAAAGATAGCTCAAGGCTAATATCTTTAAACTCACTCTCATATGGCAATCCAAAGGCGAAGGTGACTATTGTGGAGTTTTTTGATCCAGCTTGTGAAACATGTGCCTTGTTTTCACCATTAGTTAAAGAGTTGGTTAAAAAACATGAGCCTAATTTAAGAGTTATTTTAAGGTATGCTCCTTTTCATGAAAATTCAATTTCAGTTGTAAGGATGCTTGAGGCAACTAGGGCTCAGGGAAAATATTTTGAAGCATTAGAGGCAGTTTTTAACTACCAAAGAGCATGGACAATAAATCATGTAGTCTATCCTGCTAAAGTTTGGCCTATTTTAGAGTATGTTGGCGTTGATATAGTTGCCTTAAAAGAGCAGATGAAAGATCCTAAGATTGAAGAGTTGATTGAAAAAGATATTGAAGATGCTAAAGCTTTAGGAGCTACAAAGACCCCAAGTTTTTTTGTAAATGGAAAACCACTTGAGAGTTTTGGATATGAACAGTTAGTTAAACTTATAGAAAGTGAGCTTAAGAAGTAGAAAAAATAACTTGTCCAAAAGGACTTTGCTTGGCATCTTCTAGGGCTAAATTCAATCTTCTTAAAAGATCATCAATAGAGGTTTCACTCTTTAGTGTTTGAGCTACTGCAATCGCACAAATGACTGAAACCTTATCTTCATAAAGTGTTCTTTCTAATTGGTTTGAAAGATTTAGTGCAAACTCTCTAACTTCCTCAACCCCTTCATTGGGGCAAATTAGCATTAGCATACTTCCACTCCATCTTCCAAAATAGTGTTTTACATTTTTAGCTTTTGTAATATCTTTTGTAAGTGCTAGTAAGGTAGCATTTCCTTTTAAGTGCCCAAAATACTCATTTATATGATTAAAATTTATAATTTCAATCAAGATAACAGTAAAAAGATTTTGCTTTGGTTGAACAAAAAGATTTTGCAATAATTTAGTTAGCATATAGTGGTTATATATCCCAGTTTGAGGATCACTCATAGCTGTTAGAGCGATGGTTTTTTTAGCTTCTTCAAAAGCTTTACCAATTCTTCCTATCTCATCTTGATAGTGCCAAGCTGAATGAGGAGTGATATTGTAATCCCCTAGTGTGCGGATGTAAGAGAGGAGTCTTGTTAGTGGTTTTGAGAATTTAATATAAAAAATCCATAATAGTAAAGATAAATTTAAAATAAATTGAATTAAAAACAGAATTATATTTGCTTGTAAAAGTGAGTTAATCTGCGAAAGCATGGTAGTAGAAGAGAACTTAACGCTAACCTCACCATATCTTTTTTCATCAATAATTATAGGCATAGTTTGAGTAAAAAGCTCATCTTTTACACGCTCAGGCTTAAAAACATGCATGAAAAGTTTTGAATTTTCAAAATCCCAAATCGAAATTTCTACAACTCTAGG
>Ga0265293_10013075_pt1 | contig 10857 bp, 6 predicted proteins | sample Munlanlewell138R_FD_192505 | JGI IMG/M metagenome (GOLD analysis project Ga0265293, IMG submission 192505) | Leachate microbial communities from a municipal landfill in Southern Ontario, Canada - Leachate well 138R | ecosystem: Engineered > Solid waste > Landfill > Unclassified | place: Canada... | reverse complement strand
TGCCACTATACGAATAAGATGTAGTTGAATACTGAGTTGACTAAATCAGACTTAAAAATATCACTCTAAGTGAAGGTGTTGGGAATGGGCCCAGCTGGACTTGAACCAGCGACCCACGGATTATGAGAGCTTCTTAAGTCACATCCATTTTGTTTCATTTTATGCCTAATTCATATTATTGTCAAGCATTATGAAACAAAATAATACCTACTGAAACATAATGGAATTGGTATGATTTTTGGTATTTTGGTACAGTTTTTGGTATGACCACAAAAAAATGATCATTCAATAAAGATGTATTGCATATGGGTTAGATGCATTTGGATTCTATCTATCATTCCCATAGTCAGGGTGCTAAATAGGAACTTCCCCATTTCTTTTCAAAGGAGGCGTTCCTCTGTTGCCGAATACGGTTGGCATTAACGAGTCGTTCTTCCTGTGTTGCTGGTTCATAGTGCTTGAGCAGATCATGGATTTCTTTGATTTGTGATTCACCAAGGACCCTGCCATGCCGTTTGTCGATTCGTCTGATGGTCTTCACCATGCTGGAGGTGAGATGGACAGGATGTTCATTTTCATATACGGGGTGTATGCCCTCGATTGAGCATGTATCAGGGAATACCACCAAGGAATGGAAAGGGGCTCCATGTATGCCAAGTTCACGATTCAATAGTTTTGCCAAGCACTTGATATGCAGGTAGTTTTGCCAAAACGGGTTCACACAGTCTTCATCATAATCGTCTTTATCATCATGCGGAATGTACTTGTGATATCTGTTGCCCTCGTTCGTTATGATGCCACTCCACCGTTTGCACTCCAAGACATAGATGCCGCTTCTGTGTATCATGATGATGTCTAGTTCAGTCACACCCTTGGAAGGCCAAGGAATGGTGCAGTTGTGGACTACCTTTGCGCCATCATTAAGAAACCATGTTTCAAGTTTGTTGAATACCGTCCGTTCGAAAGCATTGCTGAACAGTCTCTTGAATCCTCATGGTGTGCCATGATATCCTCACTTCTTCATGAATCTAGTGGTGAATTCCTTGACGATAACCAACAGGTTTCCATCAAGATATGTGAGCCCTTGTCCGATTATCTCGTTGGGGATTCCGTGAACTGCTTCAGCAAAGCCTCCCGCAAAGGCTCCGATGATGTCCGAATCCCCGCCGATGCTCATGCAATTGCAGATGCAATCCATAAAACTTATCGATGTATAGAGGCAAACGTAGGCAGGATGTCAAGTGTGGTTGCAGAGCGAGCTCCACCGATTGTTGCCCCACAACCACTTCATGTGATACCGGTTTCGTTAGATTCTCTTTCATATCGCATCTCCATTTCTCTGTGCTTTCATGTCCATGATACAAAGAAGTCGAGGAGCTTTGGATTAACTGTGGGTTAATGATTAGTCTAAGATCGCTCCGGGGAGGGGGCACGGGTCCAGCGCATAGATCAACGCATCAATGGCGTAGAGGTCATTAATAGCGTAAGAAATCCACAGGCTGAGCCTGTGGTGCGATAGGTGGTTAGACCCGAACAAATGCTTCGAAAGAAAAGGCCTCCCGTGATACAGTTTGGTTGCGGTTCACAACACATCCGAGCAGAAGACAGGAGGCCAGATGATAGAACAGAGTCAGACACACGTGCTGGGATTGCACCTACTACATCATGTGGTGTTAGCATTGGGCGTAAGCAGCCACAAATAGACGGTCAGAAGTTTTTAATATAGATGCTGATAATAATCGAACAACTAGCAACTCGTGGTTGGCTAATTCTACTAACAAGAACATGTATAAACTTGGGTGATAATGATCTTACGGACCAATATGGTTATTAAAGGTATACTCGTTCGATAGGCTATAGCGTTCTAATGTGTTCCAAGAGGTTCTATTTGACTTGGAATCTGTTTAGGGTATAATGAGTACTGTCATTTTTATAATTCGAGCTGTGCAACAGTACCTACAACAATTACTGTGATGTTGGTGAGGGATGGGCCGTTGGTTTCATCCCTTGTTACTAGTTGCTTGCTTTATTGAAGGATCAAAAAACATGGGATTGGATACACCATACATCATGTCATTCTCCAGTGGCAGCCTGTGTCTCCACGAATCTTTGATACTCACACGCACCTATCTTGATCTTAGGGATTGGCAACTGGCAAGAAGACATGTACTTGAGGAGAACCTGTTCCAATCTCGCATGGCAAGCTCTGCCAAGCGGACGGTTGGAGAGGTTCTTCCCAGGCTCAAAACATTTTCAGAAGATGAACTTTCATATTTCCTTGCGGCGGGGGAGCAGGACCAGAAGCATCTGCTGTGGCTCGCCATCTGCCGTAGGCACCGTTTTATCGCCGACTTCATGGAAGAGGTGGTGCATGATCGATATGTGAGCCTGAAGGACACGGTGGGGTCCGAAGAGTTCAACCTGTTCTGGACGCAGAAGTCCGTGACCCATCCTGAGATCGAACGGATCAGCGACTTGACTAGGGAGAAGCTCAGGACGGTGCTATTCAAAATGATGCGAGAAGTTGGAATCATCTCCAAGGATAACAGGATCAATACCGTAGTCCTCAGCCCGATGGTACAAGGCTTCATCCGATCCACCGATGCAAACGAACAGTATTGGTTTCCTACCCTCGATACCAACGGGAGACGCGTATGATACCCCACGACCTTGAGAACAAATCCCTACATGACCGGTTCACCCATTTGCTTAAGACCATCTCCAGCCCTCGATTCCTTTCCATGCAGGGTATCGGCAACGAACTTCCCTTCTTCATTTGCCCCTTCTCCCCAGAGGAGAAGCTCGAAATGGATTCGGCTGTGGACAGTTTGGAGATGCAACTGAAACAACGCTCAGTGGAAGCAGTACGAATCAATCTCTATGACCTATGTGTGACACTCTTGCAAGACCGTCCCCGCCTCTGGCCACTGCTGATGGAGAGGGAGTCTGAGATGCCCAAGGAGGATCTTTTCGAGCAGCTCCAGAAGATGTTGGACAATGAAGATCATCTCGCTCCTGCGATCATACGGCAGCTGGAGGGGAAGCAATACGATGTGGTCTTCATCGAAGGTGTAGGAGAGGTCTTCCCCTATGTTCGGACCCACTCGTTGCTTGAGAACCTGGAACAGCACCTGAGTAGGAAACCTCTAGTAATCTTCTTCCCTGGTACGTATGTACAGACGCTCCATACAGGAGCTTCGTTGGAGCTGTTCGGGCGACTACATGATGACAAGTATTACCGGGCATTCAACATATACCGATATGAACCCTAAGCGGAGGATTTCATGATACTGCAAGACATTTTTCTGAAACCGGTGGACCGGCACATCGACGGCGTGATCAAGGCCGATGACGAGAGGAGTCTCGTGACCGAGGTCGAAGAGTATGTGGTGACTAGAGAGTTGAGGACTGCAATCGATGGATTCATAAACTATTACTCTGAAAGTCCTGTCGTCAACGGTGCGTGGATCTCAGGCTTCTTCGGCTCCGGTAAATCCCACCTCTTGAAGATGCTGGCACTCCTGCTTGAAAACCGTCAGATCGATGGACACAGTACCTTTGAGATGTTCCTGCCTAAGCTGGCAGATGATGCGGTGCTCAGAGGGAATCTCGAGAAAGTGTGTAGAACACCATCGAAAAGTATCTTGTTCAACATCGCCCAGAAGGCAAACATCGTAAACAAGAAGCATTCGGATGCCCTGTTGGGGACCTTCATCAAAGTATTCGACGAGATGTGTGGTTATTATGGCAAGCAAGGATATATCGCCCAGTTCGAGCGGGACCTGGACAGTCGGAACCTGCTCCAACGGTTCAAGGAAGAGTATCGTAAGATCGCTGATCTAGATTGGGAGCGTGGGCGAGAGCAGGATATCTTCGAGTCGAGGAACATCTCCGAGGCCTATGCGAAAGTCTCGGGTAACGATATCAAGGATTCATTGGGTGTCCTTGAGCATTACCGCACCCACTACAAGAAGTCCATCGAGGACTTCGCCGAGATGGTCAATGACTACATCCAGAAGCAGGAGGCGGGCTTCAGGTTGAACTTTTTCGTGGACGAGGTCGGCCAGTACATTGCGGACAACGTACGGCTAATGACCGACTTGCAGACCATTGCGGAGAGTCTGGCCACCCGTTGCAATGGACGAGCTTGGATCATCGTGACCGCGCAGGAGGATATGGATACCATCCTTGGAAGGATGCGACAAAAGACAGGGGACGACTTCTCCAAGATCCAAGACCGGTTCAAGTGCAAGATGAAGCTCACAGGAGCAAACGTCGATGAAGTGATCCGATTGAGATTGCTTGCGAAAAACGACACCGGAAGGGATATCCTCGATTCGTTGTACATCGCACAACAGAACAACCTCAAGACGCTCTTCGATCTTCCCGATGGAGCGAAAAAGTACAAGAACTTCAAGGACCGTGAGCATTTTGTCAGCTCCTATCCCTTCATCCCCTACCAGTTCACCCTGTTCCAATCGGCGATCCAGAATCTATCCAAACACGACGCCTTCACCGGAAAGTACCAATCGGTCGGTGAACGTTCGATGCTTGAGGTATTCCAGTTCGTTGCCAAGAGCATTGCCAAGGCTGAGGTGGGAGAGCTGGCTACCTTCGATCTCATGTTCGAAGGTGTGCGCGATGTCATCAAGGCGAACGTACGATGGGGGATCACCCAATCGGAACAGTTGATGGAGGATGAGTTCACCAAGCGGGTGTTGAAGGTGTTGTTCCTGGTCAAGTATGTGAAGGAGTTCCAGGCTACAGCCCGCAATCTCACCGTACTGCTCATCGAGCGGTTCGAGAGCGATCCCCAAGTCTTGCGTAGGCGTGTAGAGGAATCCCTTGGGATCCTCGAGCAACAGACCTACATCAAACGTAACGAGGAGCTCTATGAGTACCTGACCGACAAGGAACGCGATATAGAGAATGAGATCAAGAACACCGATGTCGATCCTGCTGGGATCAACGGTCAGATGGCCGCAATGTTCTACACCAGCACATTGAATCTCAACAAGATCCGCTATGATGTCAACGGCCAGGATTTCCCCTTCACCAAGCGGTTGGACAACCATGCGCTCGGTCGTGAATATGAGCTGGGTATCCATCTGCTTACCGAAAGTCAGAACAAGGAAAACTTACGCTACCTGAGCTTACAGCATGAGGAAATGGTGGTCGCCTTACCCTCTGACGATCAATTCTACAAGGAGACCCGCCTATTCCTCCAGACTGACACGTATATCAAACAGAATGCGTCCAATGCTTCAAGTGCCGAAGAGAGTGCGATTCTCTCCGACAAGAGTCACCAAAACCAAGCCCGTTACGAATGGCTCAAACGAAGGGCGTATGAGTTGCTGGGAAATGCCGAGATGTATGTGATGGGAGATGATGTACGCTCCGAGGTCTCCGATGCCAAGATGCGCATCTCCTACGGCTTCCAGAAACTTATTGAGAAGGTGTATCCCAATCTGGCCATGCTAGGTGAGGTCCATTACGAGGAGAAGGATATCGCCAAACACCTGCGTGCGGGCAAGGATTTTCTTGACGAAGCATTCAACACCATCGCTCCTGCTGAGTTGGAGATGCTCTCCTTCATCAATGCCCAAAAGACCAATGGGATAAAGGTGACGCTGCACTCACTGATCGAAAAATTCGAGCACAAACCCAATGGCTGGCCTGTCGCGGCAATCCTTTGCCTAGTCGCGCGATTGTTCGGGATGGCAAAGATAGAGGTCGTCTTGGACAAGCCACTTGAAGAATCCACTATAGAGAAGACCATCAGGAATACAGTGTATCACAATAACATCATTATCCTTCCGGTTGCGGACATCAGTCCGAGCAAGGTCAAGCGCCTGAAGGATGTCTACAGCCACGTGTTCCACCAACCGCCGAAATCGAATGAGGCCAAAGCACTCGCAGGAGAGTTCGCAAGCGAGGTGGATAAAAAGTATCAGGAGCTGGATAAACTTCTTGCCCGGGTGGAGACCTTTACGTTCCTCGCCCAATTGGGTCCTGTAATCACTGTGTTGAAGAACCTGAGGAGCAAGACATATGACTGGTATTATGCCAACCTCGATGCATTCGCAGACGAGTTGTTGGATCTTACCGATGATGTGATCGATCCGATGCTCACCTTCATGAAGGGTGAACAGGGAAAAATCTATGAGCAGGCCAAGAAATTCCTCAATGAACAGCAACATAACCTCTACTATCTAGAGGGGGATGAGAAGAAGCAGCTCAAGGAGATACTCGATAACCCAGCTTGTTTCCGTACCCAGCAGATGAGCGATGCCAAGAGCCTCACGGAGGTGCTCGAGGACAAGCTCAAGCGAAAACTAAAGACCATCAAGGGATCCTATACGGATGATATCAAATCGATGAAAGCCAAACTCGAGGGTATGGCCGAGTTCGAACATCTGTCTGCGGATCGGAAGAGAGAGGTTGAGGACAAGTTTGTCTCAATTATGAGACTAGTTGATCGTAGCGACCAAATCGCCATGATCAATGACCAGTTCTCCACGTTCAGGGATAGCACATATCAATCGTTATTGGAAAAAATTCATGAATGGGGAAGCGGCATAGAATCTTCGAAGGGCGACAACCAAAACCCGATTGATCCTCCAGTTACCAAGAAAATTGTACCTGCGAGAGAGGTCAAGGTGCAATTCGGGAAGGCCTTACTGTATGACGAGAATGATGTGCAAGAGTATGTACAATCGCTCACGGTGGCCCTTCTCGCCGAGCTGGAGAAAGGTAATAACATCCAAGTGTAAACTGAAGAAACGAGTAGATTGAACCAGGAGTAATTGAGCATGGACAACGCAGCATTGAAAACATTCGCCCAGAAATCACGAACCGATCTGATGGCTCAGACGGGAGCCCGGCTTAAGCTCGTGCTCTCCCCCGATAGCCTGGAGCGACGTGAATATCCGAACGCAATCCGTGATCTAGAAAAGAGGATCGGTGACAAGGGCAAGGATGCGGTGATCGAAGAGATTGCCTATACCTGGTTCAACCGATTCTGTGCACTACGGTTCATGGATGTGAACCACTACAACCAGGTGGGGATTGTCTCCCCTGCAGAGGGCCAAGTCCAACCGGAGATCCTAGGTGAAGCCAAGATGGGGATCATCGATGATGCGGTGGTGCCCCCGCAATCGCTCCAGAAGATCACAGACCTGTTGTCGGGACGGCTACAGAGCCGGGATGCACAGGGTGAGGCCTACCGCCTCCTGCTTGTCTCCTACTGCAATCATTTGCACAAGGCCATGCCGTTCCTGTTCGAGCACATCACCGACTACACCGAGCTATTGATGCCTACGGGACTGCTAGCGGTGAATTCTGTTCTTGCCGAATGTCGGAAGGTACTCACCGTCGAATCCTGCCGTGATGTCGAGGTGATCGGGTGGCTCTATCAGTATTACATCAGCGAACGCAAGGACGAGGTGTTCAAGAACTTCAAAAAGGGTAAGAAGGCCGGTCCTCGGGAGATCCCAGCTGCCACTCAGCTCTTTACACCACACTGGATCGTGCGGTACCTCGTTGAGAACTCGCTTGGTAGACTGTGGATGCTGAACCATCCTCGATCCCGCCTCGTGGACAAGATGGAATATTACATAAAGAGCGACCAGGAGGAGCAAGACTTTCTGAGGATATCCAAGCCCGAGGAGATCAAGGTATGTGACCCGGCCTGCGGATCGGGCCATATGCTCACCTACGCGTTCGACCTGCTGTATGCGATGTACGAAGAACAAGGATACAGCCCCTCCTCGATTCCCTCATTGATCTTGAAGCACAACCTGTATGGCATAGAGATCGACAAGCGGGCTGGAGAGCTGGCAGCTTTCGCACTCACCATGAAGGCTCGACAGAAGAGCCATAAGTTCTTCAGCAACCCGGTAGAGCCGAACGTGTGTGTCCTGGAGAACATCCACTTTGACCAGGAGGAATTGAAGGGTTATATGGACCACATCGGGCGTGATCTGTTCACATCCCCACTACAAGCCACACTGAAACAGTTCGAGGAGGCTGATAACTTCGGATCGCTCATCCAACCCGAGATCACCGATGTGCAAGGTCTGATCACCATCCTCGAATCGAAGAATATCTCGGAGCAGCTGTTCCTGAGCGAGACCCACCAAAAGGTGCTGCAAGCACTCTGTCAGGTCGATTACCTGAGTCCTCGCTACCATGTGGTAGTCGCCAATCCACCGTATATGGGTGGAAGTAATATGAACTCCAAACTGTCTTCCTATCTGAAAGACAATTATCCGGATGTGAAATCGGATTTGTTCTCAGCATTCATCGTTCGGAACACTGAACTGGCGGTGAAGCAAGGACAGTTGGGTTTCATGTCCCCATACGTTTGGATGTTCATCTCATCATATGAGAAACTACGAGCATTGCTGATTAACCAGAAAACTATCACATCATTGATCCAACTAGAATATTCAGGCTTCGATGGTGCGACGGTCCCAATATGTACGTTCACCTTTGAGAATAGACACAAGCCGAACTACAAAGGTGCGTATATTCGGTTGTCTGATTTCAGAGGAGCAGTTAACCAGGCTCCAAAAACACTGGAAGCTATCAATAACCCTGATTGTGGGTGGTTCTATAGGGTATCAGCGGATGAGTTTCAGAAGATACCGGGGAGTCCGATTGCGTACTGGGTGAGTGAAAGGTTTCTTGATATTTTCCCTACCCATGAAAAATTAGAAAGCATTGCAAAACCTCGCCAGGGAGCAACTACATCTGATAACAATCGGTTTCTTAGACAATGGTTTGAAGTTAATGGTCAGAGTATTGGCTATGGGATTGAATCTTTGGAGTTTGCTTCTCGAAGTAAATACAAATGGTTCCCATATAATAAAGGGGGAGATTTTCGACGGTGGTATGGAAATCATGAGTTCGTTATTAACTACGAAAATGGTGGTAAAGAGTTAAAAGAGTTTCATGATATCTTAAATATTACAAAACCAGGGGGGAGATTAAAGAACCAAAACTATTATTTTCTTCCAAGTGTAAGTTGGTCAAAAATCTCCAGTGGTACATTTGCAATGCGGTATTATCCTTCAGGTTTTATATTTGATGTTGCAGGATCAGCTGTATTTTTTGATACAGAATATTTATCCTATTTCTATTTAGGTTTACTAAATACTGTCTTTGTGAAATATGTTTTAAAAGCAATATCTCCAACGTTAAATTTCGAAGCTGAACATCTATGTAATCTACCGATTCTCTCAGTAGAAGATTATGGACCTGTAACAATCAGTCTAAGTAAAAAGTTAATTACTTTTTCAAAGATTGATTGGGACTCATACGAAACCTCCTGGGACTTCTCTTCTCTCCCACTGCTTGATACTGAGTATCGCCAAGATACCCTTGCTGACACCTATCAAATTCTCCGTGCCCTCTGGAATGAGATGGCCCTGGAGATGCAGCGGCTCGAGGAGGAGAACAATAGGATATTCATTGAAGCCTATGGCCTTGAGGATGAATTGACTCCAGAGGTGCCTTTGAAGGAGATTACGCTCACCTGCAATCCCTATTACCGGTATGGAGACAGCAAAAGCGAAGCCGAGCTTGAAGCACTGCTTTTAGCCGATACCATGAAAGAGTTCATCTCCTATGCGGTGGGGTGCATGTTCGGGCGGTACTCGATCGACAAGCCGGGTCTGATCCTTGCCAACCAGGGCGAAACCTATGAGGATTATTGTCGATTGGTACCCGATTCCTCCTTTCCCGCCGACCGGGACAACGCCATCCCGATCTTGGACGGAGAGTGGTTCACCGACGATATCGTATCCCGCTTCCGCAAGTTCCTCAGGGTGACCTTTGGCGAGGATCATTACGAGGAGAACCTTCGGTTCATCGAGGGTGCCATCGGCAAGGACCTGAGACAGTACTTCCTCAAGGACTTCTACAACGATCATGTGAAACGCTATAAGAAGCGGCCGATCTACTGGATGTTCAGCTCTCCCGATGGATCCTTCAACGTGCTCATCTACATGCACCGCTACCGAAGCGACACGGCGAGTATCGTGCTCACCGAGTACCTCCGTGAGTATCGCTTTAAGCTTGCGTCCCATGTGGAGAGCCTGAGGCGCATCGAGGCGAATCCGAACGCGAGCAAGAGTGATAGGACCAAAGCGATGAAGGAGCAGGACAAGCTCAAGAAGGTACAGGATGTACTGGAGACCTATGAGCGGGATGTGCTGTATCCCTTGGCGACCCAGAAGATCGAGATCGACCTGGATGACGGGGTGAAGGTGAACTACCCTAAGTTCTACCCGGCATTGAAGAAGATCCCCGGTCTGGAAGCGAAGGAGTAGCCGATCATGGATGAACGTAGCATAGCCAGCCTGCAAAAACTCTTCGAGCATTATCGCATCGTGTTCTGGTATGATGACAAGCGCAACCTCCGCGATGATTTCGAAGCATTGGAGCTCGATGAGGTGATCAAGGTGGAGATTGACAACAATGAGTTCTCCCTCAAATACCGCATGCTCCGAGAAGAACCCCAAACCAAGTTCCTACTCTACCACGAGGGACCGCGTCCAGATGATGAGCACAACTGGCTGCTTGATGTATTTTTATACCAGGGAGAATTCCACACCGATCAGAGTGCCATCATCCTCAGTGAGCTCAATCTTGATCCCAAGTTCCTGAACCTCATCGAGCAGCACATGGTGTTTTTCGAGAACAAGAACCGGGTGAACCAGCTCAAAAAGCAACTTTCCCATCAAGAGACACTCCAAGACTTCCAGCTGAAGTTGCTCGCTGTATGTTGTGGAACAGAGTCGGAGAAGTTCGACTACGCACTCATGGCATTGCTTGAAGAGGCCTCGATGGATG
>Ga0265293_10013074_pt1 | contig 10858 bp, 9 predicted proteins | sample Munlanlewell138R_FD_192505 | JGI IMG/M metagenome (GOLD analysis project Ga0265293, IMG submission 192505) | Leachate microbial communities from a municipal landfill in Southern Ontario, Canada - Leachate well 138R | ecosystem: Engineered > Solid waste > Landfill > Unclassified | place: Canada... | reverse complement strand
CAAAATTTATAATCGGAATAACCGACGTTGACAACAGTCAACAACAATCTCTTGCAAAATTTTGTACAGGTCATTGGACCTAACCGCAATATTTTATTTTAAAATTTTTACCGTTGTAAAAATCATTTATTGTTTTCTACTCGAATTGCGACCCTCCCGATGTTTCAATCGGGATATTCTAACCAACTGAACTACCAGATCAAAATTTATAATCGGAATAACCGACGTTGACAACAGTCAACAACAATCTCTTGCAAAATTTTGTACAGGTCATTGGACCTAACCGCAATATTTTATTTTAAAATTTTTACCGTTGTAAAAATCATTTATTGTTTTCTACTCGAATTGCGACCCTCCCGATGTTTCAATCGGGATATTCTAACCAACTGAACTACCAGACCAAAATTTATAATCGGAATAACCGACGTTGACAACAGTCAACAACAATCTCTTGCTAAATTTTGTACAGGTCATTGGACCTAACCGCAATATTTTATTTTAAAATTTTTACCGTTGTAAAAATCATTTATTGTCTTCTACTCGAATTGCGACCCTCCCGATGTTTCAATCGGGATATTCTAACCAACTGAACTACCAGGCCAAAACTTATAATTATCTTTCGATAACGTTGACAACAGTCAATAACAATCTCTTGCTAAATTTTGTACAGGTCATTGGACCTAACCGCAATATTTTTTTAAAAAAAATCTTACCGCTGTAAGAAGTCTTATTTTTATTCAATAGCGAGTGCAAATATATACACTTTTTTGAATATTCAGCAGTTTATCAAAAAAATAATTAAATAATTTAACTTTATTTTTTCCAAAACATTAGAATATAATGAAGTATGCATTTATTCCTTACTTTATTTCTTCAAAATCAGTATCCTCAGCATCTTTTTTTTCTTGAATGATTCTTACTTTTCCTTTTTCTTGTTCGGCTATTTTCTTTTCTTTTTCAAATGCTTCCTTTTCTTTTTTTAAACGTTCTTCAATTGTTATAGCGTTTCTAGCATTCATAAAATTGCGAAGAAAGCGAATCAATAAAAGAATGGCAATAATGATTAAGATTGTTCTAAATGTGCCAGGAATACTTAAAAAAAACATCGTATAAATTTCTATTTAGACAAATATAAGTTTCTTTCTGAGTAAATCTTCATAAAGAAAGGATCTCTTAGATCTTTTACAAAGTGAATTGCTTCCCCTGTTGATTTCATTTCTGGACCTAATTCCTTGTTAACTTCAGGGAATTTGTTATATGAAAACACAGGGATTTTAATTGCATACCCTTCTTTTCTTGGTTTAAAATCGAAATCGGTTACTTTATGTGTTCCCAACATCACTTTTGTTGCATAATTTACATAAGGCTCATCGTATGCTTTCGCAATGAAAGGCACTGTTCTTGAAGCGCGTGGGTTTGCTTCAATCACATACACTTTTTCATCTTTAACTACAAATTGGATATTGATTAATCCAACAGTTTTTAAAGCAATAGCAATCTTTTTCGTTATATCTTCAATTTGGTTCAATACAAAATCTCCCAAGTTATACGGAGGTAAAACAGCATAAGAGTCTCCCGAATGGATTCCTGCTGGTTCAATGTGTTGCATAATACCAATTATATATACATTTTCTCCATCACAAATTGCGTCTGCTTCACATTCCACTGCACCGCCTAAAAACCTGTCTAACAAAATTTGATTATCAGGCAACTCATTCAAAATATCTACTACATGATGCTCTAAATCCTCGTTATTAATTACAATTTTCATTTTCTGTCCTCCCAACACGTAAGAAGGTCTTACAAGAATCGGATACCCTAAAGTTCCTGCCAATTCTAATGCTTGTTCAGCACTTTCTACCACGCCAAATTCAGGATAAGGCACATCATTATCTTTTAAAAGGGTAGAAAAACGTCCTCTATCCTCTGCTAAATCGACAGCATCATAATCTGTCCCAATAATTTTAATTCCGTATCTCTCTAACTTTTCAGCCAATTTTAATGCAGTCTGACCACCAAGTTGAACAATTACTCCTTCTGGTTTCTCCAAGTCGATAATATCATAAATATGTTCCCAAAAGACAGGTTCGAAATATAATTTATCGGCAATATCGAAGTCGGTAGAAACTGTTTCAGGATTACAATTAATCATGATTGTTTCATATCCCATTTCTTTACATGCTAAAACACCATGAACACAAGAATAATCAAATTCTATACCCTGACCAATTCGGTTTGGACCAGAGCCAAGAATGACAATTTTCTTTTTCTCCGAACGAATGCTTTCGTTTTCTTCTTCAAAGGAAGAATAAAAATAAGGTGTATGTGCTTGATACTCCCCAGCGCATGTATCTACGATTTTATAGGTTCTATTAATGCCTTGTTCAACGCGTTTTGCACGAACTTCAGATTCCAAACATCTCATTAAATGTCCCAATTGTCTATCTGTATAGCCTTTTTGCTTTGCTTCAAGCATTATTTCTTTTGGAATATCATTTAACGAATATTTTTTAACAATCTTCTCAAAATTAATTAGTTCTTCAATTTGTTTTAAGAACCACAAATCAATTTTAGTCTTTTCCTGAATTGTTTTAAATGGAATTCCTAGTTTGATTGCATCATAAATATGAAACAATCTGTCCCAACTTGGAAACTCTAAGCTCTCTAATATTTGGTTTTGATTAGTAACTTCTTTTCCATCTGCCCCTAATCCGTTTCTACCAATTTCTAAAGATTGACAAGCTTTTTGAAGAGCTTCTTGGAATGAACGTCCGATCCCCATCACCTCTCCTACTGCTTTCATTTGAAGTCCAAGTTTTACATCTGCTCCCGGAAATTTACTAAAGTTCCATCTCGGTATTTTTACAATTACATAATCCAATGTTGGCTCAAAGAATGCCGAAGTTGTTTTTGTAATTTGATTCTGTAATTCATCTAAGGTATAACCCAACGCCAATTTTGTAGCAATTTTAGCAATTGGATAACCTGTTGCTTTTGATGCCAAAGCCGAAGAACGAGAAACACGAGGATTGATTTCTATTGCGACAATATCTTCATTTTCATCTGGAGAAACAGCAAATTGAACGTTACATCCTCCTGCAAAGTTTCCTACGGAACGCAACATTTTAAAAGCCATGTTACGCATTCTTTGGTATGTCTTATCCGATAACGTCATTGCAGGAGCAACAGTTATAGAATCACCTGTATGAACGCCCATTGGATCGAAATTTTCGATACAACATACGACCATGATGTTATCCTTGCTATCTCGGATTAATTCCAATTCATACTCTTTCCAACCCATTAATGCTTTATCAATCATTACCTCATGGATTGGAGAAGCGTGCAATCCCCTATCTAAAAGTTTATCAAACTCTTTCTCTTCATACACAATTCCTGCACCTGCACCACCCAATGTAAAAGACGAGCGAATACAAACAGGAAAACCAAATTCTTGTGCCACTTCTTTACCCTCAAGAAAAGAACGAGCTGTTTTTTGAGGTGGCATCGGAACATTAATTTCTTCCATCAACTCTCTAAACTCTTCACGGTCTTCAGTCACTTCAATGGCATGGATATCAACTCCAATCAATTTTACGTTAAACTCTTCCCACAATCCTATTTTATCACATTCCATCGCTAAATTCAATGCCGTTTGTCCTCCCATGGTTGGTAAAACAGCATCAATACTTGGATGTTTTTCTAAAATATAACGGATGTTTTCTGGTTCTAACGCTTTTAAATAAATGTTATCAGCCATTACTTTATCTGTCATAATGGTTGCTGGATTTGAATTGATTAAAGTTACTTCTATCCCTTCTTCTTTCAAAGAACGAATAGATTGTGTTCCTGAATAATCAAATTCACAGGCTTGACCAATTACGATTGGTCCACTTCCGATAATTAAAACTGATTTGATTTGTTTATTTCTTGGCATTCCAATTTTTGTTTTTTATGCTCATTAGGTATGAACTTGTTCTCAAATTGGGTTCAAATTTACTGTAAAATTGTTAATTTTAGAGACAACCTTTTTATTTTTGTGAATTAGTTATTAACTTTTTATTAAATAAATGTGTTTTTTAAATCATAAACAGTTGTAAGTTAATTAGTTATAAATGGAAGAGCGATTAGAAAAAGTTTCATTAGACGATTTTGAATTGTTCTATGAAGTTTATGGAGATGGAGATACCGCAATTTTATGCCTTCATGGAAACTCTCGAAGTGCAAAAGATTTCCAATTTTTGGCGAATCCAAACAGAAAAATCATTTCAATTCACTTGTTTTTGCATGGATATTCAACATTCGACAAAAAACGAGTAGAACGTGGGGATGTGAGAACAGAAGAATTTAATGTTTTAATTGAATTAATTCTCCAAAAAGAAAATATCAATTCTTTTCATTGGCTCGCCTTTTCTCAGGGTGGAAGATTTACATTTGCAAGTTTTCCATTTTTTGCCAAAAAGGTTGATAGTCTTACTTTAATTGCTCCAGATGGTTTGGATGATAAAAACTTTTATAGTTGGTCACAGCGGCAGTTTCTCGCCCGTCGGTTATTTCGTTATTTTCTAAAACATCCTTCTTTTTTATTAAAATCTGTTTCTTTTCTCGTAAAAATTAGAGTTCTTCATCCAAAGATGAATGAATTTATGGAGTATTACACGTCAGATAAAGAAAGGTTTGAAATGGCTTATAAAACGTGGAGTAGCTTCAGAAACATTCGTCCTTCGGTTGAATCAATCAAAGTTGCTATTGAGGAAAATAGTACTCCATTTAAAATTATCATTGGAGAACACGACCGCATTATCACAGCAAAAACTGCGAGAAAATTTTCAAAAAAGATAGGAAAACCAAATAGCGTTCAAACCATTCCGAATGGTCATAATGTGTTTAAACCACATATAAAGCCAGTGTTATACGAGATTATGGCGTCGATAGTGTCAGATAGCAATATAAATCACTTTGATTGACGGAGCTACCCCCTAAAAAGCATAAATTCGTTTTTCATTCCTTCAATTTTATCATCCCTATTTGTGATGATGTAATCAATTGCTTTTGCACTAAACTCTTTTCCTTTATTTGTTAGAAAAATCAATTCTTTATCGATTTCAATCATTCCGTTTTCTTCGGCAAATTTAAGAATAGAATTTGCTTGCTTTTTTGTCCACCTAAAATGTCTGTAAAGATGTTTTATTTCCCTTTCTTCGTTCTCGATACCATCGTTTAAGCTATTCAAATGCAAGAGTAATGTAAGCATTTTGACTTCTTTTGCTTGTCGTTTTTGGAGGGATAAATTCGAGAGAAAACCATGTTTTGGAGCAATTAAATATACCAAAATAAAAATCAATCCCAAAACAGCTGTCATCGCACCAGCAATGGATGCATCTAAAATAAAAGCCAGCCAATAACCTAAAATGGCAGATATTACACCAAAGGCAACCGAATAAATGAGCATTTTACGCAAATTATCAGTAATTAAATAAGCTGTCGAGGCTGGAACAATGATGAAAGCCACAACTAAAATTGCACCAACAGCATCAAAGGCACCAACAATTGTAATGGAAGAAATCGACATCAATCCGTAGTGAATCAAAATGGGTGAAATACCAAGCACGGCAGACAAACCTGGGTCAAAAGTAGTAACTTTCAACTCTTTGTAAAACAAAAATAAAGACACAACAATAATGAGTAAAATTCCTCCCATTATCCATACCGATTTTGGACCCAAATCATAATCCATCACAATAAATCGATCGAATGGTGCAAACGCTAATTCTCCAAGTAATACTGCGTCAATGTCTAAATGTATGTCAGAAGCATTTGTCGAAATTAGAATAATTCCAATGCTAAAAAGTGCAGGAAAAACCAGTCCAATGGCTGTATCTTCTTTGACCAGTTTTGTTTTTTGAATAAACTCTACTAAAACAACAGTTAGCACACCGACCAATGCAGCAAATAGAATCAAAACAGGAGAATTCAAATCGTGTGTTATAAAAAATCCCAAGACAATTCCCAATAGGATTGAATGACTGATTGCATCGCTGATTAATGACATTTTTCGGAGTACCAAAAAGACACCAATTATCGCACAAGCAATTGCGACAAGTGAAGCAACGATTTGTATTTCAAACTGTGGCAAAATCATAGCGTAATTCCTTTATTTAATTCTTCCGCATAGTTGAATCCCTTTTCTGTCATCAACCACATTCCTTCATTCACTTTTATCCAACCTTGGTTTTCAAGTGATTTTAAGACATTTTTGCCGATACCTTGAAAATTATTAAGAATTTTATTGCTGTGTGGATGACCTACATCATCATGGGTTTTAGCGATGTTATACATTAATAATAAAACTTTCGTTTGCTCAATTTTTTTTCTGCTTCTTATAAATAGAATTTGTCGCATCAACAATCCCCTTTTTGGAGAAAAAAGAAATGAGATTATCACAATCAGTATAGCAATTACGACAATTACAGGACCGGTTGATAAATTATTGTAAGTTGTACTCACTGCAGTTCCCACAACTCCTGAAATTACGCCAAGTATTGCGGCGATAATCAACATTACATACAACCGATTCGTCCATTGTCGTGCCGCTGCAGCAGGAGCTAAAAGCATTGCGCTCATAAGTACAACACCAACCGTCTGTAATCCTAAAACGATGGCTAAAACAATAAAAAAGGATATCAATGAGTCTAAAAACCTGGTTTTAATTCCAATACTTTTTGCATAATCTGAATCGAAAAGAGCAACTTTTAATTCTTTCCAAAACATTAGCAAAACAAGCAATGACAATCCCAAAACAATAGACAAGAGTTTAACATCATTTTCCATAAGTGTTGCTGCCTGTCCAAACAAATATTTATCTAATCCTGCTTGAGTAGCATCTGGGTTTTTCTGAATAAAAGTCAGTAAAAGCATTCCAAAGCCGAAAAAAACAGATAGTACAATTCCTAAAGCTGCGTCTTTTTTTAGCCTTGTGTTAGTCACAATTCCAGAAATTAACAATGTCCCGATAAGTCCACTAATAATAGCACCTATTAATAAAACATAATTATCTTTTGCTTGAGTAATCATAAAAGCCAAAACGATTCCAGGCAATGCTGCATGAGAAATAGCATCTCCTAATAAACTTTCCTTTCTGAGTACGGCAAAACTTCCTAACACACCACAGATTGCACCTAAAGCCCCCGTTCCGAGAGAGATGTTCCTAATGGTATAATCAGTAAAAATCAACGATATGTATTCAAAAATATCCATCTATTTATTGATTGTCACTTTATAATTGATTCCATAAGTTTTTGCCAAATTCTCATCATTAAATATCTCCTTGATTGGTCCTGTTGCAATTTTCTTGACATTCAAAAATGTCACCCAATCAAAATACTCAGGAATTGTTTGCAAATCATGATGCACAACAACGAGTGTTTTCCCTGAAGACCTTAACTCTTTTAGGATATTGATAATCGCAATTTCAGTCGTTGCATCCACTCCTTGAAAAGGTTCGTCCATAATATAAATCGAAGCATTTTGAACCAAGGCACGTGCGAGAAAAATACGTTGTTGTTGTCCTCCACTTAACTGACTAATTTGTCTGTTTTTAAAAGGCAACATACCTACCTTTTCCAATGCTTCCAAAGCGGCAATTTTCTGTTTTTTGCTTGGTCTTCTAAACCAACCCAATTCGCCATACGTTCCCATTTTAACGACATCGAATGCTGTAGTTGGAAAATCCCAATCTACCGTTCCTTTTTGCGGAACATAAGCCACTTCTTTTCTCATTTTTTCGTAGGGTTTTCCGAAGATTTCAACCGTTCCAGCAATTTTTTTCTGTATTCCTAAAATGGCTTTTATCAAAGTGGATTTACCTGCTCCGTTTGGGCCTACGATGGCCATCAAAACCCCTTCTGGTACTTGCAAGTGAATATCCCATAAAACAGGTTTAAAATCATAAGCTACCGTTAAGTCATGAACATTTAGTGCGTATTTAGATTCGTCTGTCATTTCAAACATTTATTTTAATCCATTTACAATTGTGTTTACATTGTATTGAAACATACCTATATATGTTTCTTCAGGAGTTCCTTCACTTCCCAACGCATCGCTATACAGCATTCCTCCTATTTCCACTTGATGATTTTTTGATAAAACTGCTTGACGTAAAGCTTCAATTGTTCGGACAGGAATCGAACTTTCGATAAAAATTGATTTTACCTTATTTCGAACAATAAAATCTGTCAACTCTCTTACGTCTTTTACGCCTGCTTCTGTAGCCGTTGATATTCCTTGAAGTCCTACAACTTCAAAACCATATTCATCTCCAAAATAACCAAAGGCATCATGGGCGGTAACCAAAATTCTATTACTTTCTGGTATGGAGCTAATTTCATTACGAATATTTATTTCTAACTCAGTAAGCTCGTTGAGATATTGATTCAAATTCTCTTCAAAATAAACTTTATCCTCAGGACGAAAATCTGATAAAATACGGGCAACTTCCTTTGCTTCTTCTTTAAACAAAGAGATATTAAACCAAACATGGGGATCATAATTACCACCAAAATCAGCGGATTCACGGAGTTTTTCTTTTGGAAGTGAGCTCCCTAAATTCACTTGTATTTTATCGTATCGTTCTAACTTCTCAAAAACATTAATTAGTTTTCCCTCTAAATGGAGACCGCCATAAATCACAATGTCAGCACTAAAAATCTTGATTACATCATTTTCGCTTGCTTTGTAAACATGCGGATCCACACCAGGCCCCATGAGTCGCATTATATCGACTTTATCTTTTCCAATGTTTTGAATTAAATCGTAGAAAATAGTAGTGGTTGTGGCAATCTTTATTCTGCCATCATTAGCGTAACCATCCTTTTTCATGCAAGAAGAAAGGAATACAAAAAAAACAAGCATGAAAAAATAACTTCTCATGCTTGCAAATATAAATATTTATTAGTTATTAAAAAAATATTTTTAGTCTAATCTAAATTTACAAAAGAGTTACGGCTGAACGTTCGCTTTAATATTAACAACTTGACTTGCTTCAGCAATATTTGCTGTAACTGTTACAGTTTTATTTACCAAAGTGCCTGCTTGACCAGGATTTGATGTAAACGTAACTTCTAAAGGATATTCTTCTCCTGGCATGATTGGCTGTTCTGGTTTTTCAGGGACAGTACATCCGCACGAAGCTTTTGCATCATCAATAATTAATGGATTGTCTCCTGTATTTTTAATTGTGAAGACAGTTGTAACAGGCTGTCCACTTGGGATACTTCCAAAATCGTGTACTTTTGGAGATATATCCATTGTTGTCATACTTGCCATTCGTTCTTCTTCTAATCTTTCTCTTTCTTTTTGTCTTTCTTCTGCCGCTGCTTTTAGTTCTTCAGCATTTTCTGTACCTGAAGAAAGTTTTGATCGAACTTGACCTTCACTTGCATTTATTGTTGCGTCAATTTCTGAAGAACTGTCATTATTACACGAAAAGGTTAATAATGCAATTGATAATAACCAAACTACTTTTCTCATTTTATCTTTTTTTGAAATTTAATGTTTACAAATAATATTTACAAATTTAGAAAATAATTCGTATATTTTTAAGCCAAATTTTGCTAATTTTGAAACTAAAATCAAAACTATGTTCAAATTAATTATATACATCATTCTTTTTGCCTTATCTATTTTCTTTCATTCTGAAGTATCTGGGATTGGCTTAAGAATGGGACTTTCCTTTACCCTTTCATTTGTTTTACCTTATATTTTACAATTCATATTTGTTTGTTTGATTCTCGTTCAGGTAAATCGTTTGTTTTTAAAGAATGCATCAACTGGAATGCGAAGACTTGTAAACATTGGTGCTTTTGTGGGACTTTGTGGAATTGCTTTTGCTTTTCATCCTATTTACGAGGGAGATTTTGATAATGAGTATAACATCGTTACAGTTTCGGGAGAGAGTGAAGAAGTTTTTGAGGAAGGACTCACAATGGTTGCCCTGCCTGGATGTAAGTTTTGCTTTGAAAGGGTTGGCCAAATGAATAAAATAAAGAAATTATTTCCAGACGTTCCGATGCATATTTTAATTGTAGAAAGCAACGAAACGTCAAAAAACGAATATAGAGAAGCTACCATTGAAGGAATAGAAGTTGGTGATTTCCCTCCAGCTTTGAGAATGAACACAGCTCTTAACTCAGGAAGTTATCCTACGTTCTTCCTTAAATCAGCCAATCAACCGAATCAATTAAAAAGATGGAGTAATAGCAGTTTTGGAAACGGTGCTTGGGATATGGTTTTGGGAGAGTAAGGTATAGGCGTTTTTTTACCGATTTTCTTTTGATTTATTATTTTTATCACTGTTGTCCGATAAAACTTTCTAAAAGCGGGATTTCTTCAAAGATTTCCCGCTTTTTTTTGTAATTTTAGTTTTGCGAACATAATTACATGAGTAAAAGTAGGCATTTTTTTGGACAATCAGTTTTCGGACAGCTGATTTCGTTGATAGATTTTGATTTTGTTAAAACATCAGCATTAAAGTATAGTGCAGATAGATACACAAAGAAATTTAAAACCTCTGATCATCTTATAACAATGTTATTTTCTTGTTTTGCAAACTGCACTTCATTACGCGAAGTCACAGGTGCAATGCTTGGTTTAAGTGGAAAAACCAAACATTTTCAACTCAACAGTATACCTTATAGAAGCACATTGAGTGACGCAAACGCTCGGAGAACTCATCTTGTGTTTGGAGATATCTATTATTTGCTTTACGAGCATTATAAACCTGTTATCTCGGACAGCCGAAAATCCTATGATTGGGAAAACAAGGTGGAAATTATTGATTCTAGCGTTGTTTCTCTCTTTA
>Ga0265293_10013073_pt1 | contig 10858 bp, 13 predicted proteins | sample Munlanlewell138R_FD_192505 | JGI IMG/M metagenome (GOLD analysis project Ga0265293, IMG submission 192505) | Leachate microbial communities from a municipal landfill in Southern Ontario, Canada - Leachate well 138R | ecosystem: Engineered > Solid waste > Landfill > Unclassified | place: Canada... | reverse complement strand
TAAATATGGGATTATTTAGTCGTCTTAAAGATAAATTAGTAGAAACAAAGAGTGAAATAGAACAAGTAAGCCAGAAATTCAAGCAAGGTTTGACTAAAACTAGAGATTCGTTTGTTGGTAAAATGGATGAACTTATGAAACGTAGCAAGGAACTTGATGAGGAATTCTATGAAGAGCTTGAAGAAATATTAATATCATCAGATATTGGTGTTAGCACAGTTATGGAGCTTATTGATGAGCTAAGAGATGAAGTAAAAGTTAATAAAATTGCTGATGCTACTGAATTAAAGCCTATACTAATAAAGAAATTAGTTGGTATCTTAGATGATCAGGATAATGCTCTTAATTTCCAAGCCAATGACATGACTGTAATTGTTATAGTTGGAGTTAATGGTGCAGGTAAAACAACTACTATCGGTAAATTAGCACATAAGTTTAAACAGCAAAATTTAAATGTTGTGCTTGCTGCAGGAGATACATTTCGTGCAGCAGCTATTGATCAACTTAAAGTTTGGGGAAATAGAGCAGGTGTAGATGTGATTGCACAACAAGAAGGATCTGATCCTGCAGCAGTCATGTATGATGCGATACAAGCTGCTCGAGCCAGAAAAGCAGATATCTTATTATGTGATACAGCTGGTAGACTTCATAATAAAACAAATCTGATGAACGAGTTAAATAAGGTTTATCGAGTTATTGGTAAAGAAATACCAGGAGCTCCACATGAAGTTCTATTAGTTCTTGATGCGACTACAGGGCAAAATGCAATGCAACAAGCAAAAACATTTGGAGAAACTGCGGGCGTAACAGGCATAGTACTTACTAAACTTGACGGAACAGCTAAGGGCGGTATTGTAATAGCAATTCGAAAGGAATTAAAGATTCCAGTGAAATTAGTAGGCTTAGGTGAACAAGTAGAAGACTTGCAAGAGTTTGACCAACAAAAATTTGTTGAAGCATTGTTTGGTAGTGATACATTTGAAGAAGATATTTCATAATAGTTAAGATAATTATGACAGTTTTAATTAGTGTCAAGATTTTTACTTGACACTAATTTGTTTTTTGTGTATGATACGGTATGAGTTTGTGAAATTGCTATCAGAAAAGGGGGTTTTTCCTTGCTGGAGAGGACAACAAGGGCTAACTTACTTTACGATTTTTATGGGTCGCTTCTTTCTGATAAACAACGAGAATTTTTTGAATTATATTATCATGACGATTGGTCATTAAGAGAGATCGCAGATAAATTTGAAGTATCGCGTCAAGGTGTTTATGATATTATTCGACGTTCTGAGAAATCTTTAGAGGATTTTGAGAGTAAGTTAGCACTATATAACGCATATATCTATAGGAATGAAATTTATGAGAGTATTCTTAATATTATCTCAACTTCTCAATTACCTAACAATAACAAACAAAAGATAATAAATTTAGTGCAGAATCTTCAGATGAACGATTGAGGAGGCAGCAGTGATATGTTTCAAGGATTAGCAGATCGTTTACAAGCTACCTTTAGTAAATTAAAGAAAAAAGGTAAACTAACAGAAGCTGATATTAAAGATGCATTACGAGAAGTTCGTCTTGCATTACTAGAAGCAGATGTTAATTTTAAAATAGTAAAGCAATTTATTGATAAAGTTAAAGAAAGAGCTGTTGGTCAAGAAGTTCTTAACAGCTTAACACCTGGTCAACATGTTGTTAAACTAGTTAATGAAGAACTTACTGAGCTTATGGGTGGTAGCCAGAGTAAATTAGTAGTTAGTTCAAGTCCGCCAACGGTTATTATGATGGTAGGACTACAGGGTGCGGGTAAGACAACAACTAGTGGCAAACTTGCCAATTTACTCAAAAAGCAAAACCGCCGTCCATTGTTAGTTGCTTGTGATATTTATAGACCTGCGGCCATTAAGCAGTTGCAAGTATTGGGAGAACAACTATCAATTCCTGTATATAGTATGGGCGATAAGAATTCACCAGTTAACATTGCAAAGGCAGCAATTGAGCATGCTAAGCAACACGGGAATGATTATGTAATTATTGATACGGCTGGACGTTTGCATATTGATGAGACGTTAATGCAGGAATTGCAAGCTGTTAAAGAAAATGTATCTCCAGATGAAATACTTCTAGTGGTTGATTCAATGACTGGACAAGATGCTGTTAATGTAGCAGAAGCTTTTAATAATCAATTAACGCTAACAGGTGTTGTATTAACTAAATTAGATGGAGACACTCGTGGCGGTGCAGCTCTATCAGTTAAAGCTATAACAGGCTGTCCAATTAAATTTGCTGGTATGGGAGAGAAGCTCGATGCTCTTGAACCATTCCATCCTGATCGAATGGCTTCAAGAATCTTAGGTATGGGTGATGTATTATCGCTCATCGAAAAGGCACAAGCTAATATTGATCAAGAAAAGGCAAAAGAACTTGAAAAAAAGATGCGTACAGCTGAATTTACATTTGATGATTTTTTAGATCAAATGGAGCAAGTCAGGAATATGGGGCCATTAGATCAGGTGTTAGGAATGATACCAGGTGCCAATAAAGTAAAAGGTCTCCAAAATATGCAGCTAGATGAAAAACAGTTAGCTCATGTAGAAGCAATTGTTAAATCTATGACTAAGCAGGAAAAGCAAAAACCTGAAATTATTAATGCAAGTCGACGTAAAAGAATAGCTGTTGGCAGTGGCACTAATGTTTCTGATGTAAATAGATTACTAAAGCAATTTAGTGATATGAAAAAAATGATGAAGCAATTTACAACTCAGCAAAAAGGAAAAGGTAAAAAGAAATTTAAAATACCATTCTTTTAGAGAATATTAGAAATTCTAATATATATTTTATAGTAATTTTATTAAGGAGGTGAAATAATAGTGGCAGTTCGTATTCGTTTAAAGCGTATTGGTGCAAAAAAAGCTCCATTTTATCGTGTAGTAGTGTCTGATGCTCGTTCACCACGTGATGGACGTTTTATAGAAGAAATCGGCACATATAATCCAGTTACACAACCAGCACAGATTAACATTAAAGAAGACCGTGCATTACATTGGTTACAAACTGGTGCCCAACCTTCAGATACGGTTCGCAACCTATTTAGTAAATTAGGTATAATGCAAAAGAATCATGAAGCAAAACAAAAATAATTACCAGAGGGGGAATACCCGTGAAAAGATTAGTAGAAGTGATTGCTAAGTCTCTGGTTGATTACCCTGATGAAGTTCATGTGAATGAAAAAATTGATGAGGATTCCATAGTATATGAGTTGCATGTAGCAACCAATGATATGGGTAAAATAATCGGAAAACAGGGTAAAACAGTGAAGGCTTTACGTACTGTAGTAAATGCAGCAGCTGTAAAGGATAACAAAAAAATTTCAATAGAAATACTTTAAAGGGTTGGGCTTATCTCAACCCTTTTCATCATTGTTAAATCGCCAAGATATATGATACGGTAGGTGGTTTTATGCTGATTAAAAGAAATGTAAAAGTTAAAATAATTATGACAACAAAGACAAGGAATGACTTTGAAAAGGAATTCTTAGGTGAAATTCAACAAATTAGAATGGAACTTGAACAACTAGAATTTCAAAGTAAAAAACTTATAGTTGAGGCAAAACGAAAGAATTTAGATAGTAAGCAAATGCACATTAAAATAAAGCATGAGCAAGATAAACGTCTTGCTAGGTTAGAACAAATGGAGATACGCGTCAAGGAAATATTAAAAGTTCCAGACGGTGCAGAGCTGGGATATAGTACTGTTGATAGCTTTGTAGAAGTTAAAATTGGTGATAGATGGGATTCGCTAGTTGAAAGCACAGAAATTATTTTGAAAGATGGTATTGTTGTAGAAATACGTGAACAATAATTGATATAAGGTGATAATTAATTATGAAAACATATCAAGGACAGAGATTATTTCGGGTTGGTAAACTTGTTAACACACAAGGATTAAAAGGCGAATTACGATTGGTTCCTATGACGGATTTCCCAGATCGTTTTCAAGCAGGACTAGATTTTGTCGTTGAGAGTATAGCTGGTGAACAAACTGCTGTTAAACTCGAGCAGGCTAGGCCCCATAAAAATTTCCTTATAGCTAGCTTTCAAGGCTACAAATCAATTAATGAGGTAGAACAATGGAAAGGTGGCGAGTTGTTCGTTACCGAAGAGAATTTAGCTAAGTTAGAGGATGGCGAATATTACTTTCATCAGTTAATAGGGATGGAAATATTAACTGAAGAGAATGAACCCGTTGGAGTTCTTAAGGAAATTCTTCAAACAGGTGCAAATGATGTATATGTAATAGAAAGACTTGGTAATAAGGATCTTTTGCTACCGGCAATTGATGATTGTATTATAAACGTAGATGTAGAAAATAATAGAATGATTGTACATATCTTACTTGGACTTGAGTGAGTGTGATAATTATATGAAAATTGACATCCTTACTATTTTCCCTGAAATGTTTACTGGCGTATTGAATTCCAGTATCATTAAACGCGCGCAAGAAAACAACTTAGTTAGCATAAATACTACAAATTTTCGTGAATATGCTACTGATAAGCATAAAATAGTTGACGATTATCCTTATGGTGGCGGCGGTGGAATGGTATTAAAACCAGAACCAATATTTAACGCTGTAGAAGCACTAGATATAAATAGATCTAGCCATATTATACTAATGTGCCCACAAGGACAATGTTTTGATCAAAAAAAGGCTGAACAGCTAGCTAAATATGATCATTTAATATTTATTTGTGGACATTATGAAGGATACGATGAACGAATTCGACAACATTTAATAGATGAAGAAATATCGATTGGAGATTATATATTAACAGGTGGGGAAATACCAGCAATGGTAGTAATAGACAGTGTAGTACGATTAATTCCTGATGTATTAGGTAATGAGGCATCAGCACCAAACGACTCTTTTAGTACAGGTCTATTAGAACATCCGCATTATACGCGCCCGCGTGAGTTTAGAAATATGAAGGTACCAGATATTCTTATTAGTGGTGATCATAAAAAAATTGAAGTTTGGAGACATCAACAGTCATTGCTTCGGACAGTACAGAGAAGGCCTGAATTACTTGAAAAACTAGAATTGTCTGAGGATGATCGCGATTTTATAAAAAAACATCTTGAATTAGATTTGAGTTTATGATAAAGTATAATTTGTTGACTACGATGGTCCGCTGCTTATATATTAGTATGAACATCTGTAAGGAAGGAGTATTTAAAATGAATGTACTTAGCCAAATTGCTAAAGAACAATTAAAGAATAACATTCCATCATTTAAGCCAGGAGATACTGTTCGTGTACACGTGAAGGTAATAGAAGGTACACGTGAGCGTATTCAGATTTTTGAAGGAGTAGTTATTAAACGCCGTGGTGCTGATATCAGTGAAACTTTCACAGTTCGCAAAATATCTTACGGTGTTGGCGTTGAGCGTGCTTTTCCGATTCATTCACCAAAAATCGATAAGATTGAAGTAATGCGTCGTGGTCGTGTTCGTCGAGCTAAGCTTTATTACTTAAGAAACTTAACTGGTAAAGCAGCACGAATTAAGGAAATTATGAAGTAAAGTAAATCAAGGAGCTGGTAACAGCTCCTTTTTTCATTGTATAATATTAAATTTGTTTAATTTTAAATAATTTGATAATATATATTAGTTAAGATAATTGTAGCTGTCAGGAGGTCATACAAAAATGCAAGAACAGGATTCAAATGAAATAAATTCTGCCGAATTAAATGTTAATGACTCAGCAAAAAAGTATGTAAAAAGCGGAACTAAAGAGTTTATTGATTGGGCAATAACCCTTGGCGTTGCAATTTTATTAGCATTTTTAATTCGTCACTTTTTATTTGCTATTTTTATAGTTGATGGCGAGTCTATGTATCCTACACTTAAAGACTCAGAATGGTTAGTGGTTAATAAGGCTATTTATCTGATTGATGAACCTAAAACTGGGCAAATAGTAGTATTTCACGCTACAGAAACTAGAGATTATATTAAGCGTGTAATTGCGGTAGAAGGTGATGAAATCGAAATTATCAATGGAGTAGTTATTATTAACGGTGAACCAATTGATGAACAATATATAAATGAGCCTATGGAGTTTTATAATAATTACCCCAAAATAACTATTCCTGCAAACAAAATATTTGTAATGGGTGACAATCGTAATAGAAGCGCAGACAGTAGAATGCCTGATATTGGATTAATTGATCTCAGTAAAGTTGTAGGTAGAGCTGATTTGGTCTTTTGGCCAATTGCTGAAATGACAAAGCTAAATTAAAAAAAACGAGGATGGTTGCTTTGACTGTACAATGGTTTCCAGGTCATATGGCAAAAGCAAGGAGACAGATTGAGGAAAAGCTTAGTCTTGTTGATGTAGTTATAGAAGTATTAGATGCAAGACTTCCATATTCTAGCCAGAACCCAATGATTCAAGAAATTATTCAAGATAAACCTAAGATTGTAATTTTGAATAAAGCCGATATAGCTGATTTAATTGCTACAAGAAAATGGGTAACGTATTTTCAGTCTAAAGGTATAACAGCGATTCCAGTTAATGCACAAACTGGTGATGGGCTTCAATTCATTACTAAAGAAGCTCAAAATCTTGTGGTTAATCAAAGAGAAAAGCTATTAAGTAAAGGTTATAACCCAAGAGCGGTTAGAGCTATTATAATCGGTATACCCAATGTTGGGAAATCGACATTGATTAATAGATTAGCGAATAAATCGATTGCACAAACCAGTGATAAACCAGGAGTTACCAAAAAACAACAATGGATTAAAGTTGGTACTGATATGGAACTATTAGATACACCAGGAATATTATGGCCTAAATTTGATAGTGAAGAGATCGGTTACCGATTAGCTGTGAGTGGTGCGATTAAAGAAGAAGTGTTTGATTTTGAAACAGCAGGCTATTATTTAGCCAAATTTCTAATGGTAGTATATAAAGATTTAATAAAATCAAGATATAACATTGAAGTGATACCAGATGATCCGATGCAACTATTAGAAGAAATAGGTCGCAAGAGAGGCTGCCTTCGTAGTGGTGGCATCGTAGATACGACATTAGCAGGGGAACTGTTATTACGTGACTATCGTAGTCAGAAGTTAGGTAGGATAACTCTGGAATTACCTGAATAACCCTCAATTGAGGGTTTTTTCGTTATATATTATTAGCATTAATCTATTTTAATTTGATATAGGAGGATTTATATGAATACTATTCTAGATATGATAAATAATTTGCAGCAGTATAAAGTTAAGGAAATTGAAGCTAATATTAATATTGCTAAAGATAAGGGGACCTCATATAACGAATTCATAAATAAATTATTACTTGCTTGTTTACAAGACGAACGGAAAAGCGCTCAAAATATTGCAAAATCATATATCAAATTGCGTGAAAAGCAATTAGCAGAGCAAAATCGAACTGAAATACTATATAAACGGGAAATGGAGCTTTGGACAAGTGGATGTATAACAATAGTGGGAATTGATGAAGTTGGACGAGGATGTGTGGCAGGACCAGTAGTAGCTGGTGCAGTTATTTTACCTATTGAGCCTAAGATATTATATCTAAATGATTCAAAGAAACTAAACTCTCTTCAACGAGAGCGTTTAGATGATCAAATTCGCAGTCAAGCAATTGATTATGCCATAGGTGAGGTAGATGCAGATGTAATAGATGATATTGGAATTGTGCCGGCAACGTTTGCAGCCATGAAGAATGCTATTAATAACCTCGCAATAGAACCTGAACATATATTAGTAGATGCTTTTAGAATTCCAGAAATTATAACAAAACAGACAAATATTATTAACGGTGATCGTGTTAGCGCATCAATAGCGGCAGCTTCAATTATTGCTAAAGTTTATAGAGACAGCAAAATGAAAGAGTTACATAATACATACCCTCAATACGGATTTGATAGTAACAAAGGATATGGTACATTAGATCATATGGATAGTATTCGTGAATACGGCTTATCAACGTTACATAGATCGTCATTTTTAAAGGGGATATAAGCTAGCTTATATAAATAATACTTTTTCACTAGATAAGACAGGATTATTGTGAATACATGTAGAATATATATATAAATACTTATATCGCAGATAGTCTAGTGAGGAGATATATTATGTACAAAAAATCCATCTTAATAGTTGATGATGAAAGGTCTATAGTTAAAGGATTGAAGCTAAGCTTAGAGCAAGAAGGTTTTGAGATTAAAGTAGCATATGACGGTGAACGTGCTTATAATCTATTTAATAGCGAAAAGCTTGACTTAATTATTATGGATTTAATGCTTCCGGAAATAGATGGTTTTTCTCTATGTAAAATGATACGACAAAAAAGCAATATTCCTATTATTATGCTAACGGCAAGAACTGAGGATGTCGATAAAATCGTTGGGCTTGAAATAGGAGCCGACGATTATTTGGAGAAACCGTGTAATACTAGAGAATTAATTGCCAGAATAAGAGCTATTCTACGACGGGTACAAGAGATAGATGTTGATATATCGAGAATTACTATAAGAAACATTTCTATTGATATACTAAGAAGAAAGGTATTTATTGATGATAGTAAAATTTGTTTAACAGATAAAGAGTTTGAATTATTATTACTTTTAGCAAAAAATGCGGGTGTAGTATATAGTCGAGATAATTTATTAGAATTAGTATGGGGATATAACTTTATTGGAGATAGCAGAACAGTTGATGTGCATGTTCGTAGGTTAAGAGAAAAAATAGAAGAGAATCCCGCAGAACCACAATATATTTTGACAAAATGGGGAGTTGGCTACTATTTCCAGGAGTTGAGCTAATATGCGTAGTTCATATAAAGTTAAATTAGCAATTTTTTATGGAGCGTTTATATTTATATTGTTAATGATTTATAATTTTATATTGATAAGCTACATTGAACAGTTGCATCAACCTCAGACATTTATTGTAATAACCACATTAGCTACAATATTAATTACTCTAGTAATTAGTATATTTAGCGTGAAAGTTATTAATATGTTTACTTCTCCTTGGCATAGAGTACATAATGCTATGAGAAGATTAAGTGAAGGTGATTTTACGGCAAGGGTGAAAGATGGCGGAAATGAGAATAACGATATAATACATGTATTTAATAATATGGCAGAAAGTTTACAAAATAAGGATAGTTTTAGAAAAAACTATTTAGTAGATGCTACCCATGAAATTAAGAATCCTATTACTTCCATCAAAGTTTTAAGTGAATCATTGTTAAGAAGTGATTCTAAGGATATTACTCTATATAAGGATTTTGTGCAAGATATAAATAAAGAAACTGATAGATTGACCTTTATATTACAAAACTTATTGCAAATGTATGCGTTAGATTTTGAATACAAGTCAGTTGTAGAGACAGTAAATGTTAAGCAATATATAATTGAAGTATTGGAGAATATTAGTATAGTTGCTAAATCAAAAGATATTAACATTATTTGCGAAATTGAACCTGATATTTCATGGCCAATTAGAAAAAAAAATTTCTATTATATATTAATTAATTTAATAGATAATAGTATTAAATATTCGCATTCTAACACTGCTATCCGGGTAAGGGTATATGTTAAAGATAATTTTCTGATTTTACAAGTAGAAGATCAGGGGATAGGTATCCCGAAAGAACATATTCCATATGTTACAGATAATTTCTATAGAGCTAATAATGATAATTCAGCTGGGAGTGGACTTGGATTATCGGTTGTTAAACGATTGACAGAGCATCATAAAGGTCATATGAAAATTAATAGTACTGTGAATGAAGGAACAACAGTAAGCATTTATTTGCCGCAAATTGAATAATAGCAATTTAAAGCGAAATCTTTATAGTTGTCGTACCATGCCTTGGATTATATCTAAGGCTACTTTTTTTGTTTAAATTATTTAATTTCTTTAAATTTTGTTTACAAATTTAAAAGTTAAACTATTGCTTTTGAAAGCTTAGAAAAATGGTTAATAGTTATAAATAACTATCTTGAGTGATGCGAAATATATGTTTAACAAGAAAAATTCAGTCAATTAATACTTATTAGTTGTAACTAGATGTTACTAGTACTTCATAAATTGTTACGATTGCGAGGGAAAATAGCTTTGTGATATTAAATTAACTAGATAAAATCATAGTAGATTCAGAATGCATTATAATCATAATTCACTAGATAGTAGTAGAAATTTATAAGGGAGGTTATTGATTGTCGGTAGTATTAATTAACGCACCTGTTTCTTGAGTTAGTCCACATTCGAAGCTTGCAATACATTTGGGGTTAGCGTATATTGCAGCAGTCTTAATACAAGAGGAACGCGAAGTTCAAGTAGCTAAATTATATTAGGAGGTACACGTGCGACGGTTCTTCCTGAAATAGTTTTGCAGGAAAAATCGATTGATTACGTTGCAAGAGGTGTTAAATTCAATTTGGAATTAAACAAAACACTTATCTGCTCAGGATATAGAAGATTTAGTAAATGAAATTGTTGAATCTACAGGTTTTATAAAAAGAGGTTAAAGTGTTACATCTATTTTTAATAAGAAAACCTAAGGGGATCATGGTTACAAAAGATGGTTTTCGTATAATTAGGATATAGGTGTAGTGATTTAATAACTACAAAACGTAAAGGGGAGGTATTACATGATTGCAAGATTGTTTATAGCAATCGGGATCTTCATAGGACTAGGTTTTGGAGCATATTGGGCTTATGATGCATCACGGCTCTATGCATTCCAGGCTGGTTATACAGGATCATACACGTATAATCTGTTATTTGAATCAGTCGTATGGGCAATTCCAGTATCT
>Ga0265293_10013071_pt1 | contig 10859 bp, 8 predicted proteins | sample Munlanlewell138R_FD_192505 | JGI IMG/M metagenome (GOLD analysis project Ga0265293, IMG submission 192505) | Leachate microbial communities from a municipal landfill in Southern Ontario, Canada - Leachate well 138R | ecosystem: Engineered > Solid waste > Landfill > Unclassified | place: Canada... | reverse complement strand
CCGCCGAAGAAGGCCAGGAAGGCGAAGCCGCAGCCGAGGAGCAAGCTGCCCCCGCACCTGCTGCTGCAGCGCCCGCGGCCGACACGGCTGCCGCCGCACCCGCTCCAGCTGAAGCTCCCGCCGAAGCTCCAGCAGCCGACGAAGCTACCGCCAGCGCCGAAGCCCCGGCCGCCCCCGCGATCGTCATTGGCCCTGAAGCCGCCACCGTCGGCAAGCAGCTGTATCAAACCGTTTGCATGGCGTGCCACGCCGCAGGCGTGGCGGGCGCTCCCAAAACCGGCAACCATGCCGATTGGGCACCCTACATTGCCCAGGGCATGGACGAAATGCTCAGGATCTCGATTACCGGCAAGGGCGCGATGCCTCCGCGCGGCGGCGCCGCCAATGCCTCCGATGCCCAGTTGCGTGCCGCCATCGAGTTCATGATCACCGACGCGCTGTAACGCGCGCGCCGCAACCTCAAATCTTCCGCCCCCCGGCCAACCCCGGGGGGCGTTTGTTTTTCCGCTCCGAAGCCAACGCATCGCCAACGGCGGTGGGGCCGCGGGCTTTTCCGGACAGCGCCTCGCTGAGATACCATCGCACCACCATGATCGAATTCCGGCATGTCTTCAAATCCTACGGACGCGGCCTCAATGCACTCTCCGACGTCAACTTCGACGTCGCAGCCGGCGAGCTCCTCTTCATCGCCGGGCCTTCCGGAGCCGGCAAGTCCACCTTGCTCAAGCTGATCGCGGGGCTCATCGAGCCTTCCCGGGGCAAGATCAAGGTCAACGGCCACGAGCTCTCCCGCCTGCCCGCCCGCGCCCGGCCTTATTTGCGCCGGGCGGTGGGGGTCATCCTCCAGGATGTCCACCTGCTCAACGATCGCAGCGCTTTCGATAACGTGGTGTTGCCCCTGATCGTCACCGGGCACGACACCACCACCGCACACGCCAGGGCACGGGCCGCGATCGACAAGGTCGGGCTATCGAGCAAAAGCAAGCTGCGCCCCGTTGAGCTCTCGGGGGGCGATCAACAACGGCTGGCCATTGCCCGCGCCATCGTCAATCGCCCCGCCTTGCTGATTGCCGACGAACCCACCGCCAACCTCGACGATGCCAGCGCGCAACGTATCATCGACGTGTTCCTGGATTTCCATCACGTCGGGGTCACGACACTGATCGCCACGCATGATCGCGATCTCATCACACGCTACGGCAAGCGCGTGCTCTACGTCGACCATGGCCGCGTCTCCAGCCATATCCTGCCCCCCCAAAAACACGTCCAGGAGCCGCAGTCATGAAATCCTGGTTGCGACAACACCGTTACGCCCTGGGTACCACGCTGCGCCGGCTGGCGCTGCAACCCTTTTCCACCCTCACCAATATCGCGGTCATCGCCCTGACGCTCACCGTGCCGCTCGTCGGAGCCGCCCTGCTCACGTCGCTGCAACCCCTGACCCAGCAATTTTCGCCACAACCGCAAATCACGCTGTTTCTCGTTCCGGGCCTGCCGGCCGCCGAAGGCCGGACCACACTGGAGCGCGTCCAGGCCGAAGCAGAAGCCGAATCCCTGGAGGTCGCCTGGGTGTCGCGCGAACAAGCCTATGCCCGGCTACGGAACCAGCCGGCGTGGCAAGATGCCTTGGGCGCCCTGCCCGACAACCCGCTGCCCGACGCCATCATCGTGACGCTGCAGGGCAGCGATGCCGCGGCACAGGCCCCAGCGCTGGCCCAGCGCTGGCAGCAATGGCCCGAAGTCGATCAAGTCCAGCTCGATCGCCAATGGATCCAGCGACTGCAAAGCCTGATTCAGTTCGCTCAACTGGGCCTCCTGCTGCTTGCCATCGGCGTAGCGGTCATCGTTCTGGCCACGGTCTTCAATACCGTGCGCATGCAGGCTCTGGCGCAGCGCGAGGAAATCACCGTTGCCCGCTTGGTGGGCGCCACCGAGAGCTTCGTGCGCCGCCCATTCCTGTACCAGGGGGCACTGACCGCAGGCGTGGCCGCCCTGCTGTCCATCCTGATTGCTGCGGTCGCCGTGATCTTCCTCAATGATGCGCTGCGCGCCTTGGCGCAAAGCTACGGCAGCGACTTCCTGTTGCGCCTGCCGGCGTGGCCGCTGCTCCTCGGCTTCCTGGCCGTCGTCGCCAGTCTGGGGGCCTTCTCGGCCCGCTGGTCCGTCACGCGGAATACGCGCTTCTAGGCGCCTGGCGTCTGGCTGGCTCAGGACGCCGGCGCCCCTCTCTTTCCCCTCCCCTCCATCCAGAACGCTCGCCTGCGGGCCAGGCGAGCGCCGGATGGCGCTTTTGCGCGCGGCGCAGCGACTTCCTGCGCCTCCTGTGCCCTGCGAAAGGCCGTCCTTCGGTGGTCGAACTCGACCTGTGCCAACACGAAGTTTCGACCGGTAAAGACCTCCCGCTCACGAGCCGAAGCGCTTCACTAACCCACAAAGTTATCCACAGGGCTGTGGACTCCCTCAGGGAGGCGTGCTTGTGCACAAGCCTTGCATGGTTTCCGGATAACTGGAGCTTCGGGATGGAGCCGCAAAGTTGTGCCCATTTATCCCCAAGCTGACTCGCGGGTTACCCGCATTGAAAAAAAGCCCTAATCATTTGTTTTTTAAGGATTTTTCCAGGTTCTTGGTGTTATACACAGGCACTTATTAGTTATTGTCGTCTTGATATTCATAATACGTAAGAACAACAACGCATCGCGGGATCGTTGCGACAACAATGCCGGCCTCCACCACGGCAGGGCCAAAGGTCTGGAACCTTCCCGGATAGGAATATTGTTGACAGAGTTGTGCACAAGCGGTGCAGCCTTTCTGGATAACCCGGCTGTTTGGCCATAAGCCCCAAACTTATGCCAGCTCATCCTCCGCAACACCAGGTGTTGTCCCGCAAAGCCAGCGCATTAAATCGCTGCCGAATCATCGACTTGGCAAGTTGCCCACACCATCCACAGTCTCTTATGTACCTATTGTCGTTTTTATAAAAAGAGCTAAAAAAAAGAAAACCCCTGGCTTCTCTGAAGGCAGGGGTAAAAAATGCAGGCGGCGTTCAGTTGGCAAAAACCCCGGGGGTCCAACCCGGAGACATCATGGCAATGACAAAATCTCGTGCTCGCCCACGTTCGCGATAAGGCGTCGCCGAACTTATAAGGTTCAGAGCGCCCTCAAGCCCTCCAGGCGCTCGATGGCCGCATCCAGCACATCCGGAGTCTTGGCGAAGCAAAAACGCACCCAGCGCGCCTCAGGAGCCCTGGCAGGGGTATAAAAGGCCGACAGGGGGATGACCGCCACGCCGTGAGTGATTGTCAGCCAACGGGCAAACTCGTCGGGCGAGCTCTCGGAAAGCGCCTGGTAGCCGGCTACCAGGAAGAAGGTTCCCTGGCTGTGCAATACCTCGAACCCGGCTTTGGCCAGCCCGCGGGCCAGGTAATCCCGTTTTTGTTGATAGAAGGCCGAGAGGCCTTCGTAATGCGCCGGTTTTGCCATGAACTCGGCCAGAGCGTGCTGCAACGTGGAATTCACCGCATACACCACGAATTGATGCACTTTGCGAAATTCGGTTGTCAGATTCGCCGGCGCGCAGCAATACCCTATTTTCCAGCCGGTAGCGTGCACGGTCTTGCCAAACGACGAAACGATGAAACTGCGTGCAGCCAACGCCGGTCTGGAAGCCATCGAGCGGTGCGGCTCTCCGTCAAAGACGATATGTTCGTAAACCTCATCGGAGATCAACAGGATGTCAGTACCGCCAACCAGGTTTTCAAGCGCGTCGAGATCGGATTCGGTGAGCACGCTGCAGGTGGGATTGTGAGGAAAATTGACCATGATCGCCCGCGTACGCGAGGTGATCGCTGCGCTGATTCGTTCCCAATCGGGACGAAACACCGGATCGGCTACGGTGGGCTGGCGCATCGGAACGACAATCGGCACGCCGCCGGCCAGGCGGATGGAAGGAATATAGGAATCATAGAAAGGCTCGAGCACCACGACTTCGTCGCCGGGGTGCACCACAGCGGAGATTGCCGAGCTCAAGGCCTGGGTGGCGCCAGCGGTGACGGTGATTTCGGAGTCTGGGTCGTAGGCTTGACCGGTCAGGCGAAGGGTTTTCGCCGCGATGGCTTCTCGCAATGCCGGCAAGCCGGCCATCGGCGCGTACTGATGGTTGCCAGGCTGGAGCGAGCGCCGCGCGGCCTCGAGCAGAACGGGGTCGGGATCGAAGCTGGGGAACCCTTGACCCAGATTGATGGCCTGATGGTTGGCCGCGAGCTGGCTCATGACCGAAAAGATCGTCGTACCGACATCCGGAAGTCTGGAAACGAGTTTTGGCGGAGCAAAGTGGCGGATAGTCATGAAAACGTGCCCAGGTCGATTAAAATGTCGGTATGACGGTCGTATTGAAGCTTGGCGAGTTGCCATAGGTACGAGCAAATCGCCAGGCGTTGGAATGCAAGTCCAGGCATCATAATGGGGCTTGGCCATCTTCCGAAAGCCAAAGGTTCCGGCCGCTGGCCAGAGGGTTGGCTACCTTACTTTCCCGAGCCGGCGGTGCCAGCAGGCGCCGCCCAAGAGGCCCCTACAAATGGCAGGGTCCGGCCTTGGCTCCAGCGGAAATTTCTGGCGCTTTACCAGTGCAGTTCTTTCTTTTTTTTGAGATTATCGCGGCATCATGGTCATGCAAGTTCCACAACGCGGCATCGTCAAGTGGTTCGATGCCGAGAAGGGTTTCGGTTTTATAACTCCGGTCGATGGCGGGCCAGACATTTTCGTTGCCGCCAGAGCCATCATCGGAAGAGGATACCGACACCTCAACCCCGAGCAGCTCGTGGAGTTCAATACGGAACCGGGTTCCCAAGGCCCGCAAGCCGTCGCCGTTCAACCTGTCGTCAATGGAAAATGATATTGTGCCTACAAAAAAGAATCAACCGCAGTATGCGGTCATCGCTCAAGCCCTGATCAACGACATCGCTCGCGGCAAGTACCCCGTTGGCAGCATGCTGCCACCCGAGCTCGAGATGGCGGAACAATTCAAAGTGTCGCGTAATACGATGCGATCGGCCCTGCGCACGCTGGTGGATATGGGCCTGGTTTCGCGTCGCGCCGGGCGCGGCACGCAGGTACAAACCCAGGAGATCAACCCCAACTACACGCAGTCGCAGGAGTCCCTCGATAGCCTGTTTCCCGAAATATCGGGTTCGCAGTTCGAGGTTGGGACCGGCAAGAACGTCAACGCCGACGCCGATCTCGCGCTGCTGCTGGCATGCCCGGTGGGCACTCGCTGGTTGCGGTTCCCGGTCACGGAGTCTCGTAAGGGCTCAAAAGTAACTTTTAGTCACATTTATGTAGCTCCGCAGCTGCGGAATCTCCGGAACAAGCTCACGCGACTCACGGGCGCGTTCCACACGGCCCTGGAAAGCCTCACCGGCGATCGCGTGTTTCAGGTGGTGCAGCACGCCGATGCTACTGCCGCCAACAGCGAGGTCGCCAAGGCGCTCGGAGTCTCCGAAGGCTCGCCGCTGTTGCGCAAGGCCACGCGATTTGCCGACGAAGCCGGTCGTTTGCTGATGGTGGTGGATAGTTATTCGCTGCCTGGCCAGCAACATTACACCGTGCACCTGCGCCTCAATTGGGACGGCCACGAAGAGTAAGGCCTCGAGCTTTTATTGTTATTGAAGTTCCACAACGGGAGCCGCTATGGCTCCCGTTGTGGCAGGTGTCTTCATGTTTGACTACGCGTCAAGACGAGTGTTCACGCAGTCAAAGCGTAAGCCCCGCCCTGCTGGGTGAGATCGAGAGGGCCATCGTTCCCCGGAGCCAAAGGCATCCCCGAATGGCGGAAAAGCTCGGGCCGAGAGGCCGGAGCTCGGCGCCGACGGTTCGGTGCTCCAAGGTCAGCCGGCCCAGAACACTTGTCTCCATCAGTGGCGTTCATGCTGCTGCCCGTCACGATGTAGCTTCGACGCAGTGAAGCTCCGGCCTTTCGGCCTCGGTTCTTCACCCCCTTGATTCCTTCGCGAAGTATGGGCGCCCTCTTCTGCCTAGGCGTGGTGCTTGTTCAAGTCGCTACATTGTTAAGTTCTGGCATTCGTTCGAAGGCTTGTTGCTCTATCTAAGGGTGTGCGAGAACTGCGTTTGGGTGAGGTTATTGGGCGTGGCTAGTCTAGGTAGTGCACGAGATTGCAGCTTATCCAACTACGTTATAAACGGGAGCAGTTGCTCGAATCGGACCGCAAGGCCGGTATTGTGTTTCACGTGGAACATGAAGACGCGTGGTGCCTGCTCAGGTAAAATAGAGGATTAACTTCGTCTAGATGCACCGGCTACTGATCGGTCTCTAGTTTGGATCTAGTTGTTCCACGTGAAACACCCTGGTTTCGGTGGTTGCCAGCAGTCCGGTGGTTACGGCATTGCGCGGCTTTTGCTTCCCCATGGTGGGAGGATGTATGCATTTTCCTAAGCAATTCGACGTCATCGTCGTCGGCGGTGGCCATGCCGGGACAGAAGCTGCGTTGGCTTCTGCCCGCATGGGTTGCCGCACCCTGCTCCTGACTCACAATATCGAGACGTTGGGCCAGATGTCGTGTAATCCGTCTATCGGCGGAATCGGTAAAGGGCATCTCGTTAAAGAACTCGACGCGCTTGGCGGAGCGATGGCTCTCGCGACTGACGAAGCGGGAATTCAGTTCCGGGTTCTGAATGGTTCCAAAGGGCCGGCGGTCAGGGCGACGCGAGCTCAGGCAGATCGTGTTCTGTATCGAGCCGCCATCCGCAGCCGTTTGGAAAACCAGGAGAACCTCTGGTTGTTCCAGCAAGCCGTAGACGACTTGATTCTGGAAGGGGATCGGGTAGTGGGTGCCGTAACGCAGATCGGTTTGCGGTTTCATTCGCAAGCGGTGGTGCTTACCGCTGGTACCTTCCTCAACGGCCGGATTCACGTGGGGCTGGAGAATTATTCGGCGGGGCGGGCGGGAGATCCACCCGCCATCTCGTTGGGTGCGCGATTGCAGGAGCTCAAGCTGCCTCAGGGGAGATTGAAAACCGGCACACCGCCTCGCATTGACGGGCGATCCATCGATTTCTCGAAGATGGAGGAGCAACCCGGAGACCTGGACCCAGTGCCGGTGTTTTCTTTCCTGGGCACGCCGGATATGCATCCACGACAGCTGCCGTGCTGGATTACACATACCAACGAACGGACGCACGAGATCATCCGTGCAGGATTGGACCGTTCGCCCATGTACACCGGTGTGATCGAAGGTGTGGGCCCGCGCTATTGTCCTTCGATCGAAGACAAGATCCATCGTTTTGCCGACAAGAGCTCTCATCAGGTTTTTCTGGAGCCCGAAGGGCTGACCACAAACGAGTTTTATCCCAATGGGGTGTCTACTAGTCTGCCTTTCGACGTGCAGTTGGACTTGATCCATTCGTTGCCGGGCCTGGAAGATGCGCATATTCTTCGACCGGGCTATGCCATCGAATACGATTATTTCGATCCTCGGGGATTGAAGGCGAGCCTGGAAACGCGGTCTTTACGTGGTCTGTTCTTTGCCGGCCAGATCAACGGCACCACAGGGTACGAAGAAGCGGCGGCGCAAGGGTTGCTCGCCGGCGCCAATGCGGCGCTTCTGGTGCAAGGTAAAGAAGCCTGGGTGCCCAGGCGGGACGAAGCCTATCTCGGGGTGCTGGTGGATGATCTCATTACCCGCGGCGTTTCCGAGCCTTATCGCATGTTTACTTCCCGAGCGGAGTATCGCTTGAGTCTGCGGGAGGACAACGCCGACTGGCGCCTAACCGAAACCGGCCGAAGGCTCGGTCTGGTGAACGACCAGCGTTGGGATGCGTTCAATCGTAAGCGGGACCAGGTGGAAGCTGAAATTCAGCGCTTACGTTCCACGTGGATCAATCCCAAGACATTTCCGGCCGAAGCGGCGATACCGCTATTGGGTAAGGCCATCGAGCACGAGTACTCCCTGGCGGATTTGCTCAAGCGCCCGAACATCCGCTACACCGAGCTGATGGCAGCGCATGATGCCGAGGGGAGATGTTTTGCCGGCCCAGGGTTGCCGTGGGGTGATGCCGCTGAACAGGTGGAAATCCAGATCAAATATGCTGGGTATATCGCTCGTCAGAAAGAAGAAGTCGAGAAGCAGTTGGCGCACGAAGGCCAAGCACTGCCCGAGAGTCTCGATTATGACAAAGTCAGCAGCCTGTCTTTCGAAGTGCGTCAGAAGCTGAAGCAACACCGGCCGCAAACCATAGGGCAGGCTTCGCGTATCTCGGGTATGACGCCCGCCGCAATTTCGCTGCTTATGATCCACGTGAAACGTCTGCAGCAAAGTAGCCGAGGCCAGACACCGGAGAAAGGTGAGGGCGGTTCGTCAGAAACCACGACTTCCACGGAGGTGGCGTGACCAGGACAGACCCGACATGGGAAGCGCGCTTGCAGGCGGATGCGGCATCCATGGGTGTCGTCGTGGGTGATGTTGCATCGCAGCAAATGCGTCAGTACCTGGAACAACTGCATCGCTGGAACCGGACGTACAACCTCACCGCGGTGCGCGATTTTGATGACATGCGGGTCCAGCACTTGTTGGATAGTCTGTCGATCCTGCCGCTGCTCGAACGCGAAGCAGCACGACTCACCCAAAGCGACGAATCGCCCCGGGTTCTTGATGTGGGATCCGGCGGGGGCTTGCCTGGCGTCGTGATTGCCATCCAGAAACCCGATTGGCAAGTGACATGTGTCGACGCCGTTGCCAAGAAGACGGCCTTCATTCGGCAGATGGCCGGGGTTTTGCGACTCCCCGGGCTCACGGCCTGCCATGCCCGCATCGAGCACCTGCAACCCCAGGGCAGCCATATTATCGTTTCCCGCGCTTTTGCCTCGCTGAGCGACTTCGTCCAGTTGGTGCGCGGCCATTTGGCGCCTGGCGGACGCCTGGTGGCGATGAAAGGTAAATATCCCGACGAGGAGTTGGCCGATCTGGCGCGCACCGCGCCGGGCTGGCATGTCGAATCCTTCGAGGAGCTCGCCGTCGCCGGGCTCGACGCCCAGCGCTGCGCCCTGGTTCTGGCTCCGCCCGCCGCGGATGCCGACTCCGGCAACATCGCCATTTCTTCGACCACCTGACCGGAACTGTTTTTCATGCCTCCCAAGCCGATTTCCGCGCGTGTGTTCTGCATTGCCAATCAAAAGGGCGGTGTGGGCAAGACTACAACGGCCGTTAACCTGGCCGCTTCGCTGGCTGCCCAACGCCAGAAGGTATTGCTGATCGATCTGGATCCGCAGGGCAACGCCACCATGGGCAGTGGCATCGATAAACGTACCGTGGAGCACACGGTGTACGAGGTGCTGATCGGGGAACAAAGCATTGCAGGAGCCAAGGTCCGGGCCGAAGCCGCGGGGTACGACGTTCTACCTGCCAATCGTGAGCTTTCGGGCGCCGAGATCGACTTGGTGCGGATGGAGGAGCGCGAGCTCCGGCTCAAGCGGGCGATTGCGGATGTCTCGGATCAATATCATTTCATCCTGATCGATTGCCCGCCAACGCTGTCGTTGCTGACGCTCAATGGCCTGACGGCCGCCCATGGCGTGGTGATACCCATGCAATGCGAGTATTTTGCGCTCGAAGGGCTGTCGGATCTCGTCAACACCATCAAACGCCTGTATGCCAATATCAACCCCGATTTGCGCATCATCGGCCTGTTGCGCGTGATGTTCGATCCTCGTGTCACGCTGCAGCAGCAGGTATCGGCGCAGCTTGAGGAGCACTTCGGGGACAAAGTCTTCCGCACCGTGATTCCGCGCAATGTGCGTTTGGCGGAGGCGCCCAGCCATGGATTGCCCGGCGTGGTTTACGACAAATCGTCCCGAGGCGCCCAGGCGTATCTGGCGTTCGGCAAGGAAATGATCAAGCGGGTGGCGAAGTTTTGACCACGCGCCAAAATGAAGTGTCGACGCAATCGAAGCGCGAGCAAGTCGACGCGTGAGTCGGGGGCGGGCCTTTGTGTCGCGGCGCGTCGGATCCCCCGAAGGGGTCAGGAAACATGCGGTGGCCCGGCGCTTTCGGAAGAGTGCCGGTGGCCCTTACGTTGATAGGAACATATTATGGTAGCCAAGAAACCCAAGGGTCTCGGTCGTGGCCTGGAAGCGCTGTTGGGCGGCGACGAGGCCGTCCTGGACGTTCTGCAAGCCGATAAGCGGCGTACCGCCGGTAAGCCGGCCAGCACGCAGGGGCCCGCGGTGCTGCTCATCGATCAACTCCAGGCCGGTCGCTACCAGCCCCGCACGCGCATGGACGAAGAAGCCCTGGGCGAGCTGGCCGAATCGATCCGCACGCAAGGCGTCATGCAGCCCATCCTGGTTCGTCCGGTCGCCGGTGGCACTGCCCGGCAGCCCAACTACGAGATCATCGCCGGCGAGCGCCGCTTTCGCGCCGCCCGCATGGCCGGCCTGGCGGAAGTTCCCGTTCTGGTGCGCGAGGTAGACGATCAGCAGGCAGCCGTGATGGCCCTGATCGAGAACATGCAGCGTGAAGATCTCAATGCGCTGGAAGAAGCGCAGGGGGTGCATCGCCTGCTCAATGAGTTCGGTCTCACCCACGAACAGGCGGCCCAGGCTATTGGCCGTTCGCGCTCGGCCACCACCAATCTGCTGCGGTTGCTTAATCTGGCCGAGCCTGTGCAAATCATGCTGCTGGCTGGCGATATCGATATGGGCCACGCCCGTGCGCTGTTGGCGCTCGATGCCGCCCAGCAGATTCAGCTCTCCAATGTCGTGGTGGCCAAGCGGCTATCGGTTCGCGAAACCGAGCGCCTGGTGGCGAGTACGCTGGCGGAAGCCGAGGGCGGCGTATCCCGGCGTCGAG
>Ga0265293_10013069_pt1 | contig 10862 bp, 11 predicted proteins | sample Munlanlewell138R_FD_192505 | JGI IMG/M metagenome (GOLD analysis project Ga0265293, IMG submission 192505) | Leachate microbial communities from a municipal landfill in Southern Ontario, Canada - Leachate well 138R | ecosystem: Engineered > Solid waste > Landfill > Unclassified | place: Canada... | reverse complement strand
AGATTCACCTCGTTCTAAAGTTAGATCAACGAGGTTCAATTCTCAAGACGGGACATAATCCCTTTTCTTCTAATGAGACATTATCGCTTTTCCACCACTTAATCGTGGCAAAAGGCGAAATAATTGTTGACATAGTAAAACATTGCTTGTATAGTAAATATCAGAAAAACGATTGCGTAAACGTTTCGATGAATGCGCAATGTCGTAATACAACCGTGAGCGAATGTGATCGCCCGGAAGGAGCTGTGAAACGTGATTGATCTGTCCAGTTGTAGAAGTCAATTTCCCGCGCTTAATGTTAAGGTTGGCAAGTACAATGCTGCTTACTTAGAAGGAGCAGGCGGCACCCAGTTTCCACAACGAGTGATTGATGCCATGGTGGGATATATCCATCAGGGCAATGCTAACATTCATGGTCACTATTTAACAAGTCAGCTCACAGATCAAATGCTTTTGGATGCTCGTGCAGCTATGGCTACACTCCTAGGGGCCAGCTCTCCTGACGAGATCGCATTTGGTGCGAACATGACAACCATGAACTTTGCTTTGTCTCGTGCCTTGGCTAGAGATCTTCAGCCAGGTGATGAAGTGATCATCACCGATATGGATCACGAGGCGAACAGGAGTCCTTGGGTTGAGTTGCAGGAGAAGGGCCTTGTTGTTAAGTCCATACCAGTCCGCACGAATGACTGTACTTTGGACTACGATTGGCTACAAAAGGAAATCAATTCCAGAACAAAGATCATCGCCGTTGGCTACGCCTCTAATGCTGTAGGTACTGTTAATGACGTTGAATTGGTGATCAAACTTGCCAAGCAAGTTGGGGCCATTACGGTGATTGATGCTGTTCACTACGCTGCGCATGGCGCCATTGATGTACAGGCTCTGGACTGCGATTTCCTTTTGTGTTCTCCCTACAAGTTTTTTGGAGCACATATTGGTGTACTCTATGGCAAGAAGGACGCATTTGAGGCCCTGCGCACCTATAAGGTTCGCCCTCAAAGCACGACCCCGCCGAGCAAGTTTGAGACAGGTACACAGAATCTCGAAGGCATTGCAGGGTCGATTCAGGCGGTTGAGTTTATCGCTAGCCTTGGAAACCTCAGTGATGACCACTCCTTGAGAGAAAGGGTCTTAGCTGGATATGATGCACTCGAACGCTATGAGAGACCATTATTTGAACGTATGGTGGAAAGTCTCAAGGAAATTCCCGGTGTCACGATCTATGGACTGCCCTGGGATGGAAAACGGACAACAACGGTTGCGTTCACCATCGATGGAGTTCATGCTTCGGAAGTCGGAAAGAGACTAGGCGAGGTTGGCGTCTTTGTGATGGTCGGAGATTTCTATGCGACAAGACTGATCGAGGTTCTGGATCTTGTGGAAGAAGGGGGCGTCATTCGCGCCGGACTTGCTCCGTACAACACGATGGAAGAAGTCGAGCGTCTCTTGGAGGGAGTACGGGAGATCGCACAGAGATAGGCTTCCACAACGGAACTTGGTAATGGGAGGGCAAACAGTGGAATCAGCTATTATTAAGGTCGAGAACGTGCACAAGTATTATGGGAAGTTACACGTACTTCGAGGTATGAGCCTAAGCGTGGCGCGTAGCGAGGTAGTGGTCTTGATCGGGCCTTCGGGTTCTGGAAAATCGACGCTCTTGCGTACACTAAATGGCCTTGAACCGATCCAGGAAGGAAGCATTATCGTGGACGGTATTGAGCTAAAGGGCCAGAAGAGCCTCGTTGAACTAAGGCGTGAAGTGGGATTCGTTTTCCAATCCTTCAACCTCTATCCCCACATGTCGATTTTGAAAAACGTTACATTGGCACCGCGCAAAGTGCGTGGGCTTGGCAAGGAAGAAGCGGAAGAAATCGCCATGAAATATCTGGAGCGGGTCGGGATCAAGGATCAGGCTCACAAGCGCCCTGGCACTCTATCAGGAGGACAACAGCAACGAGCTGCTATTGCCCGTGCGTTAGCCATGAATCCGAAGATCATGCTTTTTGATGAACCAACGAGTGCGTTGGACCCTGAAATGATTGGTGAGGTTCTACAAGTTATGGAGGATCTGGCCGAGGGCGGCATGACCATGATGGTCGTCTCACATGAAATGGGTTTTGCACGCCAGGTTGCAGATAGAGTCATTTTCATGGACGAGGGGGTGATTGTCGAACAAGGGCCTCCTGAGCAAATCTTTGAGAATCCCCAGGAGGAGAGAACGCAGAAGTTCCTCAGGCAGATAGTCTAGGGAGAACGGTTTTGTCGATACTGATTACTAAGAGGAGGATTTAAATGTCAAGAAACAGTCGTTTAGTTACTATGGTATTTGTTCTGGCCCTGTTATTGGTAGCTGCACCTGCCTTAGCCAATGCTTCCCTAGTTGATACTATTCAAGAACGTGGCAAGCTTATTGTAGGTATTCAGACATCTGCCCCCCTGCTTCGATGGTCAATGAGAAAGGCGAAATCGTAGGATTTGAAGCCGATCTAGCCAAAATGATCGCTGATTCCATGGGTGTAGGCTTGGAGTTCAGGCAACTGACTGACGCAACTCGTATTCCGATGATCCAACAAGGTTCCGTTGATATCGTAATCGCCACCATGACGCATTCTAGAGAACGCGACAAGGTTGTAGATTTTAGTATCAGCTATTTTTGGACAGGCCAGCGCGTACTGGTTCCTGCCGACAGCAACATCAGCAGCATCGAAGACCTCGCTGGAAAGAGAATTGGTACTGCACGCGGCTCTACCAGCGAACAGAACATCATGGCCGCTCAACCTGCAGCCAAGATCTTAACGTATGACGATGCAGCAACCGCTTTTGTTTCGCTGCAGCGTGGTGCTGTGGATGCCATTTCTACCGATGAAAGTATGCTACTCTCGTTAAGAGCAGACTCTCGCAACCCAGCCGACTGGAAGGTTGTAGGACCTTACTTTAGTGCTGAACCATTTGGCATCGCCATGAGAGAAAACGACTCTAGACTACGTGATGCAGTGAACTTTGCTTTGATTGAAGCCTGGGAAACCGGGGAGTTTGAGGAAATTTACAATCGTTGGTATGGTCCTGGAACAAAGTATGAACTACCTCTGAACTTCGAAATCGAAATCTGGCCATAGAACGAATTGTAAAGGTTACGGCGCTCATGCGCCGTAACCGCCCAAATTAGAACCGATGATCGAGGTGTGATGGTGTGGGACTCGATTTTAGAGCAATATTGCAACAACCATATTCTACCTGGATGCTCGAGGGCATCCGTGTAACGTTACAGCTCACGGGAGTAGGGATCGTGGGCAGTACATTCCTGGCTCTGTTACTCGTCTTAATGAGGATGTCCAGCAACAAGGTCATAGCACGGGTATCGCAGGGTTTTGTACACTTCTTTCGTAATACACCGTTTCCTGTTCAAATCTTGTTTTGGTATTTTGGATTTCCCGCAATACTACCCAGATCAGTGCAGGCTGTCTTATACAGGGGTCCTTTTGAGTTTACTGCTGCGGCCTTTGCCTTGGTACTTTACAGCGGAGCTTACATCGCGGAGCACTTTCGTTCGGGAATCAGTTCCATTCCAAAAAGCCAAATGGAATCAGCGCTGTCTAGCGGGCTCACATACTTTCAAAGCATGATCTTTGTCATTTTGCCACAGGCTTTTCGGATTAGTCTCCCGCCTTTGATCAGTGAGTACTTGAGTATTGCCAAGAACTCGTCAGTAGCTATGACGATTGGCGTAGCAGAGGTCACGGCCATGTCACGCCGTGTTGAGTCGTATTCGTTCCGAGCCTTTGAGGCCTTCTTTATCGCCAGTGCGGTGTACTTGACTCTTTCGCTCGTGACATCATTAGTCTTGAACTGGTACAACAAACGCTTCTTAGCTGCACAGCAGAGCTGAGTAGCAGGAGAAAGGGGCAGCTAAAGTCGGTGTGGATGTAATTATACGTTTTGCGAGATATTTGCTTGTCGGGGCGTTTCCTGATGGTCCTATGGGTGGTCTTCTCCTTACTCTTGTTTTATCAACCGTAGCCGGTTTGCTTTCGATTGTCGTGGGGCTGGTTGGTGGGTTGATGCGGACGTCAAACGGTCGCATTGCACGCGGTATCGCCACCGTGTATGTTGAGCTGGTTCGTGGAATTCCATTCATTATGGTCCTCTTTTGGTTTTACTTCCTGATGCCTAGAGTCTTGGGCAAACCTTTGACCGAAATCGGAAGTAGTGTCTATGCACTGATCTTTTTCTTCGGGGCCTACGCTACCGAGGTAGTGCGGGCAGGGATCGATTCAATTCCCATCGGTCAACATGAGGCAGCGGCTTCAACCGGACTAACAAGGGTGCAAACGATTGTGTTTATCGTTTTACCACAAGCCTTGCGTAACATGTTGCCGTCTTTGGCCAATCTCTACGTTAGTCTGATTAAAGACACTTCCCTTGTCTACTTTATCGGTGTCGTAGAGCTGAATGGAGCGGCCACACAGGTAATGAGGCGAGAAAGCTGGGCTGTGTTTGAGGTTTATGCGTTCGTACTCTTGGTGTACTGGGTCATTTGTTCGCTCTTGAATGCCTTCAGTGACAGACTGGAAAGACGTCTGGCTACGTAGGAGCAACGGGGGGAAACGAAGATCATGCGGCGGTTCAACAGTGCCCCCTGCGGTTTTTCTTCAATCTGGTAGGGGGCTTGTTTGTGGATAACTGGCTTGATATTGGACGAAGAGTACTGGACAGTGAAGCGCAGGCCAGCACGATGGTGGTGACGCTGTGGCGGTAGCTCTGATGACTCGAAGAGGATTCACTGCAGATCAATTTGCTTTATACCACCCAGGTGGTAGTCTTGGCAAGAGACTTAGCTATGACATGGAAAGGGCGAATGATTATGGCAAGAGTGCCCAAAGTCGTTGTTGTAGGAAGCTTTATGATGGACTTGGTGTTTCGCGCACCTCGCAGACCTTCGCAAGGAGAGACCCTTGCGGGAAGTAGTTTTGGAATGTTCCCAGGGGGTAAAGGTGCAAACCAGGCTGTAGCAGCCGCGAGGCTCGGTGCGCAAGTGAGCATGATTGGCTGTTTGGGTAATGATGATTTTGGCAAGAAATTCTTCGAACTAATGAATAATGAGGGCATTAATACTTCCCATATAGTAGTGGACGAATCTGTCGGCACGGGTGTGTCCAACCCCGTCGTAGAAGATAGCGGTGAGAACAGTATTATTATTGTTCCCCAGGCTAATCTGCGCCTTACTGTTGAACACATTCGACAGTCCGCCAAACTCATCCAGGAGGCCGATGTCTTGCTGCTACAACTCGAGTCATCCTTAGATGCATCCATAGAAGCAGCACGTATTGCCCACGATGCCGGGGTTAAAGTTGTATTGAACCCCGCTCCCTATCAGGAGCTACCTAAAGACTTTCTAGAGATTGTCGATGTTATAGTCCCCAATGAAGTGGAGTTTGGAGGCCTGACAGGATCGGATTCCGATGACCTCGATGAGTGTATTGTTTTGGCCAGAGATCTGATGGCACGAGGTCCTAAGGTTGTCATCATTACTCTAGGCTCGCGAGGAGCACTCGTCGTTACTGCAGAACAGGCGAAACATGTTCAAGGGGAGGCGGTTAGCAACGTAGTGGACACGACCGCAGCCGGTGACGCGTTTTGTGGAGCGTTAGCCTTTGGATTAGCGTCTGGCAACGACCCGTTTGATTCTGTTAACTATGCCAACAAGGTAGCGGCCGTAGCCATAACTAGGCTGGGTGCTATCCCTTCTCTACCGAGATCCAACGAGGTGTGAGCTTCAGCAGATTCCTTTGCGAGTTGAATCGTGGCAGGAATCGCCTGCGATGTCAGCGAATAATTCTAAATAGGTTGAACTTTTCCTTTACTATGTTTTGGGAGTGAGCAGATGGCTACGATTGTTGATGTGGCGCGCAGAGCGGGTGTCTCGACTTCGACTGTGTCTCACGTGATAAACGATACCAGATATGTGAGCCAAGAGATACGGCAAAAAGTGCACGCAGCCATCGACGAACTCGGGTACCAACCCAATGTTGTGGCGCGCAGCCTGCGAACACGTAAGAGTAGGATCATTGGCGTGGTTGTTCCTGACATCACCAACCCCTTTTTTACAGCGAGTGTGAGAGCGATTGAAGAGGAAGCGAGTAAGCATGAGTATAGCATGATTCTCTGCGATACCGGTGAGCAAGTCCAGCAGGAGCAGAAGTATCTGAATCTACTCATAAGCAGACAAGTGGACGGGATCATCGTGGCCCCAAGTGCACAGAGTGCTCCTGTTATTGCTTCTATCTTTGAAGGGGGAACGCCCGTTGTACTGCTCGATAGAGAACTTCCGGGAATGTCCTTAGACTTGGTGGAGTGCGACAACGAGAGTGGAGCGTTCGACGCAGTGTCGTATCTCATTGAACGCGGTCACTCACGTATATGCATTATTGCAGGAAGGGTAGCCGTTAGTACCGGTGCCCAGCGCTTAGCCGGGTACAAACGGGCCATGCAAGAACATGACCTGAAGGTCGATGATGAGCTGATCAAAGTTGGAGACTACCGTCTTGATCTGGCCTATCAAAAAACCAGGGAGGCGTTAGACACGCCTAACCGTCCTACAGCGATGTTTGTGTGCAATAACCAAATGACATTAGGGGCTGTAATGGCCATCCGTGACGCGGGTTTAAGAATTCCCGACGACATTTCTCTCATAGGATTTGACGATCCTGAATGGGCGCGTTTGATGGATCCGCCCATCACTTCAGTGGCCCAGCCAATCAGTCAAATGGGGACTAAGGCAGCAGAGATTCTGATGGCCCGTTTGAACGGTTCGATCAAATCTGGGCCATCAACAGCAACCTTGCCTCTGTATTTTACGGAACGGGCATCATGCCGAACCTTGAACAAGAGTTTGAGCCGGCGGGCCTTATGATACAAATCTGAATAACTACACTCATGCCCCTGGCCAGAGACCGACGAAGGGGGAGTACACAGTGTTGGAGTGGTGGAAAGAACGAGTGGTCTATCAGATTTATCCCCGCAGTTTTCAAGATACCAATGGTGATGGTATCGGAGATCTACCGGGGATTATTTCGCGTTTGGATGAGCTTAAGGATCTGGGAGTAGGGATTATTTGGCTGAGCCCTGTCTATCCTTCGCCCAACGTGGATTATGGTTATGACATTAGCGACTATAAGGCCATCCATCCAGAGTTTGGTACCATGGCCGACATGGATAGGCTCGTGGCTGAGGCAGCGAAGCGAGACATCAAGATCGTGATGGACTTGGTGATCAACCACACATCAGACCAGCACGCTTGGTTTCAAAAAAGCCGTGACAAAAATAGCCCTTACCGCGACTATTACATTTGGCGCGCAGGAAAGGGGAATAAGCCTCCGAACAATTGGAGCGGTTTTTTTGGCGGAGGGACCTGGCAGTATGATGAGCTGAGTGGAGAGCATTACCTTCATCTCTTTGCTAAGAACCAACCGGATCTCAATTACCGGAACCCCAAGGTCTTGGAGGAAGTAAAGGATATCATGCGTTTTTGGCTCGATAAGGGGATCGCGGGCTTTCGCTGTGATGTGATCAACATCCTATATAAGTCTAGTCTGGAGGACGGCAAACGGAGTTTGATTCTAACTGGCAGCGAACATTATCTCTCGCAAGAGGGAACCCACGAGATCTTGCGTACTTTGCGGCGTGAGGTTCTAAGCCACTACGATTGCTTTACGGTGGGAGAAACCGTCTTTGTGACCCCAAAGAGCGCACTGGACTTGATGGCTCCCGAGCGCAAGGAGCTCGATATGGTTTTCTCCTTTGAGCACATGGAAACGGATCAATACATAGTAAAGTGGTTTAAACGCCGGTTTCATGCAGGACGGTTTGCCAAGAGTATCAGTAAGTGGCAGAATGCCCTTCCATGGAACGCGAACTACTTTGAAAATCATGATCAACCTCGTTCTGTATCTCGTTTCGGGGACGATGGGACCTACTGGGAGAAGTCTGCCAAGCTCCTTTGCATTATGCTCTTGACGCTCCGCGGAACTCCATTTATCTACCAGGGCCAGGAGATCGGGATGACCAACTTTGACTTTACCTCTATGGAAGAGTTAAAGGATGTTGAGTCTCACAACATTTACGGCATTGCCAAACGTCTGGGATTCCCAAAATCCATACGGTGGAGAATGATCGAAGCCACGTCAAGGGACAATGCGCGCACGCCCATGCAGTGGAATGATGGACCTTACGGTGGATTCAGCACGGTGCAGCCGTGGATTGGTGTAAACAGCAACTATAAGACGATCAACATGGCAGCGCAGATCGGTGATCCCGATTCCATTCGTACGATGTACAAGGAAATGATCGCCCTGCGGGCGGGGAGCGTGACGCTTAAAGAGGGCGTCTTTGAGGCGCTGCAGATTTCAAAAGAACACTTTGTTTATCGGCGCAGCCACCAAGGCGAGTCCCTAGTCGTTCTCCTCAACTTCTCGTCGAAGGCGAAAGAGGTTCGCTCTGCAGGGACGACGGTAGTGATATCGAATTATGAACGAGAAGTCTACGATGGGACGCTACGACCCTACGAAGCGGTGATCATCAAGGAGTCGTAGTCAAATCAAGGAGGAGTTTCATGGAAACGGCAGCAAAACGCAATGTTTATGCCTTTGGCCTGGGAACAGTGGGACGCGACATGGTCTATACGATGGTAACGATGTATTTGATCTTCTACTTGACCGATATCCTTGGGGTTTCCAGCGCTGCCCTCTGGTGGATCAATGGAATCATTCTCGTTGCACGTATCTTCGACGCACTCAATGATCCGATTATGGGCGTCATTGTTGATAACACGAAGACGAAGTATGGGAAGTTTAAGCCCTGGATTGCCTTTGGCGCTTTTGCTTCTGGTCTTGTAACAATCCTATTGTTCACCGACTTCGGTTTAACCGGAACCAGTTTCGTGGTAGTTTTCGGCCTGTTTTACTTCCTGTGGGGGATTACGTACACCACAAATGACATCTCCTATTGGTCAATGCTCCCATCGCTTAGTATGAATCAGCAAGACCGCGAAAGAATCGGTTCCTTCGCCAAAATTTGCGCCAATGTAGGTCTCTTTTCCGTGGTAGTGGGGCTGGTTCCCTTAACAAACATGCTAGAATCTGGGTTTGGTAGCATGACCACAGCTTACACTGTATTTACCGTAGCGCTCGTTGTAGTCATGTGGTTGGGCCAAGCGATAACGATCTTTGGCGTAAGGGAGAAGAAAGATGTCTTTAAAGAGGAAACTTCCACGACGCTTAAGGGCATGTTTCGAGCCATTGTCGACAATGACCAACTGCTTTATACTGCGATTTCCATGTCTTTGTTCATGATTGGCTACGTCACAACCACAAGTTTTGGCTTGTACTTCTTTAAGTATGCCTATGGTGATGAGGGCATGTACTCTGTCTTTGCCTTGATACTGGGAGTCTCGCAAATTGGTGCACTAGCCGTCTTTCCACTCTTTAGCCGGCGCTTCAGCCGAAAAACGCTCTATGCCGTAGCAACTGCGCTTGTTGTCGTCGGCTACTTAATTTTCTTCTTTTCTCCCATGAACATGCTCTACATTGGCACAGCTGGAATTCTGATTTTCCTTGGGCAGGCTTTTATTCAAATCCTTATGCTCATGTTCCTGGCTGATACGGTGGAATACGGTCAGTGGAAACTCGGTAAGCGAAACGAGAGCGTAACATTTTCGGTGCAACCCTTCATTAACAAAATCGGAGGTGCCATTGCCAGCGGAATTGTGGGAGCAACCGTCATTATATCCGGGATCAATGATGCTGTAACACCGTCGGACGTAACCGCAGAGGGTCTTCTCATCATGAGATTTGCCATGTTAATTTTGCCTCTGCTTTTCATCTTGCTGGGCTACTTGATCTATAGGCGTAAGTACAAGATCGATACGCATATGTATCAACAGATCCTAACGGAGTTGCAGGAACGAGGAGATTTGAGACTGAGTTAACACAAGACGATCTTGAAATTGGCAGGAGGGACTCGCTACCCTTTGACGAAGATTGAGAACAATCAACATCGGTTATTACCAGCGAAGGGAGATTACGCAGTGAGTCAGACGAACGCCATGGATTTAGTGGAGAAACTCTATGGCACAAAGCGCAGGGAGGGATTGGATAAGTATAGTGTACAACATCCTTTGGACGTAGTTGATTTTTGCTTTTTGAACTTGCAGCAAGACAACATTCGCATTATTCGGCTCCTGAATGTGGCCATACTTCATGATGTGGTGGAGGATTACTCGAAGGACGGATACACCCTAGAGCGGGTGCGATCCATGGTTGGTCTGGGACCCAAAGAAACGAAACTCCTGGATTTGATCACGAGAAAGCAAGGTCAGGAAGATCGCTATCTGCCTGAATTATTCGCTATGGAAGATGGTGCCATACTTAAGCTGGCGGATCGCATTGCCAACCTAAAGGATCTGCGCAAATGGGTGGAGAAAGAGCAGGGCTTCACCGAACGAGCATCGGACATTTTTAAGAAGTATCGCCATGAAACGAGAGAAATGCTTGCGTTAACACGAAGGAATTACTCTAAGCAAATGCAGGATCCGAACCATCCCATATGCCGTCAGATAGAAATCCTGCAGGAAGAGTTTGCTGGATTGGAAAGCCTTTACATGCAGCAATATGGTGATGCATAACGCCCTTATCGTAGTATGAAGGAAACACCCGTACTGTACTAGTACGGGTGTTCATTTTAGTTCGCCCTGCATGGGTATAGTCTAACGGGTGAAAGTCCCGAACACACCCTGATAGTGGGAAGTGTATAGCTGAAGACAAGGGTGTCCTCCGCGAGGAAGAATCTGAAGGAAGTCGTAGGCA
>Ga0265293_10013068_pt1 | contig 10862 bp, 12 predicted proteins | sample Munlanlewell138R_FD_192505 | JGI IMG/M metagenome (GOLD analysis project Ga0265293, IMG submission 192505) | Leachate microbial communities from a municipal landfill in Southern Ontario, Canada - Leachate well 138R | ecosystem: Engineered > Solid waste > Landfill > Unclassified | place: Canada... | reverse complement strand
CCGGCATTGATTATGGTTTTGGCAATAATCTTTGCATACTTTTCTGCCTTAGCTTTTACGACAAGATTCTTTTCATCAGCCCGGTGTGCATCCATATATTTATTGACAAGGTGAAGCATATTGTTGCCGTCCGAGCGGGTGGGATTTCGCAGATCAATGACCGCCACATGATAGCCATAGTGATCACGGGCAATGGCTCCGTAGTTTCGATAGAGATCTCCTTTGGTATCAGTGGTAAGAAAGCTCATACCGCTGGCACATGCATATTCAAGATTAGGATAAAGAAAAAAGGCAGTTTTACCCACACCGGATGCACCAATCATCAGGCAATGGACATCATCGGTGTCCACCAGTGCAGTGAGTTCATTTTTCTTGCCTATGCTTCCAAGGATTAACCCCTGCTGATTAACTTGAGGTAGTGCTATACCCTTTCGCCATTCCTTTGGCTTAAAAGGTATGTGTTTGTAGGTGCTTTTAATTTCATTCTTGGTAGAAAACCTTGCTGTGCCATGTTGTCCATCACCCACTGTACGGGATTTGATTCCGTTGAGGGTATAGTAATGGGCTAAAATTGAAAGACCGCCAATGACTGTAAACATCAAGGCGGCCGCTGCTATGAGAATATAAACTTGTGATGGCATGAATAACTCCTTTCGGTTTGGTATATTTTGTGCTATAGTAATTGTATAAAAGAATGATAATGTGCCTGTTATACAACCACAGTTAAACATTTATAGCATTTCGACGATATATCATATAACTAAAGACTTCTTACAGAAAACAAATATAAAAGGAGGAATAAAAATATGATGCTATCTTCTTTAAACAAATTAACCCCTTATTATTTGAATCAAACTAATATAAACAGAAATAACCATACAGATAATTTCAACACTGATTTTAAAGAGATGATGTCTAAAGCAACTTCAAAAACAGAATCTATGTTAGATGCTTCAGCAATGAAAACATTCGTAAATGATACAGTGGATGTTGATGCTTATTTATCACAATTACAGATGAGATTTGGGTCTAAAATATCAGTGCAAAGTATGGAATACAGTAAGGCTAACATTAACCATATTGGTGGCTCAACAATTGGAACAGGAAATGTGATTATAGCACCTAACATTCTTGAAAAAATGGCTTCTGACCCCAAAGCCAGACAGTATTATGAAAAAAAGATACAAGGTCATTTTGATGCCATACCAAAGGCAAATGCCTTTATGGCAATGCATGGTAGACAAATCGTTTCAAGTGGTGTTATTGTCCACCCCAATGGGGAGGTAACATATTATTCTTCGAGTGATTATACACCAGAAGAAAAAGCACGCCTTGAAAAAGCCATGAAAGAAGAAGACGAAGCTAAGGCTAAAAAACGGGAAGAACAAAAGAGATTGGATGAGATTACGGCAAATAGGCATCTACAGGTAATGTTCAACACAGTGCCAGATATTGAATTACTTAGCTCAAATATTTCTGAATATAACCTTTCTCAAACACAATTAAACATTAACTTCGGTATATTACAACCAATGATATATCGTTCAAAAGAGTAGTATTTAGTAACCAACTATAAATAATTAAAGGACAAGGCAGAGCAGTCGGTAAAATAACCGCCCTGCCTTTTTTCATGCCATCCTTATTTCAAAGCCATCCTGTACTTGCTGATTGTTTAGTAAATCATCATTCCAGTCCTTACCTTGTGACATAAGTAGACAGCATTTATATCCGTTTTCCGCAAGCTGATTTTTAAACCTTTCTAACGCTTTGTATCCAGCTTCATCATTGTCAAGGCAGAGGGCTACCTCTTTAAGGTGAGGATTTAGCTCGAGCATTTTCATCATGGGCTGGCTGCCCACTCCGCAAAGGGCAACATAGCTGTGTGCTTGCCAATCCTGTGGATGCAGTGTGATATAAGACAGTAAATCAATGGGTGCCTCAAAAACATAAAGGCGGTCACTGCTGCCGACATAATGAAAGCTATATGCCGGATTGCAGCCATACACATTTCCTTTGAAGCTTATGCCCTTGGTATAAAGTCCTCGCTTATGTGCATGGCGAGGTACTCCGTTTTCATCCAATCCAACGAACACCGCATTATGGTATTCTTTGTTACCGTCTTTTGATTTTTCGCAGGATTCATAGAGCAATTTTTCTTTGGCAAAGAAACTGACTACATCCCGGTCTATTTTTCTTGTTTTTACAAGGTAAGCATAAACTCTGCGCATATTTGAATGTGCATCAGGCAGTTTGAAAGGCTTTGGCTCTTCCTGTCTTTTTTTCTTCGCAGGAATATATTCAATGCCCTGTTCACCGCCTAACAATAAAATTACCGCATCAGGAAAAGACAGGTTATAAAAGTTCTTAACGAAATCTATGGCATAGCCGCCACGCTCTTTTGAATGATCATACCATTCGTTGCCACGGACAGTGATGCTGCGGTCTGATGCAAGCCGCTTTTCTCTGCCGCTGGCAATGAGCTTTTCACCCTGGCGGCATAAAAAATCTATAAGATCAACATTATTGGCACGGTATTTTTGTTCCTCTGTAAAATGAATATAGTTTCCCATAGGAGCCTCCTATCTGTGGCGATTGCCGATGCGATGAAAAAACACCGGGCGATTAACGCTCCGGTGCTGCTTTGGCATGAGTATTTTTTTAAGGTGTAGCTTACTAATTTTTTCTTTTTGTTTCTTCATACAGATCCTCCCATCTTTATATGGTGTGCATAGACTGTTCATGATCATCATGCTTGTGACCCTGCGCCTGCTTCTTAGCCCTTATCTTCTGCAAAAGTTTCCGATCGGCACGCTGGTTCGGCGGTATCCTTGCTGGTGCGGTGTCACCGATAATGCGGCTCATATGGTGCAGTAGCCTTGTAGCTGCCAGCATCACAGACGGTTCTTTAAACTCATCTATATGGTCAAGAAAAAACTGGGCATAGATGTTGCCCTGCGCTGCCGAGAGTGTGAACCACTTTAGGGCTTCTTCTTTATCTTTCAGAATATCTTTCCCCATCAGATAAAGCTTTCCAAGGGTGTACTGGGCATATTGATTTCCTTGTTTTGCAGAAGAGGTCAAATATTGCAAAGCTGTTTCCACATTCTTTGGGACATCCTCTCCTGTAAGATAAAGCTTTCCAAGGCGGTATTCGGCAAATTCATTTCCCTTTATAGCTGCGCTTTTTAAATATGAAATTGCCTTTGCTACATCCTTTGGAACATCTTCACCTCTTAGATAAAGGCAGCCGAGGGCATATTCTGCAAACTGATTTTTCTGTGTAGCGGAAAGGTTAAGCCAACGCAAGGCTTCAGGGATATCTTTTAAAATACCTTCACCGCCCAAGTACAGCTTGCCAAGCTGATAGGCGGCAAAGGAGTTTCCCACCAATGCCGCTTTTTCAAAATAGCTTCGCGCCTGATGGATATTCTTTTCTGTGCCGATACCGTTTAGAAGCATCCAGCCAAGGCGATATTGAAGCTTATCATCATGGCTTTGTTTTTCCAAGGAAGTAAATCCATGAAATGCATTAGTGAAATGTTTTTCTGCTTTCATTTCATTTTTATCACAGCCAATGCCGTCACGAAACATTTTGCCTACTTCAAAACTGGCATAGGGAAAACCTTGTATAGCTGAGCGTAGGTACAATTCAAATGCGGTTTGGTGATTTTGTTCCACACCGTTCCCCCTATAATAAAGACCGGCAAGAGAATACTCCGCATATTTATGTTTTTCACCTGCGGATAGAGTAAGCCACTGAGCGGCTTTTATATATTCCTGTTCTGTACCAAGTCCTGCTGCATACATCTTCCCAATACGATACTGCGTATACTTCCAAGGCTTTTCAGACTCGGCAGCATGGAATGCTGTGAATGCCTTTTCATACCACCGATGTGATTTATCAGCATCTTCACTGCATCCAAGACCATCCGCATTCATTCTACCAAGATCATACATGGCAAGAGAATTATTCCGCTCTGCTTCCAAAAGCAACAGGCTATAGGCCTTTTCAAAATCCTGACTGATTCCGGCATCCTCATCACCATAGAAAAATTGTTTTGCCTGCTTATAGTCCTCGCTCCACCATGAAGGGCTGCGGTTTTTACCATGGTGACTATTCTCTTGTTTCTGTGGTTCAATGTCGCCCCAAATATCGTCTGCATTTTCTGTCAGGAAAGAGTCAGGCGGCATACTACTATGGGCAGGAGGGTCGGGTATAATAGAATCTGCTGTTTCCGGTTCATCAAAGATAAATCCTCCTTTTGAAATTTCCATCGCTTCTTTTATAACCATATTACGAATAGATTTAAAGTCACTGCATTTTGAAAGCGGCAACTGCGGAGACGGTGTTTCGGTATAGATATTCTCAATCTGCCCCTTTGCTTTTTGCCATAGGGTATAAGCTTTGGCCACTCTTTCATCCTTGGCAAGCTCATCTACAATTTCATCCACCACATTTTTTAGTTCTGCTTTGAGATAACCATATTGTTTTTTCCCTGTGGTAGATTTTAGATGCTCCCCAAGATAAGTGATAAACTCTTCAATTCTTTCGTTTCTAAGGGTATCACCTTGCATTTGTATCAGCAGTTTTCGAAGTGCAGTGCGTGCTTCTTTAGTAAGATCATCCCGCTTTTGAGTTTTTTCTCCGTATAAAGGGATCAGCTCCTGCCGGAAAATTTCCGTTGCAAGAGCTGATTTCATTTTACGAATCCCCGCCTTGGTAAGATATCCTTCATTTGGATTTGTGCTGTAACAAATCATATGGACATGAGGATGATGGCTCTCATTATGAAATGCCGCATACCATTTTAGATTGTCCGGATGAATTTTAAGGCTTTCCGCAAATTCAATCGCCTTAGAAGAAATCAGCGACTTCCAGCTGCCAGCGTTTTCGAATCCAAATTTTACAGCATCCTCACGGCGAAGGGAAATAATAGGTGTCCACACATTACCGCTATGCTCTGCAATCTCTTTTGCAACTTGCGAAAGAATAAGCGGATGCTCTCCAACTGTAAACAGACCATGGGTATCAAACTTTTCTACTCTGGGACGGTTTGCGATGTAGTCAAGGTATTTTTCTTTATCACCAATTTGTTCGATATGCTGTTCCAATGTGATAGAAATAAATTCAGAAGCATTTTCACGGTTTGGTTTCGCAAGATAGTCCTCATACTCCAGTGACTCTTTGCTGTCGGGAAATTCACGAATGATTTGAGAGATAAGGGACTGCTGCTTTTTGGTGCTATGCCAAGGTGCCTTAGCGTTAGAAACCTTTTCTACACCGTCACGGGTAGCAATGTATTTGACCAGATGATTTAGATGGGATGCAGCTTTCCCGCCTTTAAGATAACCGTTTTTAATAACCAGTCTTGCCATTAGATATCAACGCCTTGCTGGAATAAAACTGCATCATCCAGTTTGATTTTCCCCTTAGTCTTTTTTACTTCTGCAACGCATCGACCCCGAAGACTTTGCAGCTCACTATCGGTGACTTCCAGCGTGGCAGCTAAAAGATGCATCATCATACTAATCTCCACCGACAAGCGGAAGAGGTTGTTTGCCACACGATTTTCTGTATTTTGCAAAGTACCTTGAATGGCTCCAAGTAAATTTTGTGATAAAAAAGATGTGCTGTTTTGACAGCTTAAATATCCCATATAGAAATCCACCGCTTGTGAAATAAACTCGGTATGGTTTTTCATATTCTTTGCCTGCATAATGGCTTCCATGTTTTGAATCATATCCGGGTAGAGCCATGCCACTACCCGCTGTTTCAGCTCGGTTTTATTCTCATTCATTTGATCAAATCTCCTTATATTTTTCTGACAGCACCATGGGGAGCACCCTGCAAATGCTGGCACTGCTTGGGTTAGATAAGTGCTACAGCACCTACGAGAGCATAACAGACGATTTACAGCACCTTTGCCGAAATTTTAGCCTGTGGGAAAAAGGCTGTATTTATGGTGCAAAGGCGGTCGGCACTGCCGTCCGCTGTGACCGAGAGGTGCGTTTACAGCACCTCTCTTTCTCCTGCTGTATTTTAAACCTATGGGTTCACGGTTATGGTGAGATTGTTTTGCTTGCTTTTGATCTGTGCTGCCTGTCCGCAAAGCTCCCCCAAATTGCCCTCTAATGTGCCAAGTGGTGTTACTGTTCTACCCATGGGCTGAAAAGCCCACACAGGGGCAAACAATGGGCGACAGGGGGGAGTGTGCTGTTCTCCTGCATTTGCCGTTTCATACCTTACTTTAGATTGTCCCCTGCGACTGGTTGGGTGCCGCTGCGTTATTTTTCTCTTTCTGTTTTTTAGCTTTTGGAGCAGGCATGCTGTCAGCGGTTTCATCAATGTATTCACGCACTGCCGCCGGTACATATTTTTCATAAAGCTTTTGCAAAGCTTCGCCCAGCTCCTGCTCAATAGAAACATCCTTTTTCTCCATATATCGTTTTGTTGCACCAAGTTTTTGGGACTCCATCTTAAGTGTGATGTTATCTTTTTTCATTGTGTTATTCCTCCTTCATTGAAAACTAATAAATGTAATGCGGGGTTCCAGTTCTTGTTCCTCACCTGTGAAGGCAGGAGAGTCTGCAAACTTCTCTGCATATTTTTCTGCCTGCTCACTTGTTAGGGAAATAAAATCGCCCTCCATACTATCGCCGCAAATAAAAAACGGACCGCAGATAATATCATCACCAAGCCAACGATTGGGTTTCATACCATTGAGCTTGCCTTCTTCGTTACATACCAGCAAACAGTCATCCTCCAAACCAATAACTTGAATGAGACCGCCAACCTCAGCCTGTAATCCGCCAAGATCATTTTGAATTTCCTTTATAACCGGCGGCTGACCAACATCGATTTTTAATACTTTAATCGTATTACTCATAAAATTTCCTCCTGAATTTATAGTTTTTCGCTAGTTCAGCTTCACAAAGAACTGCTTATTTAAATATGCTGCATCGACATTTCTGTTTTCTCGTGAACACTATTTGGGCAGAAATCCAGATAAAATGTCATATCGAAGCTATCCTCAGTCATTTCCACTTCAGCTATTTCATCTGCACTGCTTAAAATATGGAGCAGCTGCTCACCGATTCCATTGCCGTTTTTTATAGTAATCCCGTAGCGTTCTTTAATCTCATCAAAGTCTGTAATCCAATTTCCGCTCTCCGTATGCAGGCATCCTTCCCTAATAAGGGCATCTGCAAGTTGCAGCATTTGTTGATTGAAATAGGGTTTTATACGGGGCAGCCATGCAACATATCTGGCATAATCATAGCCCTGACTTTCTACAAGGAAGCCATCATCTGCCTGCTCACTTAGCAGAAGAAGAGAGTGCCGAACACCTTTTTCATCAACATACATAGACTCCTTATGGTCTTTAATAAAATCTTCATCCTTAAGAAGCCCTCTTGAAAAGGCTTTAAATTTTTGTTCCGGTAGAATAACAACTGCCTCTATAAAGGCTTCGCTTAAATTAAAAGTCGGTATTTTTCTTTCAAAGGGTACTTGTAATTTCATCGATTTGACTCCTTTCATTAAGGTAAATAACTTCTTGGGTTTTGCTTTTCTCCGCCTATTCGCACCTCAAAGTGCAGGTGGTTCCCAGTGCTTCTACCTGTAGATCCCACTTCAGCAATAACACTTCCGGCATCTACGGTCTGCCCTTCACTTACAAATATTTTGGAGCAATGAGCATATAGAGTCACAAATCCACCGCCATGATCCATCATCACATGGTAGCCATATCCACTGGTTGAATAGCGAACCATATAAACTGTGCCGGGTAGTGCCGCCCGAATAGATGTGCCCTTGGGTGCCCCAAGATCAATTCCGCCATGCCCTGCACTCATGCCGGTGAAGGGGTCTTTACGGTAGCCAAACTCCGAGGTGACCATGCTTCGCCAATTCTCTCCAAGGGGTGAGCAGAAACCATCTGCTCCAATAAAGGGTCCGGATGATAGGGGCAAGCTGTTTGACCATTCATCGAATTCTTTGCCATAGGTTGGTGCCGGTCTGCCATAAAGCACACGGTAATAAATCTCTGTTGCATTGATTTGGCTTTCATGGGTAGTGGCTACCCCCATAGATGAAGAAATATTTTCATATACTACGGGCAGTTCCCTGATGGGAACCGCCACGATATAGGTTTCTTCCTCAGTAGTTTCATTGCCGTCAGTATCGGTGGAGGTGACCGTTCTGCTTCGTTCTTCATAGGTGACAAATGAGTCTACAAATTGTCTGTGCCCAAGTCTTGAGGGGCTATCTGCGCCGAAAAACAGAGAATAGAAAATAGCCTTAACCCTTACCGAGTCGAGGCTTTCTCCATCTTCCATGTCACCATTTATTGAGGCAATGGTGCCGTCTAAAAGAGTAAAACAGTTTCTCATATCTTCAATATATCCACGGTAATCCTCGGGAACATTGCCCGAAATAACTCCGCCGTCAAAGCACAGGCCTACTGCTGTATTGTTGTGATCTGATGTACCTGATAACAAACTGCAGATTAGAACAATGATTAAAATAACAGGGGATAGAATCAAACCGATTGTCCAGCAAATGGTTTTACGGACTCGTTCATCTGATAGGGCTGTAGCAGCAGCTTTTGCCGCCATTGTTATCGTTGCCGGGTCTGCCATAACATCACCACCATTTCAGATTGCCAAATCCAAACAGATCCTGCTGCTCTAATTCCGGTTCACTTTCCATAAGCTGTTCGGTATAGTCTATTGCCTGCTCCAAAATAGCAGGGTCAAACCCTGCACTTTTATATCCTTCAAGGATGGTATTGTAATAGTAATCAGATGGATAACCCAGACGATGTCCCGGAGTCATGATGTAAACCATGGCGGGAACAGTTTTCTCGTCCAGTAAGAGCTCCATGGTTTCTTTTTCATAAAACCTTGGAAAACCCTCGTAGACATCAAGCGCTTTTTCATCACCCGGCTTGATTTTCCAGAGTAAAATGGGAACAGAGCTTCCAATACAAGGTTCAATGGTAGCTACCGCACCATGACCGCTCCCCCTAAAAACAAGGGCATAATCTTTGATTTCAGATGTTCCTACCACCTTGGCAGTGGGGCATCTTTTTGCCATTTGGGGCAGATTAAGATTGCTGCCGTAGGCAATATATAGTTTGTTTTCCATAAGCACTCCCTCACATTGACATAGTAAAAGCGGGGGATTCCTCATCCTCCGCTTCCAAAACAATTTCTTCAGTTGGTTGTTGTTCTGCTTCTTCCGCCTGCATCCTTTCCGCCTCACGCTTTTCTCTCAGTCTTTCCTTTTGCCTTTCCGCTTGGGCAGGGTCTTTCCAGGCAATGCAGCCCTCAAGATGATCCAGCAGATGTTTTCGGGCTGTTTTAAATTCATCACCTATCAAACCAAGACGCAAAAGCCATACACGAAAGGTATATTTTTCATTGGTAGATTCAGTTTTTATCGGACTTGCAGAACGCTGATTAAGAGCCTGTGCTGTGATTGCAAGACAGAATTGAACATAGGCTTTAATTTTACCAGCATGCAAATCACCGTTAAAGGCACGAAATTCAACCGTGCCTTTTTGAAATACACTATGCAGATTCAAACAGCGATAGCGACTGGAATGATAATGTTCCCGACTGCCATCGCCTCCGTTATACCAAATACTTTTAAGTTTTTCTAAAGTAGCTGGCTTTTTACGATTAATCTGCTCTAAAAAGATTGGATCAATCTTCTGGCAGTAGCTGGTTTCTCTGCCCCTTGAAACCTTTAGCGCTTTATAAATCATATCTTCTTTTGCAGCCATGATGTTGACAAGATTGCGAAGCTTCGGAGCCTCAAACGGAGCCGCATTGATGTGGATATGAATTCCGCAGGAAGAATTAACAAAAGCACCTGCACCCCTTAATTTTCGTATCATTTCCTGTACGGTTTCAATATCTTTGTACTGACAGATGGGGCTGACCAGCTCAACACTGTAGCTCCTGTCGGCACTCACTTTTCTGCGCCCTTCTTTTCTTTGGCAATCAATGCTGGCATCACTCATAAGTTTCCATTTTCGCCCTTCGCCGTCACGGGCATAATAAACATCGTAATAGGTGCCTTCATATTCCTTAGTCGTGCCTAAATATTCGGCAATTACCTCTGCGGCACGGCTTCTTGTAACACCTGTCATCTCAATTTCAATTCCGAAATCCTGGCCTTGTATCTCCATTTAATCACCGCCCTTACCACATTCTGTGCTGGAGCGTATGGTCTTTTTCATGTGTCAGTCCTGCCGTTTCTGCAGCTGAGTTTATGAAACTGCAAAGTCTCTCCCTTCGCCAAGTATCAATTAAATGACGACCGCATTCTTCATTGAGAGCATTGATTTTTAAGACCGTATCTTTAACACATTCAGAAATAGCGGCAGGATCACCTTCCGCCAATATGAGATCATCAATATATTCGTCTAAAATTTTCTCCATCAAAGACACATCTTCCGGTGTATAATGATATCCCCCGGCGTAAGGATTAGGATATTCTTTTCCGTCCATGCAGTACCGTAAGTTTTCTAAAATAGCAGGACGTTCTTCATTCTCTGATTTTTGGTATTTCTCCATAAAGGCTAAAATATCCGCTTCCCGATTCGGTGTGTAGCGGATAAAAGAGAGCATATCTTCAAGAAGCCCTGTTTTAGTCTCTTTATGATTTTTTAATTTGTCCATTGTTTTTCTCCCTTCTATATTATCTTCCACCTGCTTTTCCAAACAGTTTTTCCTTGTATAAAGGGGCATGGACTGCAAGGTTATACCGCTCAATGCCGCATTTATATAAACACACACCTCGCTGCGGAAAACGAATAAGGTTGTATTCCGATTCTTCAAGCTGGAGGGAATCC
>Ga0265293_10013067_pt1 | contig 10863 bp, 7 predicted proteins | sample Munlanlewell138R_FD_192505 | JGI IMG/M metagenome (GOLD analysis project Ga0265293, IMG submission 192505) | Leachate microbial communities from a municipal landfill in Southern Ontario, Canada - Leachate well 138R | ecosystem: Engineered > Solid waste > Landfill > Unclassified | place: Canada... | reverse complement strand
GCAAGTCATCAGACTAAACCCGCAAGTAAATAATCCCGATTTAATCTACCCCGGCATGATTTTAACAATCAAGCAGGGCCAAGCCTGCCCGAGAAATGTTGTGGATTTTGTGAACAGATTTATGGAAAACAAAACGGGGGGCCATTATTACAAGCCCAGTGAGTACATGACTGCAGAGGCAGAAGGTAAAATAGATCCCAGACTGTTAACCGGAATCAAAAGTCCTTACAATTCTGACTATGACTTTATATCGTGTTACCAAAACAATCCCCATGAGTTTGTCAGTTTAGTAGCTCTTTATAGACGTAATCACGGATTTCAGGGCGTTCATGATATTGTGCTGGAGCACATTATTGTAACGACCAGGGACGGCCGTCCTAAAGTGGCGGATGTCAATGTGCAGGTAGTGTTAAGGGTTAGTTGGGCTTAAGTCCGGGTTTTAGAAAACCATAAAAATAAATCAGGCTAATGTTTTAAATTTAAGCTGGAAAACTTCCGCAGGAAAACCGCCCTTTGCAAGATCGGCCCGTATATCAAAAAAACGGAACAGCTTCCGGCTGTTCCGTCAAATTTTACCAGTCCAATATAAGACCGAGTGAATATCCATAAGCCAACACCCTAGGCCTGCCGCTTACCTATTTAAATATTTTATTACTTGCTCCTTCAACTTGGCCTTTAAAAATTTGCCTGCTATTGTTCTGGGAAGCTCATCCATAAATAAGACCTCATCGGGAAGCCACCAATCCGGGAATTTTTCAGCAATAGGCTCTAAAATATCCTTCTGCTTCAGTTGGTCCCGGTAACCGTCTTTTAAAACTACGCAAGCAACCGGTCTTTCGCCCCATTCCTGGCTGGGCACTGCCACCACTGCAACTTCCAATACCCCTTCCAGCTCTAAAATTGCATTTTCCAGTTCCACCGGAGAGATCCATTCTCCGCCGCTCTTTATTAAATCCTTAGTCCGATCCATGAGCTGAATAAAGCCTTCCTCGTCAATTGAAGCTATATCACCAGTGTGCAGCCAACCATCCTTAAAAACCCCGTTAGAATCGTCATCCCGATAGTATTCACCGGCAACCCAAGGCCCCCTCAAAAGCAGCTCGCCCCTTTCCTGTCCATCCCACAGAACCTTACCTTGAGGGCCTACAATTTTCATTTCCAGACCGGGTGCCAAAATTCCCTGCTTGGCTCGAAACATGATTCTTTCTTCAACGGGCAGCTCTTCCTGATAGCTTTTTAGACGGGAAACAGTTACTAAAGGGGTGGTTTCCGTCATACCATAGGCCTGACAAAGGGGAATTCCTAATTTATCATAAGCTGCAATCAAAGAAACCGGCACGGCAGAGCCGCCGCTAATAGCTGCCCTAAGGGAAGTTGCATCATGAAGTCCTTTTTCTAATACCATCAATAAACCCAGCCAAACTGTAGGAACACTAGCTGCAACGGTCACTCTTTCTTTAGACATTAAATCGGCTAGGATCTCCGGCGTAAAATTCGGCCCGGGCAAAACTTGCGTGGTTCCAAACCAAGTAGCTGCATAAGGCAGCCCCCAGGCGTTGACATGAAACATAGGCACTATCGGCATACATACATCCGCTTCCGTTAAGGCAAGCGTCTCACCCAAACCCACTACCAAGCTGTGGAGAACCACCCCGCGGTGGGTATAAACCACCCCTTTTAAGGTCCCAGATGACGAAAAAGTATAGCAAAGGCCCGCAGGGGAATATTCGTCCAGGTCCTTTACAAATTGAAAGTTGCCGTCCCCGCCTTCCAACAGACCCTCATAAGAAAAAAGGGGGTTCAGGGTGGAATCCGGAAGCTTCTTACTGTCGGACATCACTATATAGGCCTTCACCTTGGGCAGTTGATCTTTAATTTTCTCAATTTGAGGCAGCATTTCCTCATCTACTAACAGCACCTTATCTTCGGCGTGATTGATCATATTAACCAAATGCCGTGAAGAAAATTTAATATTGATAGTATGAACAATTGCACCCAGGCCCGGAATGGCAAAATAAGCCTCCAGATGCCTATGGTGATTCGACCCGATGGTTCCGACACGATCCCCTTTTTCTACCCCCAAAGACTTCAGGGCGCTGCTTAGCCGACGTGTTCTTTCTCCTACTTCACGGTAGGTTAAACGGTGGATTTGGTCTAGGGTTCTGGAAACTATCTGCTTCTTTGGATATAATGTTTCCGCCCTTTCCAGCATGGTGCTAATGTTTAAATTATAAGGCATCATGGCTCTTCCTCCTAGATTTAGTCTGACTTACCCAATGTCAATCCTTAAACTGAGGTCTCCCTGTTTGATACTACCGGGCTAGAATTAATTTTTCAATTTTCCTACTTGTTTGAATATATGTTAGCCTTATTTTAACACAAAATCAAGCCTATTTCTGTGGTTAACTTTTCTAAAAAGTAGGCGACCCCTGTAAAAAATGCAGCAAAAATAGCATAATTCCATTCCAAACGCCATGTGCCGTAATAGCAGCATAAAGTGAGTTAGTTTTGTGATATAAATAGGCAAGGGCCATTCCCCCCAAAGCCAGGGGCAGAAATCTAAGTAAATCAAAGTGCATTAAGCCAAAAATTAAACCGGACACAATAATGCCACCGGCCAAGCCTAAATATTCTTTAATAACCGGAAAGAGTAAGCCTCGGAAATATATTTCTTCGGCTAAAGGGGCAATAAACACTCCCAGTAAAAACAAAACAAATAACTCCGAAAAGGAATTCGCCTTAATCACCAACTGGGCAAAGGGCTGCATTTCACCCTCGAAGGGCTTAATCACTTCTATTAAAGCCCCGCTCAATACTACCAGCACGAAGATCAGCGGTCCAAATTTTAAACCTCCGCTGAGCCCTCTAGGCAAATTCTCCAAGCCTAGGCCAAAATCCCTTAATCCCCAGTGCCAATAATGCCTGGCAAGATAAAGGGCAACAAGAATAATCAAAATTCCTTGGATGATACTAATTGTAGTTATAAAAAACATTTCATTATTTATTTTAATTATTTTAGATAAAAAAAGGGCGAGCAAATTATTAAAAACCAGTATTGCGGGCAGTACTAAAAATAGTGAAATAGCTTGAAAAAAGGACCCAAACCTGAGGCTTTTTTCATTATTCATACAGGATCCTCCTCCCAGGCAAAATACATTGTTTGCGCCTTAATTATAGTAATTCAAGAAAGATTAAGCAAATCCTACCTAAACTTAAAAATCCTTATTTTTTTGAATGCGTCAATCCATGTTCCGCAAAAAATCTTTAACCTTGTTGACATAAAAAGCTGTCAACTCCGAAGCGGCCTCCTGAGAGAAGCTTTCGCTATAAATTCTATAGGCAGGCTCATCCGGATCAGGCAGAATCAAAGCCCAACTGTCATCTTCATAGATTTTAATCCCATCAACCAACTCAATTTTATTTTTCCCTTTTTCTTCAATTATTTTTCGCATAAATTTTCCGCCTGCTTCCCGGGGGCAAGCAATGGTTTGCATCTCCATATAAAATTTTGGTATTTCCTCCACCAAAGCAGACAAACTCTGTTTGCTTTCCGCCAAATATTCAAGTATTTTTAAAAGGGATAATAACCCGTCAAATTGCAGGGATTGCTGGTTAAAGTCCCCTTGCAATTTTGAAAATCTCAACTCCTTTACAACCTCCATCAGTTGAGCATCCCCGGTTTTGATTCTAATAATTTCTCCACCAAAATTTTCTGCCAATACCTCCATTGCCTGTGGAGCGGTAACGGGAACGGCAACTTTTGCTTGGGGATTCTTTTTAAAAATAATCAAAGCCACTAACAGTAAGTACATGTTTTCATCAAGGATCTGGCCTTTTTCATCCACTAAAAAAAGCCTTACTCCCTGGGAGTCTAAATAGGCTCCTAGGTTGCCTCCCCTTGCTATTACTTCGTTTGCTAGGTTCTTTAGTGCTTCCGGAACACTTGTGGAAGGAATGGTTTCAGTATCCGGAAGACCTGTAATCCCCAAAACATTTACTCCCAGCCTTTTTAGTAATTGAGGGAGAAAGGTTGTTAAAGAACTTAAGTTTGTTCCCACCACTAAAGAAAATTGCTGTTCTTTAATTAAATCCCTATTAACCCGGTCCAATAAATAATCGGCATAAATGCCTTCAATATTTCCCAAAGGATAATTCAAGCCCAAGTCCTCTATATCCACTCTGCGGACATCTTCTCGGGCATAAATATCTTCCAACCTTCTTACCTCACCTTTATTAAAGAGGTAGCCATCCTTGCTGACAAAACGAAACCAGGTTTTTCCCGGTTCGAAATCATCCAGATGTAGATGCACCCCCCCCTCCAGGGCGAGGGCTTCCACCCCGTAACGCAGGCCGGAAAAAGGGATATTGCCCAAGTCTACAATATTAACACCGGTACTTTGAATGCCTGCCATAAAGGCAGCCTTCAACATCGAAATACCGCTTTGCCCATCATAGGCGATTGCTACCTTTTTATTTATCGGGAAGATACTGCCATAAGCCGCCCCAAGCCGAACCGATACCTCCGGAGTAATCTCCCTGTTAAAAGGACCGGGAATACCTAAGGAGTTAAATAGTTGTTTTTTGCCCTTGGCACCCCAAATAAAATTTTTATTTAAAACAGCTCCTTTTTCGAGACGCTTATAGGGCCAAATTTTAACTTGAGGTTTTATCATACTATCGCGCTCAATTATGGTGTGATCCCCAATAACTGCCCCCTCAAAAACGGAAACCCCCTTTTCTAAACCCACCATATTACAGACAACCGCCCCTCTTAATTCACTTTCCTTTCCTATGTAGCAGCCATCCCAAAGGATGGATTTTTTGATACTTGCTCTTTCTTTTACCTGCACATTATTCCCCAAAACGGTGTATGGGCCTAACATAACATCGGACCCCACCCGACAATGATCACCTAAAAAAAGGGGCCCTTTTAAAGAAACCGAGCTGTCCAGCTTTGTGCCTTGTCCCACCCAGATACCGTCGCCCTGGTAAATGCCACTTGGCACCAATTTAATTTCACCGGCCAAAAAAGCCCTATGGGCATCATAATATTGCTCCAGATTGCCTATATCACACCAATAACCATCCAAAACCTTGCCATACAGGGGCATTTTATGCTTTAAAAGTAGGGGGAAAAGGTCCTTGCTAAAATCAAAGAACTGCTTTTGGGGTATCAAAGTCAGTATTTCGGGCTCTAAAATATAGATACCGGTATTCACTTGATCACTAAAAACTTCTCCCCAGTCGGGTTTTTCTAAAAACTTAACAATTTGACCCTCGCTACCGGTAATTACCACCCCATATTCCAGAGGATTTTCAACCGTTGTTAAAACAATGGTCGCCTTGGATTGCTTTTGATGGTGAAAATCTAAGGCCGAAGCCAAGTTAAAGTCGGTTAGGGCATCACCGCTAATCACGATAAAGGTTTCATCCAGAAAATCCTCCGCATTCTTAACACTACCGGCTGTTCCAAGAGGGTTTTCCTCAACAAAATAATATAGGTTTACATTCCAAGCTTTACCGTCACCAAAATAATCCACTATTTTTTCCGGCAAATACTGCAAGGTCACCCCTATTTCTGTAACCCCGTAGAAACGTAGCAGCTCTATAGCATATTCCATCACCGGCTTATTAACAATCGGCACCAAAGGTTTGGGCCGGTCACAGGTTAAAGGACGCAACCTAGAACCTTTACCACCGGCCATGATAATCCCTTTCATTAATTAACCACCCTTTGCATAAACCTAGCTTCTCCTCCCTGTTATTATGAGCCAATGAAAAAAATCAATTCAAAAAATGGGCATTTGATTGCCTTTAAAAAAACCTTGATAGAAACCCAAGGTTTTTAAGCCTGACAGAAAAAACAAAGGCATACAGACCCTCCGGCCGTATGCCTTTTAAAACAATCGTTATTTAATTAGCCCGTATTGCCTCTAGCCTACGGGAAGTTTTGCTGTCACCGTTTGAATCAACTTATTGAGCTGCAAATCGTATTCCTCAATACGCCCTTCATCCGACAAGGAAGTTAACTGGGGATCCACCGGTAAGACTGCCAGGATATCCAGGCCCATTCCCTCCGCTAAATCCTCCGCCCTGCTATCCCCAAACAAACGAATTTTTTCATTGCAGTGCGGGCATATTGTGTAACTCATATTTTCAACCAGGCCCAACATCGGAACACCCATTTTATCCACCATGCGAGCGGCCTTAATAACAATCATCGTGGCTAATTCCTGAGGTGTGGAGACCATAACTACTCCATCCAGGGGTAAAGATTGCAAAACTGTCAAGGTGGCATCACTGGTCCCTGGAGGCAAATCAAGAACTAAATAATCAAGCTCGCCCCAGACTACATCCGTCCAGAATTGTTTTATGGCAGAGCCAATCAAAGGACCTCTCCAAATGACCGGTTCTGTTTCATCCGGCAGTAAAAGATTTAAGGACATAATTTTTATGCCCCCGGTGCTTTCAACCGGAAGGATTCCCCTTTCATCCTGCCAGGGTTTATCCTTTAGACCAAATAATTTAGGTATACTCGGCCCGGTAATATCCGCATCCAGGACTCCCACCTTATATTTAGCCTTAGCCAAGTTGCTGGCTAAAAGTGCAGTAACTGTTGATTTGCCCACTCCCCCTTTGCCGCTCATAACAGCAATTACCCGCTTAACATGATTAAACGAGCTTTCCGGAACTTGAAAAGAAGCGGGGTCCGAGCCTGTGCCGGTGCCACAAGTTGCTTGAGCACCGCCTTGTTCGTTGTTTCTATCTGCCAAAATAATCCCTCCTAAACTGGTTGCTAAATTTGCTTACCTGTTAATTTTAACCTAAAGGATAAAAATTAACAAGGAATATGTCAAAATTAAATATGAGTAAAATTCAATTATTCAATTGAATGCTAAGTTTTTCATTTTTAGGATTGCTGCCGGGTCGCCGGAGGCAAACCATTCTACCCTTTCCCGATCGGTGCCGGACAACTCCTTGATGAGCAATTGTTCCTTTGCCAACACCCTAGCTAGTTGTTTTGCAGTTCCTAAATTTCCGTCTACAATCCGGGTATCTCCGGGAAAGAACCGGGCTATTTGTTCACGGATAAAAATGTAATGGGTGCAGCCCAGAACAACTGTTTGAATTTCAGACCTGTCAATATCGGCAAATAAGTTTTTCAGATAGGTATCCAATTCCCTGCCCTCGATATGGCCTGATTCTATCAATTCTACCAAGCCGGGACAAGGTAGAGTAATAATTTGCGATCCGGTTCCATAACGTTGCATTAGCTCCTGAAACTTTGATTCTCTCAGTGTCATGGGGGTAGCCATCACTAAAATGCCCTTCCCGTTTGCGGCTGTTATTGCAGGCTTAAGGGCCGGCTCCATTCCGATAATAGGTACCGAAAAGCTGCTTCTGAGGAGCTTGATTGCCGCACTGGTAGCGGTATTACAAGCCACCACAACGGCCTTAACTTGCTTTTCATTAATAAGAAACTCGCTCACAGTTAATGCAAAATCCTGTACCTGCCACAATTTTTTCGTGCCATAGGGTGCATTTAAATTGTCTGCGTAATAAATAAAGCTTTCATTCGGCAGATAAGTCAACAGTTCCTTTAGAACACTAACTCCTCCCAAACCTGAATCAAAAACGCCGATTGGTTTTTCTTTATCATTCATAAAATAGATTCTACCCCCCAAAGGCATCTATTTCCCACCACTAATCATTATAGCAAAGCAGCAGTTTAAAATAAACTTTTTAAAACAGCCGGAATGCCTGCTGAGGTCCCCCAAAAAATGAACACCGGTCTCGCCCTAGACCGGTGCCAACTTTATAAACTATCTACAATCTTAGTACCTTGACCTTCTTTAAAACCATTTTCTAAATTTGCAAGGGAAATAATCAAAGCTTCCCCTCCGGCTTCCACAAAATTTATAGCCGCCTTTATTTTTGGCTCCATACTGCCTTTCAGAAATTCACCTTGCTTTAAATATTTTTTTGCTTCTGCAATAGTCAGTTTCTCCAAACTTTTTTGCTTGTCTGTACCCCAATTTATAGCAACTCTTTCCACATCGGTAGCTATCACCAGCATCCGGGCACCCAACTTTTTTGCCAGCAGGCTGGAGGTTAGGTCCTTATCAATGACCGCCTCTACTCCCGATAAGCGATAACTTTTACGTTCCACGGGAATCCCTCCGCCGCCAGCGGCAATTACAATGCAGTTTTTTTGGACCAAGCTACGGATAATCTCCAACTCAATTATATCCTTCGGAATGGGAGAAGGAACCACCTTCCGCCACCCGCGACCGCTGTCCTCAATCCAGAGCTCATTTTTTTCTTTCATATAAAATTCCGCTTCCGCCCGGCTATAAAAAGGGCCCACCGGTTTTGTCGGATTAGCAAAGGCACTATCCTTCCTGTCCACCACAACTTGAGTCAAAACGGTAACAACTCCTATATCTGAGCCCATTTTTTGCAGCTCATTCTTGATGCTTTGTTGAATCATATAACCCAGCAAACCTTGGCTCTCTGCTCCGCAAACGTCTAAAGGCATGGCAGGCACTTGTTCTTTGGCAGCCGTGTTTTGGAGTAATATATTCCCCACTTGAGGCCCGTTCCCATGAGTAACTACCACCTGTTTTCCCTTTTGCACCAGCTTAACGATTTGCCGTGCACTGTAACTGACATTAGCCAGTTGTTCTTCGATTGTACCCTTTTGCTTCGGCTGCAAAATTGCATTGCCCCCTAAAGCGACCACCACTAAGTCCATCATTCGCCCTCCGACTTAACCTAGCTAACTTGTCTGAAAAACCAAAGCATTGCTATCATGCCAATCGTTATTCAGCCAAGAAAAAAAGGTTGTTTAAATTTAATTATCTAATTAAATATAAATTAGACCGGTGCAAAGTGCAAGTGTTTTTTTATTTTCAAAAAAAAAGAAAAAAACACCCCTTGAAAAGGGTGTTTGATTGTTTTATAGTAGCTCCTGATAAATTGGATATTTGCCGCAAATTTCGGCCACTCTGTCGGCCAGCTCCTGTTTTTTTGCCCCGTATGCAGAGGAAAGAGCAATGTCAATTAAGGAGGCTATCTCCTCCATTTCACTTTCTTTAAAACCCCTGGTAGTCATTGCCGGGGTTCCCAGACGCATGCCGCTGGTAATCATGGGGGAGGTAGTATCAAAGGGGATAGAATTTTTATTAACAGTAATACCGATCTCATCCAGACGGGATTCCGCTTCCTTACCGGTTATGTCTCTGTTGCTAAGATCCACCAATAATAAATGATTATCCGTACCCCCCGATACCAAGCTAAATCCTTTATTCAGCAAAGCAGCGGCCAAGGTTTTCGCATTTTTTAAAATTTGTTGCTGATATGTTTTAAAATCATCCTCCAGGGCCTCTTTAAAAGATACTGCTTTAGCGGCTATAACATGCATTAAAGGCCCTCCCTGTAAACCTGGGAAAATAGCTTTATCTATGGAAGCGGCATGTTCTTGCTTACAAAGTATTAAACCGCCTCTCGGTCCCCTTAAGGTTTTATGGGTAGTGGATGTAACAAAATCAGCGTAAGGCACGGGGGAAGGGTGAAGATCGGTAGCAACTAAGCCCGCAATATGGGCCATATCCACCATGAATAAACAACCTACCTCATCGGCTATTTCCTTCATAGTTTGAAAATCAATTAACCTAGGATAGGCACTGGCACCGGCCACCAATAATTTCGGTCTATATTTTAAAGCCTGCTCCCTGACAAAATCATAATCTATAAGATGGCTTGCAGAGTCCACACCATAAGCAACGAAGTTGTAATAAAGGCCGGAAATATTAACAGGACTGCCGTGGGTTAAATGGCCCCCGTGAGATAAATTCATCCCTAAAACAGTATCCCCCGGTTTCAAAACCGCTAAATAGACACCCATATTGGCATTAGCACCTGAGTGAGGTTGCACATTGGCATGCTCTGCATCAAACAGCTTTTTAACCCGATCACGAGCTAAATTTTCCGCTATATCAACATATTCGCAGCCACCATAATACCTTTTCCCCGGATAGCCTTCCGCATACTTGTTAGTTAAAACAGATCCCAGGGCTTCTAATACCGCATAAGAAACAAAATTTTCAGAGGCAATCAGTTCAATTTTATCATTTTGTCTTTTTATTTCAGATTTTATTGCCCCTGCAATTTCCGGATCATATTTTTGTAAATGCTTCATAAAAACTCCTCCCTTAACTTTAATTATAATTATTATTTAACACAAGATCTTTAACTAAGGCTTACTTAAATAAATAACCATATTTTCCTAAACTTCTACACTGAAATTTTGTTTCCTGCAAAAAACTGCTAACAATTATAGTTTACCCTAAGTATTTACCTGCAAACCTTTGCTACTATTCAAATATTCCCAAATTTAGTTCCCTTTCCAGCTTGCGGGCACATGGGGTATTGGCTAAGCCTCCCTTAGCTGTTTCTTTGAGGCTAATGGGAATGGAAAGACCTACCTCCCTCATAGCTAAAATCACCTCATCAAGGGGTATCAGACTTTTGATGCCGGCCAACGACATATCAATTGCTACTAAAGCATTTGCCGTTCCAATGGCATTTCTTTTAATACAGGGAACCTCCACCAAACCTGCTACCGGATCGCAAACCAACCCTAACATGTTTTTTAAAGCAATAGCCCCCGCATTTATTGCCTCATAGGGCGAACCGCCCATTAATTCCACACCGGCTGCCGCTGCCATACAGGCTGCAGACCCGATTTCAGCCTGACAGCCTCCTGCTGCACCGGAGATAAAAGCCTTGGCTTCAATCATGATTCCTACGCCGGCCGCAGTAAATAAGGACCTGACTACCTGCTCCTCCACCTTTTCAAAG
>Ga0265293_10013065_pt1 | contig 10865 bp, 9 predicted proteins | sample Munlanlewell138R_FD_192505 | JGI IMG/M metagenome (GOLD analysis project Ga0265293, IMG submission 192505) | Leachate microbial communities from a municipal landfill in Southern Ontario, Canada - Leachate well 138R | ecosystem: Engineered > Solid waste > Landfill > Unclassified | place: Canada... | reverse complement strand
ACATCGGGGTGAGGAATTATTTCGGGAGGAAGTGGAAATGACCGGATTTCAATATCCGGTAGAGATATACAAAGGTTTTTTTCCGATGGGGATATCGAAAATAACGCTGTTCGATGCGCAACATAACGTACAGGCAGAACGGCTTGTATTTGTCCGGAACTCAGATGAAAAAACGCTCAGGATAACTTCAGACAAAACAAACTACCATTCAGGGGAAAAAGTTGAATTGAATATCGAATTGCTGCTCATCCCGGAAGGGGACACTCTTCAGGGCGGTCTTTCAATTGCGGTGGTAAACGAAGATTATTTCAGCGGAGAGGGACGGAACCAGACCATTGAAAGCTACCTGCTTCTCGATTCCGAACTTAAAGGTCCGATCGAATCGCCTGCATCCTATTTTACCGATGAAGAAAATATAAGTGTGGACGAGAAACTGGACCTGGCGATGATGGTCAACGGCTGGCGAAATTATTACCTGAACGACCCGGAAACCGATTTCAGCAATCCGCTTCCCGGCCGGGATGATGTGGGATTGACACTTCAGGGAGAAGTAAAAACGCTGTGGGGAGGGAAGCCGGTGGAAGGCGGGAAAGTTGAACTGGGGCCGTTTTCGAGCCTGTTCCTGATACTGAAAGACACAACGGACGAATCGGGAAGATTCAGCTTTAACCGTTTGTACCTGAAAGACTCTGCCCAAATAATGGTTAACGCAGTAAACAACAGAAGCAACAACAATGTGGAAATTTTTTATGAATCTATCCCTGCTTTTGATTCGGTAGCACCGGTTGCCGAAAGATTGGAAACAAACCGGGCTGCCCGGGACATTCAAATACCTGAAAAGTTTGAACGTTCCGCCTATTACCGTTACCTGGCTGAAAGGGAATTTAAACTGGAAGAGGGAAGTATCCTCCTCAAAGAGGTGGAGGTGAAAGCAGAGTTAAAATCGCCTGTGAATATTACTGGGGTTTATGGATTTCCTGACAGGTCTTATACACTAACTGATGCAGACCGGGAGAATTATTCAGATATACTGAGGTACCTTGAATTTGAAGTACCGGGGATTGTAGATTACGGAGATGGTATCAGAATAGGTTCTGCAAAAAAAGGTCCGACCATCTTTGTGGATGGATATCAACCGGCTTCTCCGGCAGATTTATTGTCCATGGATAATATTGAAAAGGTGGAGATCATACATCCTTCCAGATTGAGTTCTTTGATGGGAGTAAATGCTTTCGGCGGGCCGGGAGGTGTAATTATCATTTTAACCAAATCCGGGTTTGGCAAATTCAATGATGAGTTTAAACGCATCATTCACGGAAGGATTACACCCCGTGTGAGAGGGTTCAGACAGGCACGGGAATTCTATTCGCCTAAATATCCCCTGGCAGAACAGGACCCCATCGACAAACCGGATCAACGCCCTACAATGTACTGGGAACCGCAAGTTCTGATGGAGAATGGCAAAGCCAGTCTCGAATTTTTTACATCGGACATGCCGGGAAAATACCGGGTAATGGTTGAAGGAATAAGCACTAACGGGAAGATTATTTGTGAATCTGCATTATTAAATGTCGATACTAACGGTAAGGATCAGGACAAATAAGTGAGTATGTTATCTGCTAACGTCGAGATTTTTAATAGTTATTCGTGTTTGCATTCTATCATTTCAGCCACTTTCTCTCCTAACTGGTTGTAAATCTTGATTTGGTTAATGCTTGATTTTAAATTTATTTAATATAAATTTTCTCGTAATTCCGAATTTTAATATCTTTATAAAATTCAATTAAAGGTAAAACATGGCACTAGAATTTAAAAATAATAACACTTTTGAAGATTTGGGTTCATTGGAAGATTTTTTAAAAGATTATGGAGATTGTCAAATTGAAATTGAAAACATCAATGAAATTAATATATGTTTAATAATAAAATCTGAGCAACAAATAGACTTTAGAATTTATTGTTCAAAGCCCTTGTCAGAAATAATTAAATCAAATGATTTTTCGTTTGAAGATTTTATGAAGTATAATTTATACAGAATTACTAATGAGGCTGGCCAGAAATATCTTAGACTTACTAAAGAAATGCAAATAGATTCTGACCCCGATATACATCTTATGGACTTTATTAAAACTTTAGACCAAAGTAAAGGCAGTTATAAGATAAATATTAAAATAGATGGTTGGAAAAAAAAGATATTAACCCCCGTTAACTTGGACAGTTTTTTCAAAAAGGGTTGAGTGCAGTTCGCTTATGATCGAAAACAGGCAGGATTTCTTTTAAATATTATTTTCATGCACACTTGATTGTTCTGATTAGAGAGGGAGAATATGACTCCCCCGGTTTTATACTTCTCCTGTTGGTGTCACACATCAGAATCAATTTCATTGAATTGTAAGCCCACCACGACCAGGGAAAACCAATCAGAATGCCCATGAATAAAGGCTTTGGTGGCTTTAGCATGGGCGCAGTGGTTTTACAATCTCATATAATCTGGAAATGTTTGATGTAGTAACCCTTTCCCTTAATGATGTAAACCTCTTTCAGGCTGACAAGTGATATTTTAACAAAGTCCACCTGGTAGAAATCCCCACAGATAATATCAGGAGGAATATCGTCCATAGCAATCACCCTAAATGGGCAGTGTAATCGTTTCACTGTTTTGTATTGATCGACTACCAGTATGCTTGTCGGGCTTACGATTTTGTACAGCTCCAAAATATAAATTCGATTCTTGTCTGTCATTGTGTTACGTTTTTAATTTGAAAAGCAGGGAAGGGAAATGATCCCCTCCCAGGTTTTAACTCAGGAACCAGCTCATTTTGCTCTCATGTTCCAAAGCTTGCAATAAACTTTCAGAGAATGTGAACGCACTCACACTACGATCAAGGAATGTATCAATATACGAGCTTTTATTCGCGCCGGTGAACAACCCGTACAGTTTCCACAGGTTGATATCACCGTTTACATCCCTGCAGAAGCTCTTGTCGGCGTAATAATCACGGGCTACAGCATTAAACTGGCTATCATTAAATGTCAGTGCAGGAATCTCTTTTTTATGTGCAGCAGGTAAGTATTGGTATAACCTCGCTTTCCCTATCATCTGTGCAAACTGGTGTTCCGAGAGGGAATACTTCCCAAACTCCCTCATAGTGTCCAAATGAATGCGCATGTTATAGTTTCCGATAAGGTCGAATACCCGCTTAACAAGATCCTGCAAACCCGATACCCTTATCTCAAGAGCGATCCCATCGGTTGAAACCAACAGGTTTGTACACACCTTATTCTGGAAGCCCACAAAGACCTTAAACTTCTCGATGCTCTTCTTACTGAATAGCGATTCATGATTGAGAGCACGAACACCCCCAATGGTTAAGCTCAATTCATTTCCATGTATGATATCAGAAATAGACGGCACCTCAATCACGAACATCATTCTCTCGTAGTATTTCGTTTTTTCCCAGTCTTCCAATTCGCTCACCTTCTTATTCAGGGCTGAAGGTATTCTGCCATTTATTTTATGGCTTACCCTGATATCTGGTTCCAGAATGGTCTCATTCCTGAAGCACTGGTGCACCACAAAGTTCACGCTGTCGATAAACTCGAAGTGACTAATAGTCTTCTCGTTGTCACGAAAGACAGGTATGATGCACTCATCCTTCAGATGCTTCAATGTTACCTGTTCTGTATTCGCTTCAATGAATGCCTTTGGTTTCTCTTTCTGCTGGGGAGGAGAAATATTTTCCACAACCTCTGCCTCCAGAATGTCATCATCCTGGGGTGTGTTATCACTGGCAGGGGTAATCACCATCAGATGATTTTCACTTGCCTCAACAGCTGCACTTGTAGCTGTATTTGTTGAATTAACGGGTTTCAGTTCCATTTCCACCTATTTTAGTCTGGTTTATTATCTGTGCATTTATCTCCTGTTTACGAGCGATAGCCAAAGCTTCTATTTTCGTTCTGTATTCAGGGTAGTTGTTGTAGATCTCCCTCAACTTTTCCACAGAGGTTGCTGCATGAATCTGACGGATCACCTCATCAAGTGAAGTTCCAGCATTACACCATTCCAGAATGCGTTTCCCATATTCGGGAGTAATGATACCTTCTGGCTTATCCATGAATAAACCTGTGCGATCCTTAGATGCCACAGCGTTATGCTTTATGTCGAGATCAAGTACGATGGTAAACTCAAAATCAATCCCGTCTCTTTGGATACCCTTCAACCCGACTTTCTCTGGTACCATTTTACCATTCTTATCGGTCAGGGTGTAATCTGATTTTGTCCGTATAGTCGAAATAATATGACAGTCTGATTCCAATATCTTCTGGACAAAGGCATTGTGCCTGGGTGTAATTTTACTCCAGTTTGTGAAACTGTTTCCTGCCATATTTCCATGTAGATCGAGAATTCCACCACTTCCGTCCCATTCATGCGTTATGCTGTCGATTATCACAACCTCCATTTCTGCCTGTTCACAAACTTCAATTGCCTTTATGTAACGCTCAGGGGTGAAGGGTTTAGAGAGCTGGAGAACGTTATAGTCTCCCAGATGCGCGTATAAATCAGCGCTGTGGTTCTCTGTATCAATCACGGCAATTTTATTCCATGTAGTGATACCACTTGCCAGCAATAGTGCTGACATGGTTTTTCCAGAGCCACTTGTTCCCTGGAGAGCAAGCTTTATTTTAGCCTGCTTTCTGTGAGCTTGTCTTAATTCCATATTTCGTATATATTTCAGATTATAAATAAATTAAATATAAAAAGGCACCCTTTCGGATGCCCTTTCATCAGCCACTAAAGCGTAGGCTGTAATCTCAAGCTGGTTTTCTTGTCAGCCAGCGTTACTTCGGGATCTCCTTCAAACACTGCTTCCTCAAGGGTTGCACCCTCAGGAACGTACACCCAACGGTGTGAAAGTTCAATCACTTCCCCAGTGTCTTTGTTTGTCCACTGATAAGCTTCACAGCTTTTACGCTGGACACTTCCTGGCATCCTTTCACCGATGAAACCTTTTGCCGTTTCTTCGTCAAACGTACTGGGAATACTGCACTGTTTAACGGTCGCATAGAAATTGCCTGTGTTCTTTGATTGAACAAGGCTCAGGCCTCCCTGAAGAATCAGGGCAACGAACTGTCTGCCATCCTGTGCCTGACGGATAGCATAGTCTTTCACAATTACCATAACTTTTTGATTTTAAATTAGTTAATAAATTATTTTTCGAACCCGGAGGATACCCCGGAATCGTTTATTCATGAGGGGGGTGGTGAAAGGGAGTACACTTTTTACACACGTGCACAGGATGTTTTTTTATGAAGCTTGTGAAGGGAGTAATTCCTGTATGGAATTTTTTTATCGTGGGAACAGACAGGGGGGTGACCAGAAGGATGATTTTTTAATGGGGGGATGGGGTTATTGCGATATAAGAGTAGAAAAAATTAACCTTTCCCAAGAATGAAAAAAATTTACTTTTTTTAGTTAAACCGTTGAATTTTAATAACTAAAAATGTTTGTTTCCCGAAATTACCGTTTTTAAAACAAACAAATCTTGTTAGAGTATTTTTTTTTCAAATAAGTACCATCACTTATCCCAGGAATAAATAAATAAAAACGCTGTAATTTTTCCTGAAAAAGTGGACATGAATGCTATATAATATAGGTATGAAATTTCAACTATTTTTTAACTTTTATGGGGATTGTTCGAAAAAACCATTCAACCCATACAAATTTCTATATGTTTATATTACAAATAGCTATATATATTAATAGACCCACCTTGAAACATTTATACGGGAAAAGTTGGGAAAAAAGACAGAGGAGTGCACAGGGCTTAACACTCGCTGAATCGGAACCAAAAATGGTTATCATCACCAGCAATAAAATTCACACACATATACATATTTTAATGCTATATCGCGCGTTATACGTGCTCATCATAATACTTTTTTCTGGGAATATGGAATAAGGGTGTTACTTGCACACGACTTTTTTCTCACATGCAAAAATAAATTTACATTTGGAAAGGCTTTTTGCTGGTATTAAAGACGGATAGTAAGTTTTAATTTGTTGCACCTATGTTGCACCCACAAAAACAAAGAGAGCCGGACTCTCATCCAACTCTCTCATTTTCAGTGAGCGGGAAACGGGGATCGAACCCGCGACCCTCAGCTTGGGAAGCTGATGCTCTACCACTGAGCTACTCCCGCATCAGCGTTGTTTAAAATTCGTTTGTTTTACACAAATCCAAATATCAATTTATGCGTACAGTGAATTTTCAACTTTTTCGCCTGCAAATTTAAAAATTTTAAGACCGAAGAATCAGAAATGCTTTAAAATTTTCTAATCTCCGGTATATTTTTCAGCATTCCCCGACTGCAGTACTCAAGCTGAAAACCTTCAACAGGAAAACAAAATAAACTTAAAGGAATTCCAAAATCGGTTTTATTTGTTTTTTACCTGATTTTTCAATAGTCAGCATACCATCACTAATCAGGTACCAGTTTCTATAATCGTGGGAGTTTCCAATTTTCGTTATAATTCACCCGGGTAAGCTGATCAGCTTCCTTCTCCATAAACTTTTTGCCCGCTTCGTCCCAGTGAATCACATTTCCAACCCGGTATGCGATATTTCCCATTTCAGATACAATGGCTGTATGGGCTCCTATTTCTACCGATGCGTTCGGAGTTCCACCTTTACGAATGCATTCGAGGAAATTTTGCACATGGTTGTCCAGGCCATCACCATAATTATTTTTCTCAATCCCTTCGAAGAATGGTCCTTTTTTTGCATCACTCCGGTCAGGCATAATCTGATACCCCCCCCGATCAAGTACAAGGGTACCTTTCTGGCCGACAAATGCAACGCCATGTCCCTTGCCGAATGGGCCTATTCCCGGATTCAGGCCACATTCCCAAACCATCGTGTGCGTCGGGTAGCTATAAATAGCCTGCTGAATATCAGGAGTTTCAAGAGTTCCTTCCTGATGGTAATAAATGCCACCCCCCGGTGCAATTTTTTGTGGCTTTCCGGCATCCATGGCGAACATGGCAAAATCGAGAAGGTGTACCCCCCAATCAGTCATCGCTCCACCAGCATAATCCCACCACCAACGAAAATTGTAATGGAAACGGTTCGCATTAAACGGCCGCTTAGGTGCCGGCCCTAGCCACATATCATAATCAACATGTGCAGGTGCATCCGAATCCGGCATGTAAGGATATGGCTCATCATATCCTTTATAAATCCAGGCTTTTACAAGATGAACATCGCCAAGCTTGCCCGATTTTACAATCTCCGATGCCTCAAACCAATGCTTTGAACTGCGTTGCCACATCCCTACCTGAACAGCCAGATCAGGGTATTTCGCTGCAGCCTTTACCATAGCATAACACTCTTCAATGCTATGCCCCATCGGCTTCTCAACATATACATGCTTGCCTGACTCAAGTGCCATGATCATCTGATGAGCATGCCAATGATCAGGCGTGCCAAGGATTACCGCATCTATCTCAGAATTCTCCAGCATCTTCCTGAAATCAGAATAAACGGCAGGACGCTTTTTAGTCAACTTCTCAACATCTGCTGCCCGCGATTCTAAAATTTTGGAATCAACATCACATAAAGCAATGCATTCTACATTATTTCCCTCTTTTAAAAAACTCTGTAAATCACTAAATCCCATGCTTCGACATCCAATAAGTCCAACATGTACTTTCTCCGCCGGAGAAGCGCAGGCATTCATGATGGTTGGAAAAGCACTGATGGCGGCTGTGGCAAGGGCTGAGTTTTTGATAAATTTTCTTCTGTCGGAATTCATAATATTGTTGAATTGATTTTAGTAATTGAAAATCGTAAATATACAGGTTATGCCAGTGAAATGGAAACGCTTTCAAATAATTTTTCCTGTTTTTCTGACTTTTATCATCTTTGACTGACCGATCAGTCATTTTTAACAATTATTTAACACAGAAGGCTATTCGACTTTAAAACAACATTCATATCTTTGACCGACCGTTCAGTCATAAAATTTAAATACTAGAAACATGCCTCGAAGTCAGGAACAAAATAATGAAATCAGAAAGCAAAAAAAGCAATTAATTATGGATACGGCGCTGGAACTGTTTGCCGAAAACGGGTTCCACGCCACATCCATGAGCCAGGTTGCGAAAAAGGCAGGCGTTTCCAAAGGACTTGCCTACAATTATTTCGAAAGCAAACAGGAGATTCTGGATGAAATCATTAAAACAGGATTCGATTTCATCTATTCCCATTTCGATTTAAATCACGATGGTATTTTAACAGAAGAAGAATTCCGTTACTTCATCAGGAAAACCTTCCAAATGATTTTTGAAAACAAAACGTTCTGGAGACTTTTTATGGCGCTTATGTTGCAGGAAGGGCCAGCTGATTCGGCAATGAAAAAATATACGATAAAGAACGAAAAAATTATCTCCATGCTTAATCAGTTTATTGCTTCAAAGGGAAATAAAAACCCTGCAGATGATTTTCTGTCCATCGCGTTTTTACTAAAAGGAGCTTTTATTGTTGCTATTACCAATCCCGAAGTTTTAAAATCAGAGAATATCACAGATAAAATAACAGAAGCCTGTTTCAGGTTGATTTCAACTAAATAGAAAAGTCATGAGAACAATCTTCACATTTTTCATTTTAAGCCTTTTTACTTTTGGCTCTTTCGCTCAGGATGTGGCAGAAATCATCCGGAAAGCCGATGAAAAATTCAGGGGCGAATCGAGTCGCGGCCAAACCACCATGATTATTGAACGGCCCAACTGGAACCGTGAAATTTCCATGAAAACCTGGTCGCTGGGCAACGACTATTCCATGATTTACATTACAGCCCCTGCCAAAGAAAAGGGCCAGGTTTTTTTGAAACGTGAAAACGAAATGTGGAACTGGGTGCCCACCATCGAACGAATGATAAAAATTCCGCCTTCGATGATGATGCAGTCGTGGATGGGTTCCGATTTTACCAACGACGACCTGGTGCGTGAATCATCGTTTGAAAAAGACTACCACCACAAACTGCTGGGGGAAGAACCTGTTAAAGGTTACGATTGCTATAAAATTGAACTCATTCCAAAATCAGATGCACCGGTGGTTTGGGGAAAAATTCTGATGTGGATCTCCAAAAACGAATACCACTGGCTGAAAGCCGAGTTTTACGACGAAGATGAAGAACTGGTAAACATCGAAATTCTTTCTGAAATTAAAATTATGGACGACCGTGAAATGCCCACGCGCATGGAAATGATTCCGGCAGATAAAAAAGGACATAAAACCATTTTGATATTCGATGAAATCGAATTCAATGTGGATTTGGATGAATCGTTCTTTTCGCAACAAAACATGAGGAGAATAAGATAAATGCGTAAATGCATGAATCTAAAAAACATTCATGAAATAATGCAATAATGCATTAAAACCTTGTTACATGAAAACAAACATCAAACTGGCGTGGAGAAACCTCTGGAGAAACAGGAGACGCACCATCATCGCCATTTCATCCATCATTTTCAGCGTGTTGCTGGCTTCTTGGATGCGTTCCATGCAGGAAGGGTCGTATGACAGCATGATTGACAATGTGGTTAAGTACTACTCGGGCTATTTGCAGGTTCAGGATTCGGCCTACTGGGAGGAACGGACGCTGGAAAACAGCATGGAATTTTCGCCCGAGCTCAAGAAGAAAATTGAAAGTGTTGAAGATGTAACCCTGGTTTCACACCGTCTGGAATCTTTTGCACTGGCTGCCAGTCACCAGCACAGCAAACCAGCCATGGTGCTCGGCATTGAACCCGATTCGGAAGACCGGATTACAAACATTTCCGGAAGAATGAATGAGGGTTCATTTTTACAACCTGGCGACAAAAGTGTGGTACTTGGAAAAGGACTGGCCGACTTTCTGAATCTGAGTGTGGGCGACACCCTGGTAATGATTGGTCAGGGATATCACGGAGTGAGTGCCAACGGACTTTTCCCCATAAAAGGTATCATGGCTCATCCCAACCCCGAATTTGACAAACGACTGGTGTTTATGAACATAGAAACTGCCCGCGAATTTTATTCAGCCTACGGCTTGTCCACATCGCTTGTCGTGATGACCAACGACCACTACCAGGTGGACCACCTCAAAACCGATATCGGAAACTTGCTTTCACCGGAAAAAACAGTGCTCACATGGATTGATATGCAACCCGAACTGGAACAAATCATTCAAAGCGACCGAATGGGAGGAGTCATTATGCTTGGAATTTTATATATGATAATCGCTTTTGGCATGTTCAGCGTGGTAATGATGATGGTGAAGGAACGCCAACGTGAATTTGGTGTTATTCATGCCGTGGGAATGAAAAAAAGAAAAATGGCGGTGATTGTTCTATTCGAGACACTTCTTATCGGTATTATTGGTTGCGTAACCGGACTGCTGGTCAGTTACCTGTTCTGTCTGTGGTTCTATCATAATCCAATTCCTCTGACAGGTGAATTAGCAGGTGCTACAGAGCAATACGGAATGGAGCCTTATATGTTCTTTTCACTGAAATCATCCCTATTTTTCAACCAGATAATACTGGTTTTTCTTGTCAGCCTGTTCATTGCCATTTTCCCGGTGTACAACATATACCGGCTAAAAATAACTTCTGCTTTACGGGCGTGAAAAAGAAGTGGGAAGCACGGAGTTGAGCTGGTGACTTCGGTTCACCTGCTCAATAAAAATAAAACCCAAAACTTTAAACAATTAGTTATGATTTGGTCAATTGCATGGAGAAACGTTTGGCGCAATAAATTACGCAGTCTTATTATGATTGCCGCCATTGCCCTCGGTTTGTTTGCCGGAGTGTTTGTTATGGC
>Ga0265293_10013064_pt1 | contig 10865 bp, 6 predicted proteins | sample Munlanlewell138R_FD_192505 | JGI IMG/M metagenome (GOLD analysis project Ga0265293, IMG submission 192505) | Leachate microbial communities from a municipal landfill in Southern Ontario, Canada - Leachate well 138R | ecosystem: Engineered > Solid waste > Landfill > Unclassified | place: Canada... | reverse complement strand
CGAAAACCGGGAACCCTATCGTTGAAATGAAATCTCCTATTTCTTTCAATTTCATTACCTCCCTGACTTGACTTAGAAGGGAGAGTATCACCCTGACGCTCTCCCCTGCCCTACCGTTTTACATGGCTATTGTCACTTTTTTCTCTTTTTCTTCCCAGTCCACTTCTGCCCCCAGGTATTCAGAAATAAACCGTATTGGAACCATTGTCCTGTTATTAACTAAAACAGGCGGGGCATCTATTGTTTCTGTTACACCGTCTACTTTGACTTCAGAATTACCTATCCACATCTCAATAACCTTCCTGCTTGAAATAGGTAAAGCTTCACATTCAACAGCCCAGGCTTCCATGAGGGCATAAAAACCAGGCAGGTCTTTGTCCTCCCACCTGGCATAGTCATAGGCCATGTAGTAAAACCCTGCCCTGCCCCATTCCTCGCTCCAGGAATTTACACCCTTGAAAAAGCCCTTATACCCTGCATGTTCTAAGGTGTCGTTATACCCGCAAAGCAGGGTAGCATGAAGCCCTAACCATTGCCCTGAAGGTCTGAGTATCCACTCGTCGTCATCAAGCCAGTTATCTTTGGTTACTATCGTCCCTACCATAACCAGTTTACCAGCGGCCAAAGCCTGCTTAATCTGCTCTATGCCGTAAAGCCTGGCATAAGCTTTAATTTTGTAGTCCTGCGCCTGCTCTTTCATGGCTTTAGTCAATGTAGGCAGGGGAATACACTTGCCTTCGAAGGGTAACAAAAAGGCAGGACATATGCCTTCTTTCTGCATAATTTTCAAGGCTACCCGTGGGTAAGTGCCTTCTTCGTCAGGTATGCCGTCTTCCTGTTTGCACCTGGTGTACAGAAAAAGGGAGCTTAACCCTTTATCGGGCAGCTTCCCTTTTGAGTTAGAAAAAGCGTTTAAAGCGTTCACACCTGACTTCGCCACGCATACCCCGCATTTTTGCTGGTCAAGCACAAAAGGCAGGTGTTGTGAAAGGTCAACCCTTGCGGGCAGTTTACCCGGCATCTCTGCTATAGCAGATAGCGGCCAGTCCCTCTTATCCGGCGGAGAAGGAAAACAGGGCCAGTTTTCCGCCCTGGCCTTCTCCATTACCTTTAACCAGTTAGAATAGTTCTGTTCAAACATGGTTACCCTCTCTTTCCGTATTTTGTATTAGTATAAATTTTTGTTGCTTTCTCCCATATGTCCTCGGGTAAATCGTCTCGCCTGCTTTTGTAGCTTGTCCTGAAACCATTCGAGGTAATACCCAGGTCTTTTACAAGAATTTTCATCATATCTTCTGCCCGTTTTTCGTTACCTCTTTCGAGATAATCCCAGAATAGATCATAGTAGTAAGCAGTTTGAGGATTTCTTGCATAGGATTCTATTGCAAATTCAGTGTCGGGAAAAGCGTGTTTAAGTGTCGCTTCTGCGCCAATTCTAATGTTATAGGTAGGTATGCCGGTAAACCTTCCTGCTGTCGTAAAGATTTTAGAAGCAGTCCTAAGTGCGGATACCTTCCATTTTTCCTCGTCTTTTTTCATTCCCGCTTTGTATGTTTCTTTAGTTTTCAGTTGATCTATTGTCAAAAATACATCTTCAATCGCGTCCCTAGCTTCATTAAGGGTACTTGATACGGGATCGGAAAGATCCCACTTGCCATAAGTGCCCTTTGTTACATTTCTTATAATCGTATCAAGCGCCGGGCCTATAAAGTAAATATTAGACAACAAGGCAGATATTACTTTAACAGCGTCGACAAAGTCATCCTGCCTTGTTTTCTTGTAAACTCTCTGCCCTAAAGCCGTTGCAGCAGAAACAAGGAAAGACTGTGCTATAAGAGTAATAAACAAATCTTTAGCCAGTTTAGTTTTATCTTTAGGTGTGCGACCGCTGGCATTATATTTATAAAACGATCTTAACGCCGTATTGTAGTTCTTGTTTCTCTGTGAAGAAAACATAGTCATCAGGCGTACCCATAGATCCCTTGATCGTGCTACCGGGCTTCTGGTATGAGGCATGGCCCCTACCTGCGTTTTGTTCAAAATATCTTCCCATTTTTCGGCTACTTTTTGGTAAAAGGCATCGCCCTTCAAGTCGGGATTTGTGCGCTTAACCTCGAATTCTACAGCGTTCCACAGCCTTCCCACTGTGATTGTATCAGCCCATCTAATAGGCTCCGTTAATTTTTGTGGCAAGGGTGTCCTGCCGGTGAAAAACCTCGACACTTCTCCAACTTCAGCTATCTCGCCCATTTCGGGATGAACCCAGCCCCTGAATCTTAGCTTGGCAATAGGCGAATATTTCTCCATAACATCGGTTTTTACTTTAGTTCCTATGGCCTTTGTCCAGTCTCTTATATCAAGTTCCGTTAAAGCTACAAGGTAAGATATGGGCTGCTTGATTGTAACGCTGAAGTTTAGCCCTAATATAGAAGCATAAACATCTCTTACCCTTCTTTCCATGAAACTAACTACCAAGTCGTGAGGTCTCATTTCGCCTTCAATATAATCAACGTATTTTTGAAGTTCTTTTAACTCTGCATTTAAACCGTATTTCTCCATTGTGCTGACAAATTCTTTGTTGCTAAGAATTGCCCGCGCATTTCTTATAGGTACTGCAAGGCCGGAATACAGCGCCCCGTCCTTTGCACTCGTTACAAACTGTGCAAAAGCGTCTTCAAGGTAAATCGCTGCTTTTGAGCCAGTTCTTTGTTTCAAGAACCCTCTATCTTCAAGCACTCTTACACTGTGATAACGCTTCAGCATCTCTCTTTCCTCAAGGCTCAGTTCTTCCCTGGGGTGTGCCTTGCGCCAGTAGTTAATAACCCTTGCTACTTCGTTACCTGTTAAAAGCAGGGAAGTCTTGTTCATGGCATCTTTTTGCACGGTATCAAGGTATTCTCCCATTTTGTCGGCTACCGCTTTTTGTCCTTTGGTCAGCAGTGAAACAGTATCATTAAGCTGTTTTTCTGTTACCTTAATTATCCCTAAGCCTCTGTATCTTCTTAGCTTAATACCACCTTCTAATATAGCTGCTTTATTCTCTTCGTTTTTAGAATGGAGGTAAAGCCCCATTACCTCGGCAGGTGTAAGTTCAATATGCTTCCCATGTGCCTTTAAAGGAGTTTTCACCCAATCAATACCGGATTTTCGCATATTGAAAAACCCGCTCCAGGGGATAATATCATAATTTTTGGTTACATTTATTAGCATATCCTCTGCTTCGTTATAAAGCCTTGTTTCTTCCCTTACTCCTGCGTGGAAATCGTTATAAAATAGCTTCTGTAAAGGGCCGCCTTCCTTACCCTCAATGCCAAAGGTTAAAGTTTCTACCATCTTATGCAGGTCGTGAAACTGCTTGATTATGCTTGGTTTAGGGTCAGCCCTTCTTGTTTCTTTTAAGTAAACGGGAGAATGAGAAGTTTCAATTTCCTTTCCAATTTCATCAACAGTCTTTTTAGTTTCCTTCAGTTTTTGCTTTACAATCAGCTTATCTTTAAGCTGGCTCAACCTTGCAAACTGCTTAACTGCCCCAAACATGTTTTCAATCTCACTAAAAGACATATCAGCAAGCGGTTTCTTGGAAAGTATCTCCAGCTCTCTTAATGCTTTCTTAGGCATATACGCATCAGGGTTTTTAGCGAGAAAGTCCCTCGTTTTCTCTAGACGGTCTATACGTTTATGTGTACGCCTGAATATTTTCCAGTCTACATCTTCAAGCAAATTATCAATCTCTTTTTTATACTCAGGTCTTAAAGGTATTTTATTTAACAGTTTTTTAGTATCTTTTATAAACGCTTTAACCTGACCCCGTTCTTCAGGTGTCAGCTTTTTAAGAGCAAACATCTGAAGGTCCAACTTTATTTCGTCAAGGTTTTCTTTATTAATATTTTTAATCTTATCAGTAAGGTCTTTAAATGCCTGTTCAGGTTTTACAGCAGAAGTATACTGCTTCAATATTTTCTTGTTAAGTTTGGGAAACTCTTTCTTAAAAGCCTTCAATCCCATGCTTTCAGCTTCAAACGATAACTGCGCTTCTTCTGCTGTGCGGAACCCTGCATCTTTAAGAGTAGAAGGGAGGTCTTTTTCAACTTCTACTTTAGGCAGTTCCGGCTTCGCCGGCGGTTTCAATGCTTCCGGCTTCACCTCAGCAGGCTTTACTGCTTTAGGCTTCACAGATAAAGGTGCTTCTTCTTTAGCAATACTTTTCCCACCTACCATCCGGTCAAAAACCTTTCTTACGGAATCAGACAGCTCCACCTTTAATTTAACAGCGTTTCTATATATCTCAGTAAGCCACTGTTTAAATTTTTCAAACACTGTTTTCATATTAGGAGTCGGCGACTTTCCTTCAAGCAGGTACTTTTCAAATCCATTGGCAAATTTTTCTTCGGCTTCTTTTGTCCAGGCTCCATCTATTACTCCTGCCCATTTTTCAACAACAGCCAAGTCTCCAGGAGTTAAATCCCTCCTGAATACATGCCCCAATTCATGTACCATAGCCGCCACATTAGGAGATTTTAATGCACGAATTAATGCTTTCGCATCGTTGTCAAATTCAACCGAAGCAACAGGCACCCCTTCTACCATTTTGTACTGAATTTCAGGGGCTTTTTCTTTAAGTATGCTTCGGACTTCATCGGGAGACAAAACCCGGTTTACTTTAATTGCTCCTCCAATAATCCATGCATCACCCTGCATTTTGTTTGTTTTAAACCTGTAGTGGCCACCTTCAGGAACCTTGTCCCGAATATCCCTTGTCTTTGAAACATCGGCTATCGCTTGCCAGTCTTTATCAGCAGGCAATTCCACTTCCGCCCATACTCGGCCTTCTTGCATTGTTCCATCTTTTTTCATAAGATGAGGCGCATAAGGAAGCACCCCTGCATGCCAGCCAGGTCTTTCCGCATAGCCTTTTGTCGGCAAAAACTCTGCCTGCACCCATTCCCCAATAGGAGTGGGCTTGGTCTTACCAATAAACAAGGGGAATATTTTATTAGGATGAGATTTTAATGTCCTAAATAACTTGTATGCCTTAACTGTTTTTTGAGGAGGCACAAATTCTTTACTTGCTGGTTCTAGGGGGATATTTTTATCGTCAGATTCCATTCTTTTGAATAAGGCATCTTCAGCTGGAACCCCACCTTTAACTACCCCTCTGAATCGTTGTCTTACATATTCATCAGGATCTAATCCTCGGTATGCGGCTACTCCCTTGACCAACGCACCAAGCGCTTCTGCTTTCTCCTGCCCGATTTTGCCAGGAGAAACTTTAGCCATTTGTTCCTGCAAGTTTTTTAGGGATTTTGGGGCAACAATAGGCGCTTCCGCCTTAACCTCGGCAGGCTTTACTGCTTCTTCCGGCTTCACGGTAGTAGTCTCTTTTGGTGCTTCTTCAGCTTTTATAACCCTTTTTTCTGCCATAACTTCTTTAACAACAAGGACTTCTCCCGGTATTTTACTTTTAAGCTCTTCTAACTCCTTCTCGGCTGCCTCTTTTGTTGCATGGTAATCAAAGTTGCGAACAGAAACAGCTTGCCCCCAGGTGTTTAAGGTTGCAGGCACGTATCCTTTAACTCTCGTATCAGATACAGTTGGTTTCTCGGCTATTCCTTTCGGCACTTCCCCTCTTCCTGCTCTTTCACCTTTAGCCAACCTTGCCTCTTTATGTTTCTTTAATTCGGTTTCTGCCTTATCTAAAGTTTCACCTATACCATAACTAAACCCTATACCCTTTTTATCAATACTTTTTTTGTCACCTTCAAGCCTTACAACCTGTTTACCAAGCTGTGTTTCCAACCGTGATAAAAAAGACGAAAGTTCTTCTTCGGATTTACCTTGTATAACAAACTCGTCACCGGATAAATGATAAGCACCTTCGGGTAAAGCTTCGGCAAAAGTTTTTATCAACGTATCTCCTGCACCATGTCCGATATTATCGTTTACCCACTTTAAGTTATCCAAATCTATAAAAGCCTGAAAAGGCTGTTTCTCGTCTGCCATATAAGCTGCCTTGTTTTTTAAACCCGTCAGTTCGTCTGTAAAATGGGCCGTCCTTAAGTCCCTTATAACTTCGTCTTTTTCTTCAGGAGTAAGCTGTTCTACCTCTGCACGCAAAGCAAGGCTTTTTCTCCGTTCTTCGGGAGATACTTCTTTTGCGGCTTCCGGAAGCTGTATTGCTTCAGGCACGGCTTCAGGTGTTTTGGCCGGTAAAATCCGCTCTGCCGGGACAGCAGGAGCTTCAGCAGGTGTCCCAGGGAGCAGTCCTGCGGGTGCTACTTTGGGTGTTGGCCTGCCTGTTATATCTTGTGCTGTTTTAATAACGGCGTCCAGCACTCCCTTTTTCATAGCCTCGTGCTTAGGCACGTACCATTCTCCAACCTTCGCCATTTCGTACCTCTGGTCGCCTGTCCCCGGCTTTATCCACACGCCGTAACCTTCTTTAATCTCCTGGTATCCTTCTTCCGTAGGGTTCCATGTTCCGGATTTAAACATAACGTCGTTGTTTTTAAATTCGGATTCATGCGCTGCAAACTTGTACCCTTCCGGCCTCGGAGCTTTTGCCGCTGCTCCTGTCTGCTTGCCGTACTGCCAGTTCCATGCTGAAGGTGATGCCATAGTTTTCAAAGTAAATAAAACATCAAGCCCGGCAAAAAATAGTGTGGTAGTGAGCAAATCTCCCATGGCCTGCGCCCTGTCAAATTCTTCAGGGTTATTGATATAATGCAGGGCAGTATCTAATGCGCCTACAGTTGCACCTGTAACAGAGCCACCGGCTGCAGCAGCTAGCAGGTTTGACAGGTTCCAGGTAACGGCACCCTGCTTCATGGCTTCAGGTAAAGCCTTTAATATCCCCTCTCTGACCGGCTGTCCTGCACCGGAGCTTACCAAACCAAACATACCAAAGCGTACAATATCTGTACCAATATCTTTAGCTGCATCGGCTAAAACAAATTCCTCTGGCTGCGTCAGTCCCTTAACTGCCTGCTGATAGGTCGAAACGATACCCCCCATGGCTGCTTTTCCTGCAACGGCAGGGATGACCCTGCCCGCAAATCCCTTAGCAAGTTTCGGGGCAACTTTGGATAAAATGGAAGAGGTTGTACCGCTGACAGGCCCCGATACGACACCGCCAACAGCAAAATAGGGAATAATGCTTCCCACTACTTTGGCATACTGCTGTACTGCGTTTTCTGCTTCTGCTTTATATTTATCTGGTGATTCGCCTGTAAATTTTGTTACAATTTCCGGTAGCCTCAATGCTTCAATAGTTCCGATAGGTATATATCCCAAAATATCCCCTATGGTTTGTATGGTCTTTTCTGTAATTTTCTGCCCCGCTGACAGTTCCTTTACGGGTTTCCTAAACAGTTTTGACATTTCAGGTTCCGTAAGCATAGGAGTAACAGGAGTAACCTGCTTAGGTTCAGCAACCTTTGGCGCTGCTCCTGTCACAATGTCAGGTCTTTCAGCTTCTACCTTTCTAACTGGTGCCGCACCCGTCACTAAATCAGGTGCTTTTACAGCCGGTTCAGCTACAGCAGGTGCAGTAACTTCAGGCGGCCTTGCCATCCAACCGTACTGCTTTTCAAACTCAGGTGAAACTTTAGCTTCTCTTGTTGCCCTCGCAAGTGCTTCAATAGCCTTTTGACTTACTGAAGGTTCAGGTGCAGGCAGTTCAGGCATCTTTGATATATCAGGCATAGTCCCTCTCGCTATATCTTTCATTTGTGCTAAAGGAGTGTAGGAAGGTGTTATGGTAGGTGCAGGAATTTCAACCTCTTGCCTCGGGACTGTTGGCGCAAGTTCATAGGCTGGTTTTGAAAAGTCCCACTTATTTATTTTTGTGTTATTTTCTTTTTCAGGTTTTGAAAAATCCCAAGCCATAAGTCATCTTCCCTTCTTAGTATAATATGTCATCCATTATCTTGCCTAGTTGCCCCGTTCTTGCCGCTGTCATTATGTCCTCAACCGTATATCTCCCGCCGCTCTGCCTTGCATACCACTCGGCATCCTGTCTTGAAATTGTCTGTTCTCCTGCCGGAAGTTTTGACTTAGGATGGTACTGTTCTTCCAGCCAAGGCATACTTCGTATATCTTTCCCGTACTGCCAGGGTTCTACTTCTTTCCCTACCCTGCTTGCCGCTTCTAAGAAGTGGTACAAGTAGTACTGTTCATCAGCAAAATCAAGAAACATTTCAGGTTCTATGCCCTCATGGAGCAGTTCGGGCTTCCTAGTCTGGATATTTGCCCTAATTTCTGACAATGTAAGCTGTGGGTTAGTGCGGATTGTATTAATTAACCCCTGCCCTGCTTCAGACTGATATATCCTGTCCCGCTCGGTCAAGGTTCCTGTCCGGTAACTACCACCGGGGATAACCCCTGCCGGCCCGCCCGGGGTTGTTGTACCCACACTCCCTGCCCCTCCTGTCCTTGCTGCCGCCGCTCTTTGCAGGGCAAGCTGTGCTTGCTGCATCTGTTTCTGCCAGTCAAACTGCTCACGGCTAAACTCCTGTCCTACTTCGAACTGCCTGGTCGCCTCGTCTGCTTCCCTCCTGCGCTGTGTAGGAGTGCCGCCGGGGAAAGGCATATAAGCAGGAGTGGCCGCCTGCGCCTGCCTTACCGCATCCATTAGCTGTGAAGCGCCGGGGGAGATCCGGCCCACGCCGCCTGTGGCCTGCACCTGCGGGGCCTTGAGCCAAGACATATCCACGCCCCCCGCCTTGGCCCGTTCAATAATTCTGTTCACTTCTTCCGCATTAGCCACTTATGCCACCCCCAATGCCTGGTCTATGATCCATTGCGGCAGATAGATCCGCCCGTCTATGTTCTGCCCGCCAACTGCCTCCACGTCAATTACCCGCCCGTTGATGTTCACAATATTCCCCCCGGAAGGGGAACGGCTCCATGTGATACTGCCGCCCCTTTGTTCCACGTATTGCCTCGCCGGGACAGTCCCGCCCCCGCCGGGGATAGACCCGCCGGGAACCTGCCCGACGGCCTCGGCCCATTGCAAGGGCAAAGTCTGGCGCTGGTATTCGGTTAAATATTGATACGGCGCTACGGTGCCGAATGTACTCAATATCCGGTTTAACGCCGCCGCTTCTTCCCCGGTCTGTGCGCCCAGCCCCGCCAGCAGTTCATTCAGCCCTGCCGATCTCTGCCCCTGCGCTGCCGCCAGCAGTGCCGGTAATATCTGTCCTGCCTGCATACGTGCTGCCTCTGCGCCTACCTGTCCGAACCTTTCCGCCGCCCGTGTATCATCAGGATAAAGCCCTCCTGCTGCTGCAAGCTGCGCCCTCGCCTGTCGCATTTGCTGATCTCTTAGCGTATCAACCGCCCCGGTAAGCTGCTGCCCATAATCGCTTTGCAGCATTTGATCGGGAGTTTGCGGAGGCCGGCTAATGTATGATTTGATCTGGCTAAGAAGATCCTGCACCTGCGGAGTAAACTCCTGCGTAATATTCTGCGGTTGCTGTATTTGTGGCTGTGCAGGTTGCGGCGTGGGTGCTTGTGATTGAACGGGAGTAGGCTGCTGTGCCGCTTTCTGCGTCTTAAACAAATCCGGGTACGCCTTCTTGAAAGCCTGTGCCGCCGCCTGGTCTGTAAACTGTCCCCCTGTAGCTTCTTTCCTTAAAATTTCAGAAGCATAAGACTGAGGGTCATTCTGGAAATAACCTGTTAAATATTTGGTGTAAGGCATGTAATCACCGCCTTTCTGTAAAATAAAAAAGAGCCGGTTGGCTCTTACTATTTGCTTATCGCTTCTTCTTCCGGTAAATACTTCTTAACTTCTTCCGTAGTCTCAATTTTTGTCGTATCAATCGCCTGCTCTATCCCGTCAAGTTCGGATTTCAGTTTATCTCGAAGCGCAATTAGCCCGTCAAAATAAGGCTTCATTTCTACCTGATATGCTTCAATGTCTGCCGGTGACATCCTCACGGGGTCAATAGACCCCGTGCATCCTGGTAGTTCAGGATGATAGACCGGTGTTCAGTCCTTCGGTTTGCGCCAGAGATAGGGTTAAAACTACTTCTGGCGATACTGATAGTAGTGTTACCTATCAGGCCCTGCCACAGGGCGTAATTGTCGTTCTTCAAGAAATTTAAAGCTGAATTGATATCACGTTCGATCTTGAAACCACACTTAGGACAATTATATACTCTCTTTTTTGTCCGCTTTCATCTCGGGGTCAATAGACCCCGAGGATTCCCGCCGGAGATTCTAAATCTGCCTCGATATAAAATTTAGCCTGCTTAATTTTACTAATCTCAACTGTCATTATCCCACCTCCTATAATGTTCCAACTGTGCCATCAGAAGTAAAGATGTTATATTCTTCTTCGCCGTAATAAACCTCTAATTCTTCAAGTGTCGGAGTTTCGCTTGTGTCCTCAGTTTCAAGCGTCTGCCTAATCCATAAGTGCTGTCCTGTCAAATCACCGGATAGGTCATTTGTAATTGCCTGCCCGCTTGTTTGTTCTTCCCAGTCTCCGGCATTGTAGGCCGTATCAACCGAAAGATCGGGATCGGTTGCACCTGTAAGGTTCGTAAAATCCGCTTCAAGGTTAGAGTCACGGATAATCGTATCAAATGTTATGGTAAAGTCGGTATCTGCGGCAACCGTTACCCTGTCTGTGCCGAATATCGCTTCAAGTGCCGCCTGGATTGTTGCTGCGTCGTCGTTATAAGCCAGCGTCGCCATGTTCCCGGAAATGCCAAGATCGAATGTTCCGCCCGTAGCCCCGCCGAGATACAAAGTTTGCACTTCTGCTGTTTCGGACGGGTTGGTAACACCAGTATAAGTAGCCGTAACCGCCAATGTATCTCCCGGTTCGCTTCCGCTATCAAACACAATTTTCTTAGGAT
>Ga0265293_10013062_pt1 | contig 10867 bp, 7 predicted proteins | sample Munlanlewell138R_FD_192505 | JGI IMG/M metagenome (GOLD analysis project Ga0265293, IMG submission 192505) | Leachate microbial communities from a municipal landfill in Southern Ontario, Canada - Leachate well 138R | ecosystem: Engineered > Solid waste > Landfill > Unclassified | place: Canada... | reverse complement strand
GCCGTTGGCACATTGGCGGCACAAGTCGTCGTTGCGCTGAAACTGTGCCGCACCGGTATCGCTGTAAGCGTGGAGCGGACAGGCTTGCAGACAGGCGTCGCAGTCGCGGCAGAATCCCGGTTCGTCGATCGGGTCGCCTTCGAGTGTGAGGTCGGTCAGGATCATGGCCAGACGCTGACGATGACCATATTTGCGGCTCAGGAAAAAGCCGCCCTTGCCGACTTCGCCCAGACCGGCGGCATGTCCCAGCGCCTTGATATCGAGCTGCACCTCGGCGCCCGGAACGGCTCCGCCGAAGAGCGGCACAGCTTCGAAGCCCGCCGCCTCGATCGAGTGGGCGATGGCATGCACCATCTGGGGCATGAAGGTATGTTCCATCCAGTCGGCACCGAACATGTGGTAGGTCGAGTGAAAGTTGGTTCCTTCCTCGATGCCCCGCATGGAACCGCGCAGAATCCTGCGTCCCAGCACGATCACCGAGCGACAGGTGGGGAGGAGCGTCTTGGGGTTGTTGGCTGTGGACCAGCCGTTCCAGCGTGTTTCAGGGGCGATGCCGACCAGATCGGCGCCCGCCTCCAGCGCTGCACGAATGATGTCATCTCGCTGCATTTTGTATCCTTACATGTTTTGGTCAGGTTGACAGTGGATAACCCAGCGCGAAGGAGATCCCTCCCGCTGCCTGTCGGGCTGCCGCCTCAATTGCGGGCGTCAGCCTTGTTTTCGAGGCAAAGTAGATTCCCAGTGCCCCGCAGAAAATTCCTTCGGCCTGAAATACTGGCACCGCCAGGGCGAGCAGATCCGGTTTGCGGCGGATCGCGATTCCCGCCTTGCGGATGGCTCTCAGCTCCGCCAGCCAGACGGATTTTTTGAAAGGACGGCCTTCCTCCCGCATCATCTCCAGCAGGGACTTGCGCTCGGCCTGATCGGCATAGGCGGCGCAGAGCTTGCCGCTGGCACTGTGGCGGATTGAGTGTATCTGCCCGATGACCAGACCGGCATCGAGGGTTGAGTCACGGGGATTGGCCACATCCACCATGATTGAGAGTCCGCGCAACGGTTGCGAAAGGTAAACCTGGGCCTGCAGCTCATCCGCCAGGCGCAGGGCATAGGGATGGCCGATACGGCGAAAATCGAGACGGGCCAGACGCACATGGGCCAGAGTCAGCAATCTGAGGGATACCCAGTATTTACGAGTGGTGAGATTCTGCTCGACATAGCCGATATCAACCAACGTTTTCAGAAGGCGGCAGACATGGCTGGCCGGCCGCCCCATTTCCTCGGTCAGCTCAGTGACAGAGCGTTCGGCATTGCTGGCAGCCAGCAGCTCCAACAATTTGAAACCATTTGTAAGCGTGTTATTCACAGCCTAGTTTAACGTGAGATTGATTCCAGTAATTGGAATTGAGGGCTAATCTATTCTATATGCTGGAAAAATGCAACAAGAAAAATGTTTTCAGGCACAGGAAGAGGCAAAATGTGGAAAGGGAAAGAGGAACAGGCAAACAAGCCTTAAAAGGGGAGGGGCAAGTGTCACCTTGCCCGCGGACGACGTGACAGTCATCTCTCCCGTTAGGCTAGATGGAAGCCCTTCCGGGAGCCCCGAGCTTCAGCTCGGGAAATATTGAATAAGAGAGCGTCAGCAATTTCATAAACTGGTAGGGACGGATCTCCGAGCCGTCCGCAACTTCATCTTCGTTTATTCTCAGTTCATCCGCGGGCTATCAGCCTGGCACCGCCGGCCGGGAGTTCGTATTGGCGACCAAAAACTTTCACCGTTTTTGTCGCTGTACCCCAGTTGGCGACGAGAGCGTAATCTTTTTTGTCCTGTCCGGTCACCCATACGCCACGCATTTCATGATCAGCAAACTCCAGACTGCTACCGCAGACAGCGGCGGTGGCTGTTGAATCAACTCCCGCCAGGACGGCAAAACCTGTGTCCACCAGAATTTCGCCCGGCTGACAGCGTCGCACCTCCCTCTGGCAGGTCTGGCAGATGATTTCCGTATAGAGCGATTTGTAATGTCCGGCACGGCGCTCGGTTGAACGTTCGACAACCAGAGGAGCATCTGATGTCAGGGAAACCAGTCCGAGTCGATCGTCGAGATTGATCCAGCCGGAATTCAACTCAACCACTTCATCAAGTTCCGGCGGCGAGGTCAGCACAGCTTCTCCTGAGGCACCATAAACCACCCGGCGGTAATCGTTGAAAACATCGTTGGGTATTACAAGGTTAAGTGACTTGAGTTCTGCAAGATAGACGACACGGTCAGCGGCCGCCCGGACATACTGCAGGCAGAGACAGGTATGATCATCGGGCGGGGCGGCAAAGGCCAGTTGAGTTACAGCCTGATCGGTACACTGGGCTCCTTCGTCGAGCCTTATGTTTACCCCTTCCATGACAGAGCCACTGGTGACAAAGCCGCCGTCGAAAGACTGGATCTGATAGTCGAGCAGGCGACGATGGTTGCCGCCGTCAAAGTCGCTGTTGCCGATAAAGCGCACGACTGGAGCGAGGTTCAGGAACCACTCAGCCAGATCGCTGGCGTCGGGCGGCAGACAGATGGCCTGGGTCAGTCCCCGAGCCCGCCAGACGAACGAAGCCAGACGTGTCGGAGAACGGTGCATCACAGCGCCATGTTCCTCCTCCATCCAACTGCCCGAAAGAGACTGTGCCAGGGGCTCCACCGGCTCAACTGCGGGTAATTGGACCAGGGGCGCGTAGTTGAGCAGCATGGCCAGCGCACAGGCACGATCAGATTCGAGGCGCGAGTAATAATGCGGATTGTGCTGCCGGAGCCACTCGACACGTCGGCCGTAAAAAAGTACCTCGCCACCGCCGGCTTCGCGTTCCATCAGTCCGATCTGGCCGGACAGCAGTTCGAGCGCATGGGGATCGTCCAGGTAATCGGCGGCAAACAGCAGGGCCGGCAGCAGATATTCCTGACAGTAGGCATAGCGGACCCGACTGTCGCCACCGATCCGCGCCAGACGGCCATCTTCGAAGATGAAACGGCGCAAGACCTGCCAGAGATCCCGCTGATGATGGTAGAGAGACTGCGGTGGCTCGTGGCCTGCCTTCCTGAGGTCGAAGTGGAGCATTGCCACATTGCTGACACAGATCACCATGTAGCCGACATTGAGGTAACCGTGATGATCCAGTGCATAGTTGGGGAAAAAGTTGGCACCCGCATGTCTGGCCACCACCGGTTGGCCGGCGATAACCTGCTGATCCCCGGCATCGGCCGGGATGGAAACGCCGTTGATCAGAAAGCGGTGCGCCTGTTCACGCCACTCCGTCGCCCGCGGATGGTCGGGAAAAAGTGTAGCCATGCGCCAGAGAAAAGCTCCCGACCAGATGTTCGACTCCGGGTTGTTCTTGCCCTCCGAGGCCCAGAGACCGGCATTGATACCGGCAGCTCCGCCGCGATCCGGATTCATCAGCCAGGCAGCCTCCTTCAGCAACAGACGCTGCCAGGCAGTCCGGTCTTGTGTCGTCATCAGTGCCTCCAGGTGCGCCACTCCATGCATCGCACGTTCGAGCCCCAGCATACTGATCCAGTTGTTGCCCCACTGACGGCCTTCGGTGCCTGGACGATCTCCGGTAACGTGTGTGGCCAGAGAGTGACGCAGGACAGAGAGAGCACGCTGCCGCCAGAAGTCCGGCCTGACTGTATTCTCCTGTGCCGCCAGGGTCGCCAGAGCGGCGACATAATTCAAGCCCGACTGAACGCCCCAATGCTGGTATCCCGGTCCGAAAGAGGACAGGCCGTCACTCCCGACCGGTGTCCAGAAACTGTCGGCGGCTCCCGCCCACCGCTCGAGCAAGCATTGCGCCCTTTTTTGCAGATCATGCATTTTGACTCTCCCTTAGACGGTGATAGCATAAAAGCTCAAGGAAACTCAGGATTTAACCGCTAGCACTACTTTACCTGTGTTTTCGTTGCGTTCGAGGATGGCATGGGCTTCCTCTGCTCTTTCGACTGGCAAAACACTGTGGATGACCGGGCGGATGGCTCCAGACTCGATGGCCGGCCATGTTTTTTCAACGAGGTCGGCCAGAATCCGCGCTTTCATGTCTGGTGAGCGGCTGCGCAGGGTACTGCCGATCAGTTTAAGTCCGCGCCTCAATATCGGACGTAGGCTGATTTCGGCAAACTCGCCGCCCAGTGTTGCAATCAGAATCCAGCGGCCGCCAACGGCGAGTTTTTCCAGATGTTTGCCAAGGTTCGTGCCGCCGACACAGTCCAACACTATGTCAACCGGGTTTTCATCAAGAACTTTACCTAGGTCATCGGTCTTGCGGTTCACGATTACATCCGCCCCGATGGAGGCTACGGCGGCCGCTTTTGCCGGCGAGCTGACGGTAGTGACCACCCTTGCTCCGAACGTTTTGGACAGTTGAATGGCAGCGATGCCGAGACCACTGGCACCAGCATGGATCAGCACGGTGTCCCCTGCCTTGAGACCGCCTTCCACGCATAGGTTGAGATACGAAGTGGCGAAAGCCTCCGGCAGGGCGGCAGCCTCGTTCATGGACAGTACTGCTGGCACCGGCATCAGCATGTCATGACGTACCGAAACCATTTCTGCATAACCACCGCCGCCGAGCAGTGCACAGACCCTGTCGCCAACTCTCCAGTTGCTTTTCTGTGCGGCCGCTCCGCCAACCTGTTTCACCACGCCAGCAATCTCAAGGCCCATCCACTCGGGACAACCGGGAGGCGGGGGATATTTGCCCTGACGCTGCAAAAGGTCGGCGCGGTTCAAGGCCGCTGCATGAATTTCGACAAGGGCTTCGTCGTCCTTCATCGTCGGGTCGTCAACATCTGACCAGACCAGATTTTTATTCGAGTCAATCAAAGTTGCCTTCATGTAATATTTCTCCAATCGAACAGGACACCCAGCATGTTTGGATCACCTTTTACAAGTCTGCTGAATATCTCCGGTGCTTCTTCCGGCCTGGCGATTTCACTCCTCATGCCAGAGGGGACAAATTTGCCAGCTCCGATTAAACGGAGCAGCATTTCCATGTCGTCGCACATAGTCCAATAGCCCGGATACGAATCGTTCGATGGACGTACAAAATTGTGCGCCCCGATGATTGAGATGCCGGGTTTGTGGATCTTGTGGTAGAAATCGATTTTTTCCGTCGGTGTACGTGAGCACCCGACCAGCGCAATTCTGCCGAATGGTGCCACAAGATCAAGGGCGGAATTGAGCGCAGCGGGATTGCCGGTGACTTCGACCAGTGCATTGACCCCTCCGCCCGTCACTTCCCGGACTTTTTCCCTGATATCCGGTTCGTCGGGCGCAAAAACATGGTCTGCACCAAATTTCCGAGCTATTTTACGACGTTTCTCATTGAAGTCTATTGCAACCAGGGGGAACGCGCCGCTCAGATGCGTACAACGGACTGCGGCCAGACCCAGCAGACCGAGTCCCATGACCGCCACAGCTTCACCCAATTCAGGACGAACTTTGCGAACCCCCTGAAGCCCCATGGCTGCAGTAACCGCAAACACGGCATCTTCCGAAGCAATGGCAGAATCTTTGATGCGGACGACGCAAAGTTCCTCCATTTGCTGGATGGAAGAATGGGTGCTGCGGTAAGCAAGGACGCGCTCTCCAGGCTTTAATCGACTGCCATGTCCAGATTCGATCACTGTGGCGACCGCACTGTATCCCTGCATCATGGGAAACGAGTGGTCGCTCAGACCCAACAGGCAGGCCCGTTCCGTACCCGGTGAAATCAGCGTGTATTCTGTTTTCAGCAGGACAAATCCAGGCTCCGGCTTTGCCGGTGCAAAATCCGTTTCAACGAGTTCCGCTTTTTCACGATCTGTGAAAACGATGGTCTGGCGTTTCATTTTCCTCCGGGATATTGGTTTCAGAACTTACGGCAGGGTCTGAAGCATGATGTCAAGCATACTGTAAAAACAAACAGTCTCAGTGATCCCCTTTCAGGCCAAGCGAGCGGCCGCCATCGACGATGTAATTCTGTCCCGTGATATAATCTGCCTTTTCGGAAAGCAGGTACAGCACTAGTTCGGCGATGTCGTCCACCGCGCAAATGCGGTTCAGGAACGAATATTTGCGGGCAAACCCATCGGGGTCAGCCGGCATTTCGTCCGGTCGCCGTACTTTGCCGGGAGCGACGCAATTGATGTTCACATTATAGCGGCCGAACTCCATGGCCAGTGTTTTGGTGGCGGCAATGACCCCCGCCTTGGCTGCGGCATAGTCGGCACTGCCTTCCACACCGCCGATTGCGACGATCGAGGAAATATTGACGATTTTGCCCCGATTTTGCCGGAGCATATGCGGGGCGACGGCATGGATCACATTCAAGGCCCCAAACAAATTCATTTCAATGATCTCGCGTATCACACCCATGTCCTGCTGGGCGAAGGGTCTCATCCGGCTGCGGGCACTACCTCCGGCAGATGTCACCAGCAGGTCAATTTTTCCAAAACGTTCCAGTGTCAAGGCAACCGCATTTTGTACCGCAGCAGCATCCGTCAGGTTCACGGTAAGGGGAGCGGCTCCTTCATATTCTCCGGCTATTTTCCCGGTACCTTCCTGTGCGATGTCGAACAGTGCGACCGATGCCCCTTGCTCCAGTAGTCTTCTGCTGATTCTGCCACCGATATAGCCGCCTGCACCTGTGACAATGGCGATTTTGTTCTGAAAGCTCATGCTTACTCTCCTTGTTCGAGTTTGATATAGCCACATGCCGCCAGCAGCACCTGATGCGTCAGGTACTCATGTTGGAAAGGGTAGGGATTTGTGATCTCGCGGCGAATTATCCTGGCAAACTCGACCATCTGTGCTGCATACCTGTCGCCCAATACACCACAGTCCACCTTGTGGGTGCCAGCCGAATATCTGTCGTTTCCGTTTTTGAGCGTCAGCCGCACTATCAGTCGTTGGGTGTCATATTGGTTGGCGGGTGCCTCGATCGGACACAACTCCACAGTGCCGTTTGTCCCGCAAATGATCAGGCGGCGGTGTTTCATGCCGTCCACCTCTTCGACCGAGACACGGATTGTCGCTGTCGCCCGCTCGTACTCCAGCACTGCCAGACCGTTGTCAACCAGTCCGTCGTCGCGGGTCTGCTTCATGAAAGGTGCGATGACATCCGGTCTGCCGAGCATCGAGACGACCAGGTCGATCAGGTACCCCGCAAAGATGTACATGGCGCCACCTCTGAACTGTGCCAGCCAGCGGCGATAAGCTGCGTTGTCGCCATCGTAGCGGCTCATGACAGCATGGACCTCGAAAATGTTTCCGAGCCAGCCGTTTCGCGCTGCCTCCAGACAAAATCGGACGGCCGGATTATACCTGTAAACATAGGCTTGCTGAAATGCCAGAGAGCTTGCCTCGCAATGTTCCAGCAACCTCCGGAACTCCGCCAGCGACTCCCCGCCCGGCTTGTCCATGTGAACATGGAGTTTACGTTCAGCGCACCGCAACGCTGTTGGCACCAGTTCAAAACTATCGGTTTCCACTGCCACCGCCTGCAGGTCGGGGATGTTGAAAAGTTCCTCTTCGGTCAGCCATTGCAGTCCCGCGTATGCCGGGTCGTTGCCGCGTTGTATCATCCACTTTGGATCATTTTCCACTATTCCGACCACATCGTAAATGTCACCGAGTTGCCGTAGTGCATTCATTTTCGCCGCAGCGTGGTTGTGCCCGGTTCCAATCTGCCCGATTTTGATTTTCGCCATGATCTCCCCTGACTGTCTCACAGGATAACTGGGCATCCCGTTGCAAGTCAAGTTCCCGAAACTGCGGACGAATTTGCTCGGTGTGTGTCAGAAAAGTGCATGTTTAAGAAAAAGGAAGTGTTGACTCGCAGTTTTGGATCCGATTCAGATTATTGCGGCATTGATTGTTTTTTTGGTATATAATCAAAGGTTTGTTTTCAGAATCAGGGGTTTTACAGTTCTGGCGTAGTTTTCCACTAGTTTCAGTAAAATGTCAGGAGTATGGCGATGCAGAGATTCAGAGAAGCGGTGGTGACACTTATGATGGGATGTCTGGCAGCACAGGCGACAACTTATTTCATCGACTTTGAGGGCGGTAACGACGAGGGCGATGGCCTGACAGCCGCGACAGCCTGGAAACATGCCCCGGGCGATGCCAACGCCGCAGGTGAAGCGGCGGCGGTCAAACTTCAGCCCGGCGACCGGGTGCTCTTCAAGGGCGGGGTGATTTACCGCGGTGCTTTGCAGTTGACCGCTTCGGGAACGGCCGAGGCACCGATTGTGTACGACGGCAATACGGCCGGAGAGTATGGCGAAGGCAAAGCCATAATCGATGGCAGTGAACCGGTGAGTGGCTGGCGGCGTTGCGAATCGTCCGCCGATGCCCACGGTGCGCCGGAGTGGGAGAAGGTCTATCGCGTGACAGTTGCGCAGGATCTGGTCAAGGCGCCCCTGTCGCTCAACATCTTCGAGGGTGAAACCAAAGCCATGCCGGCCAGGTCACCCAATATCGATGATCCCCTCTCGATGCACGACATGGGGTACAACTACGAAAACGAGATGGGTGTCAGTGATGTGAAGCCCACATCGGCCGACCTCAAGCCGCTCTACGGTGCCGTGCCGGACGACTTTGCCGAGTGCGCCTGGATCAGCGTCTGGGTTTTGAGCAACCGTCTCAATTGGAAGAAAATTACGGCAGTCGAAGACTCGGTCGTGACCTTCGGTGAAGTCAAACCACATCAGCACCGGGGCAGTTATGCCCTCTGGAACCACCCGACACTGCTCGACCGCTCCGGGGAGTTTGTGCTGCTCGAAGAGAAGGGCCAAGCCGTTCTTTTTTACCGGCCGCACGATGTCGCGGGTCTATCCGAAGTCTCCATTTCCGCAAGGACACGCGGGATCGACTTCAACCGCAAGTCGCATATTGTCATTCAGGGCTTCAAGGTACGCCGCTTCGCCGGGAGTGCCTACAACGACGGTGCCGGGATCATTTCCTTCACCAGCAACAAGACCCATAACCTGGCCATCCTCGACTGCGAAATCACCCAGAATCAGAGTTCCGAGAAGGCCGCCGGCATCACCATCCGCAATGCCAGTGGACTGCGGATCGCGGGCAATATCATTGCCGAGAATGTCGGTTGTGCCGGGATCGGCACCTATTCCTGCGAAGACCTCGTCGTCGAACACAACCTCGTGAGGCGCAACGGCGGCACCGCCCTGCGGCACTTCACCGTTGACCGGGCACGTATTTCCGACAACTCCGTTTTCGAACATACCGGCGTCCATGCCAACGGTATCACGGTGTACATCGGTTCGAAAAACGTCGTCATCGAGCGCAACAACGTCCGCGACGGACTCTTTGCCTGTACCATCCAGGCCAGCGAAAACATTACTATCCGCCAGAATCTGTTCGATGGCACCCTCAAGGGCAGTCCGGCGCTCTCGCTCTACAGTTCGCCGCGCAACCAGCCGCCGCCGAGCAACATCACGGTCGAAAACAATACCCTGATCGGTCCCGGACGCAATGCCCTGCGGGTGGATCTGCCCATTCCGGGCTTGAAGGTGCGAAAAAACGTGATGGATGGCGGCCCCGATCCCAAGCGTAATACGATCGAAGTCCTCGAAGGCAACATCTACACCCGTTCAGCCGATCTGCACCGCAACAGCGGCGAGGCGGGAGCACATTATCCCGACACGCATGAGGGCATCTTTGTCGATGCCGCCGCCGGTGATTACCGGCTGCTGCCGGATTCGGTTGCGGCGCAGGAAAAAGCCGGTTGCAGTATCGAAACCGTGCTGACGCAGGTCAAGCCCGGTCTGCTTCCGCGCGTCGCGGACACTGAGGAAAAGCCGTAACCCATCCGTACCTCCGCGACAGCAGGCCGTGGCGGCACCTCCATTATCACCTCATGTCAGGTTTCTGCACTTGCAGGACCAATCAATCATATAGTTGCAATATGTCCATCCGCCTCATGATCATTGCCGGTGAAATTTCAGGCGACATGCATGCCGCTGCACTGTTGCGTGAAATGCGCCGGCTTTACCCCGGACAAATTGAAGCTTACGGTATCGGGGGCGATCATCTGGCCGCCGAAGGCATGGAACTCTATGCCCATGTGGACGAGACCGGCGTGATGGGGTTCTGGGAAGTGGCCAGGCGCTTTCGTTTTCTGGGACGGCTGCTCAAAGAAACAAAAAACCTGCTCGACAGTCGGCGTCCCGATCTTTTGCTGACAGTCGATTATCCCGGTTTCAACATGCGTATCGCGCCTCAGGCCAAGGCGCGCGGGATCCGGACCGTGCAGTTTATCTCACCTCAAGTGTGGATCTGGAACAGGAAGCGGATCCCGAAAATGGTCGCCACCTTCGACTGTCTGATTCCGATCCTGCCGTTTGAGCCGGCCGTGTTTGACGGTACGGGGCTCAAGGCTGTCTATGTCGGCAATCCGCTGGTCGATCAAGTGGCGGCCATCCGGGATGAACCTCGCAGCGATCTGCCCTGGGGCGAGGGGCGTCGGGTGGCGCTTTTTGCCGGCAGCCGCAAGACGGAAATCCAGCGGATCCTGCCGGGGCTGGTGGCAGCCGCGCGTCTGGTCGAGCAGCGGGTGGGGCCATGCAGCTTTATCCTGCCTTCGCCGAGCAAGGCCACAGCCGCTCTGGTGCGGGAAATGCTTGCGAAACTGCCGGATAAGCCGGCTCACATCGTGCCGGTGGAAGGAGAATCACGACAGGTGCTTCTGCAAGCCGAGGCAGCAGTGGTCAAGTCCGGCACCGGTACGCTGGAGGCTTCGCTGCTGCTCTGTCCATCGGTAATAGTCTATCGGGTAGCGACTGTGAGCTACTATATCATGAAGTATGTGATCAGCGGCATCAACCATGTG
>Ga0265293_10013060_pt1 | contig 10868 bp, 6 predicted proteins | sample Munlanlewell138R_FD_192505 | JGI IMG/M metagenome (GOLD analysis project Ga0265293, IMG submission 192505) | Leachate microbial communities from a municipal landfill in Southern Ontario, Canada - Leachate well 138R | ecosystem: Engineered > Solid waste > Landfill > Unclassified | place: Canada... | reverse complement strand
CGCGGCACTCAGCCGGGACAGCGGCGGGGGCGGGGCGGTCTTTGTCGTCTCCAGTGTGTACTTGGCGGCACATGACGCGCTGGAAAGCGACGAGTACGGCAACGAGGCATTTTTGTATAGTTTACTTGATAATTACGCAGGGGCCACCCCCCCGTTCGGCGCCACCATGGTGGTCATCGGGTCCTATTTGCTGGAGAACCTGACCATGCGTGAGGCGCACCTTTACACCCTCCTGTTGGTGGGGGTGCTGCCCCTCGCGGTGGCGGGTGCGGGTGTGGTGGTGCTTCGCCGCCGCAAAAACAGGTAAGGGAGGCGCGCTGATGGGAAAGACGGGCAAGATGATACGCACGGCTCACGCCCTGCAGGTGAGCCGCCCCAGGCTGTTTTCGCTGCTGGTGGGGCTGGTGGCGGCGCTGGTGGCGGCCGCCAATGTGTCGGCGGCGTTGTTGGTGCAAAGCCGGGGGCTGTATGTGGACCTGACCAGTGAGGGCCTCTATACGCTGAGCCCGGAGATGACCGCGCTGTTCGACCAAATCGAGGAGGACGTGACCATCACCTTCTGTGACGACCCCGACCGCCTGATGGCGGGCACGGGCACCCGCTACGTGTATGTCATGGCCCGGGCGCTCGCGAAACGGTACGACAACATTCACCTTGTCACGGTCAATACCGTCCGCAACCCCACCGCCATTGCCAAGTACCGCACCACCTCCGCCACCCGGATTGACCCCGACGACGTCATTGTCAGCGCGGGGGGGCGCTACCGCATCTACGCCCCGGACAGCTTCTACACGGTGGGGGAGTCGGCGGACAAAGAGCGGTACTGGTCCTTCAACGGCGAATATAAGCTGGCGTCGGCGGTGCTGTCGGTCACCTCACTGGAGCAGCCCTATGTGTACTTCACCTACGGGCACGGCGAGGCCATCTATGTTTCACCCGATGACGCCGAGCACGCCGCCCTGCTGCCCCGGAGCAACGAGGAGGCGCGGGCGCTGTATGAGCTGATGCTGGACGCGGGACTGCGGGTGGGCTACCTGAACCTCGACGAGACCGACCTGACCGCACTGCCGTCCGACTGTGTGCTGGTGGTCCTCAACGGGCCCACCGCGGACTATGACAGCGGCGACATCTACGCCCATGACAACCGCTCCCCGCTGGACCTGCTGCACACCTATCTTGCCGAGCGGTATGGGGCGATGATGGTGTTCAAGGACCCCGAGGATTCCCTGCCGAACTTAGAGGAGTTGCTCTTTCAGTGGGGGATTGTCTGCGACAATGTGTATATCCGGGACACTGCCCGATCGATGGGAGACCCCGGGACCCTGATTGCCGACTATAACACCGACGAGAACCAGATGTCCTACGGGGTGTATGCCGAGGTGGCCGACCTGCCGAACGCCCCCCGCACCATCGTGCGGAACACCGGCGCGCTGACCATGGCGTGGCAGAGCGAACGGCAGGGCTCGTCGGGCACCGAAAATATCGCTGCCTTTTACTCTCCTTTTCTGTATTCTTCCGACGAGGCGCTTGCTTTCACGGTGGCGGAGGGCGAGCTGGTCTATGAGTCCCCCGCCCGCTATGCGGTGGCGGCACTCAGCACCCGCGGCCGCACCGACGCCCATGAGCAAGTGACCCGGTACAGCTATGTGTTTGCGGCCGCCACCACCGAGCTGGCCGCCGGACAGTGGCTGTCGGACCCCGCCTATGGCAACTACGATTTACTTTTTGCCCTGGTGCGCTACCTGTCCAGAACCGACGAGTATGCCTCGATGGAGCTGGGGGGCGTCAGCCTCAACTCCTCAAAAATGGGGGGGAAGCAGTTCCGTTACAGCGACCTGTACGAGAAGGAAACCAAACTGTACGACCGCAACCGGCTGCTCAAAGTCTACCCTGCCATCACGGCGGCGGATAAACGACTCATTGCCGTCTGGGTGCTCGGCCTCCCGCTGCTCGCCGTGTCGGTGACGGGGGTGCTCGTCTATATCAGGCGGAGGTACCGATAAGCCCCGCTGTCCGGCAGGTCATACAGTCAAATCGCAAAAGGAAAGCACAGATGAAACAACAAAAAAGAACCGTGTGGGTGCTGGCAGGTGCCTTGGTACTGCTGGCGGTGGTATACTTTGCCCTCATCCGCCCGTTGGCGGGCAGGGAGGGCGGCGCCGACACGCCCAAAGAGCTGCTCCCGGGCGAGGCCTACTATTACTACAACGGCAAGCCCCGGACCGACATGGTGCTGATGTACCCGCAGCTCACCCGGCAGCAGGTGTTTCAGGTGACGGTGCACAACGCGGAGGACGAGGACTACCTGTTCTACCACCATATCGGCGAGAAGACGAATGTGTTTTATATCGGGCAGCCCGACGACGGGGGGCAGCCGGTCTTTTACGAGCCCGATATCATGGACTACTTTGAGAATTTTGACTATACCACCCTGTATGACGATACTGCCAAAATCCCCACCATGCTGGCCGCTACGGGTATGGTCGTCATCAAAGACCGGGTGTATACCTGGACCGAGCAGACCGACCCCGTGGAGGTGCAACGGCAACTGAAGCGGTACGGGCTGGCGGAGGACGCCGACCGGCCCTGGTTCGAGATTTCCCCGGTGCTGACCGACCTTTCGGGACACTATATTTACGTCTATACCGACCCGCTCACCGGGCAGACCCTGCCGGTCTACACCGACGGGACGGCCTACTACCATCAGGAGGGGGTCACGGTGGACCCCGCCACGGGCGGGCTGGTGTATAACGACGACTTTCTCTTTACCGGCTCGCGCGCAGCGCTGACCGTGACCTATGACCACACGGGGGTGCGGCGGGTCTATGTCGGGCGGCAGACGGTGGACGAAAACGGCTACTACCTGATGCTGGAGGGGCGCAATGTTGTCTACACCACGGCTTCAAGCTACGTGGCGGACGTGGTTTTCAAGGGGATGGGGTACTACATCAACCCCCGCCTGGTGACCCGTTCCGAAAACACCTACGCCTCCTACTACTCCCCCGAGCTGTCCTATTCAAATGGCTTGCTGCGCAGTGAGGCCGGCAGTCCGGTGAGCGCGGGCGGACAGGTGGGGTTGCTCTACGAGCGGCTGTACGACAGCGGGCGCACCCCGCCGAACAGCCCGCTATGGGACAGTCCGCTCTCCGGCGGCAACCTGCTTTGGCGCACGGAGGAGGACGGAGACCTGTTCAATGCCGCGCTGCTGGCGGCGCGGGTGGGTGACACGCTGCAACTGGTGCGCCCGCTCCCGCTCTACCGCGGGGTGGGGACGGGGCAGGCGGTGAGCTACCGAATCCACGAGATCCTCGGCGTGGTGGGGGCGGGCAGCTTTGACAGGGAAGGCACGGTGGCACCGGGCAGTCTGGTCGCGGTGCGCTACACCGACGGCAGCATGGTCACGACCACCGATCCCGGCGGGCAGAGCCACCGGGAGGAGCTCTTCTTATACGGACTGTTTGACCTCACCCGCCCGGATCTGCCGCCGGCGCTGTCGGCAGCGCTGGTGGGGCAGGACTGCGGCCCGCTGGCCGAGCCGGTGGACTTTACGGTCGGGTATGACGCGCCGCGTGAGGGGGACAATACGCTTTCCTATCGCATCCTCACCATTGACGCCATCCTCCGCGCGGGCGTGACGCTGCCCGGCGGGACGGTCGAGGTGGGAGACACGGTGGTCTTTGGCTACGAGTACTCGGTGGACGGAGAGCAGGCGGGCGGGGGCAGCATGCGGCTGGTGATCGGGGAGGAGACCGACCCTGTCGCCCAGGCGCTCTCGGACGCCCTGCTGGGGCGCTCGGCGGGGGATATGCCCCTGACGGTCGAGGGACTGCTGCTCTGCGAGGACAGGGCAGTGCAGGGCTTCCTGCTGTACGAGGATGCCCGCATTGAGTACAGCGTCTCCTATGAGCTGCAGCTGGACTTTGCCTTTGTTAACTTATCGCAGCGGGATATGTTCTACGGTGACGCCATTTACCGCATCAACGGACCCGCCGATAAACGGGCGTACGCGCTGGATATGAGCGCTACCGATAAAGCCATGGCGATTTTTAATGATCTCTCGGGCACCGAGACGGTGGCGGTGGGGCTGGACGCCGAGACCTTCCGCCGGTACGGCCTGCACGCCTACCACCTGCACTATGAGCTGCCCTTCGGCACCCGGTATGTCAAGGACCCCCTCACCGGGGAGTCCACCGATGATATCGAGTATGACTACACAATCGGATATGACCTGTATCTCAGCGCCCCGCAGGATGGATACTGCTATGTGGGCAGTACCCAGTACGGGGTGGTGGTGCGCGCCCCCGCCGAAACCTTTGCCTTTTTGGGCTGGGACTTCTTAGGCAGCTGGGTGCGCAACAATCTGCTGCTGCTGTCGGTGGAGAACATTGCCACCATGGTTTTTGATATCAATTACAACGACCGGCAGCAGACCCACTCCTTCTTCCTGGCCGCCGACCCCCACTACGCCTATACCAGCACCTACGGGCAGCAAGGGCAGCCGCAAACAAGCACCGACCTCATCACCCGGCTCTACCTGATGTATGTCCCGGGCGAGATGGAGACCGAGACCACCCTTGACCATACCGGCAAGACAGCCGTCGCGCCCGGGGTGCGGGTCGAGCAGGTGGGCAGTACCCTCCAGCGGGTGACCCGGGTGCTGAACGGGGTGGACCTCGACCGGATTTATCATGACGCCGGGGTGAACGAGACCCGCAACGCGGACAAGGCGGGGGTGCTCTACTTCCGACGGCTGGCGTTTATGCTGTACAGCACCAGCTATGCGGGACAGGCCGAGCTCGATGCGGCGGCGCTCGCCGCCCTGCGCGACGACCCGGCGGCGTGTGTCCTCACCATGACGCTGACCCTGGTGGACGGGCGGCAGTTCCGCTTTGCCTTTTCTCCCTATTCCGCCCGCCGCGCGCTGGTGGCGGTTTCCGAGTATGACGCGGACGGGACGTTCGTGTCGGACAGCGCGGTGTTCTTCCTCCACACCAGCGAGGTGAAAAAGATTGCCGATACGGTGGCGGCGCTCAGCGTGGGGGAAGTTTTCGATATAGACAGCACGTATTGAGGTCTGCCGAGGCTGTTTTCCGTCAAGCCTACAAAAAAAGATTTGCATTTTTGAAAATCAGTGGTATAATGTACAGGTACAAGTCCCCATCAGCGGTGCGTTGATACTATTTCTTCGATGATAAGAGGTCTGTTTTATGAAGGTAAGCAAAAAGTTTTTGTATTCCGGGATTGCCATATTGTTGATTGCGGCGGCTGCCTTTTTCGCCCTGTACGGGGCGTACGGCAACCGGTTCAACTATGCCAAAAAGGATATGGGCAAGTATTTGACCATACCCGTTGCCCTGTATTTAGAAGCCGATATTTCCGAGGCGGTGCTGGAGATCGCGCAGGAAAAGGATGTTCGCGCCTACATTGCGGCCTATCTGAAAGACTATCTCGCCGAGGATGACTCCAAACTCATCGCCGTCAGTGAGTACGACATGGTGCTGGTCAACCTGTACGGCACCTATGTGGACGACGACGACAAGGTCGTGATATTCACCCACGGTTCCATGATGGATCCCGCCAAGCCCATCGAGGTGCAGGTAGGGTCCGATGACGGGCTGGCCGAGATTTTCGGGGACGCCCTGCTGGGGCTGTTGCCCACCCAGTTCTCCTACCACACGGTGAGCAGCGGGCAGGTGGAGGCGGATGATATCCTCTACCTGAGCTACCTCAAATCCGGCACCGGCGAGAAAGAGGTGGAGCTGGTCCAGGTCAAGACCGACGGCTCTGCCGACGAGGTCTACGGCGAGGGCTTTACCGAGTATATCCAAACGCTGACCATTGGCGGCAACGCCGGCCAAGGCACCTTTGGGGAGACCACGTATGAGTCCATCAAGCTGAAGTGGGCGGCCCGCACCGTCGTGAAGGCGGGCAACTACGAGTCGGGGGACATTGCCTATATCACCGCGACCACCAAGAATGCCTCCGGGCAAACCGTTTCCTTTACCGCGCGGGTGACCGACGACGGGGCGAGCGGGGCAGACCTGCCCGCGTTCCTCTTTGACATGGTGCGTGACGGGATGGAAATCGACAAGGCCATTGACGCGCACGACTATGAGAGGGAGACGGGGCTTACCGCCTTTGTCTCCGGGATCAAGTACTATACCCTGGAGGACGGCGAGTATACCCTGGTGGATACCACGGTCGTGACCACCCCGGAGCTGGGCGTGGACTACTATGTGCTGAACAGAACCTACGCCGTGACGATCAACTATGTGCTGCGTGAGGGCATGACCGGCGAGGGCGAGGGCGAGCAGGCCGGCATCCGGTTCCACGAGTTTACGTACACCTATCCGGAAGAGACCACCGCTACCCATGGATATGACAAGGACATTTCGCTGGCGAACAGGGAAGTCACCTTCTACCTGTGCCCGATCTCCGTGTATGACGCCGAATATACCGTGGACACCCTGCTGACGGATACTGATTTCACCGCCGCGGCTGCCAAGGGCGAGGTGTTCAAGAAGCTCCAGGCTGACTTTGAGGCGCTGCAGGAGGCGCTGGAGGCACTGGAGGAGATCGACGAGGATCAGGCAGACCTGGTAGAGGCATACCTGGAGGCGCTGGTGGCTTACAAGGCAGCCAAGGCAGCCTTTGAAGCCGAGGAAAACGAGGATACCACCTCGGCGCTTGCCGACGCCAACGCCGCCCGTGCCGCAGCAGAGGAAGCCCTGACGGCACTGGACGACGAGGAAGGCAAGTATGCGGACGCCATTGACGAGCTGGCAGACGCGTATGACGCGCTGGCCGCCAAAGTGAACGACTACGACGAGGAGGCCTACCTGCACGCTCTGCTGGGCGAGGAGGACTTTGATACCGAGGTGTTTGCGGCATGGCTGGACGGGAAGGTCAAGGCGGCGTATGCCCTGCATGCCGAGGAAAAGGTCAACGAGGAGATGGAGATCGACTACCGCATTGAGGTGGCGGGCATTGTCTGGAACAATCTGATCGAGGCACTGGGCGGTTCGGAGGCGGTCACGCTCCCCAAAAAGGCCGTGAAGCTGGCATATAGCGACCTCTTGGATTCGCACAAAGCCACCTATTACGAAAAGTTTCAGGATTTTTCGGAAGACGGGATGCGGACGTTCCGGCAATATATGAAAAAGACGGTGGGCGCCGACTACAAGGAAAAGCTCACGGCCCAGGCCGAGGAAATTGTCTATGAAAAGCTGGTGCTGTACTACCTGGCGCAGGAGTTGGACATCACGATCACCGACGAGCAGGTGAAGCAAGCCTTCAACAACTACTACACCTACTACCAGATGGGGTACCTGAAAACCTTCCCCTCCTCCGAGCAAGTGGTGGCAGACGCACTGTACTTTGACACGGTCATGCAAAAGCTGCTCAACGAAACCTACTGCCCGGAGCTCGCACCCGAGGCGCCGGCCAACCAAGACTAATCTATTTGTTCAGCCGAAAAAGTGCGTTGTAAAGCGCACTTTTTCTGTCCTTAGGGCCTGTAGTGCGGGGCGCTCCGCAGCAAGCGGGCGATGTGCTGATGTCAAACCGAAAGGATACCCATGAAAGCAGTGCAAATCTATACCGACGGCGCATGCAGCCATAACCCCGGCCCCGGCGGGTGGGGGGTGGTGCTGGTGTATGGGGACATCGAGCGCGAGCTGAGCGGCGGGGAGCCGCACACCACCAACAACCGCATGGAGCTGACGGCGGTCATCCGCGGACTGGGCGCTCTGCGGGAGCCCTGTCGGGTGGACCTGTATACCGATTCCCGCTACATCTCGGACGCCATCAATTTGGGCTGGCTCAAAGAGTGGTTGGCCACCGACTTCAAAAAGGGAAAAATCAAAAACCCCGACCTGTGGCAAGTCCTGCTGCCCCTGTTACAGGCGCACCGGGTGAGCGTTCACTGGGTGCGGGGGCACAGCGGCCACGCGTATAACGAGCGTTGCGACCGTTTGGCAACCGCGGCGGCGGCCCTGTACAAGACAGACGCCCCCGCGGGCTAAGAGACGGCGGGGGTGCCTGCCCGCAGGAAAGGCGGCGGCTGCCATGAGAAAAAATCAGGACGATCACACAAGGGAGAGAGAGGCGTATGCAGGAGGGAAACCGACACGGGGCAGAGGACGCGGGCACCGTCCACAGCGAAGCCGGTCGCGGCGGGGCTGCCCGCGAGGGTATCGCCCGCGGGAGGCGGCGGTGGCCCCGGGTGCTGTCCGGGGTGGCGCTGGTGACGGCGGCGGCGTTGCTGGCAGGGCTCTTGCTTCCCTTTTCCTACAGCCGCCGGCGCATGAAGCGCTACCTCTCCCTGCCGCCCGATATTCTGCAGAATATCACCGTCACGGTGGACCCGTCATGGGAGGTGACGGAGGCGGCGGTGGACCGGGCGATAGAGGAATTTTTGCTGTCAAAGCGCACCCCTGTGAACAACGGCAGGCAGGAAACCGAGCGCGTCATGGCGCACGGGGACAGCGCCGCCGTCTACTATTGGAGCACCTATACCGACGGGACGGGGCAGATCCTCCCCTCCCCTGACGGCAGCAACCTTTCCGCCGACCAGCCGACCACGGTGGTGCCGGGGGCGGGAGAGCTGCCCTTTGAGGCGGCGCTGCTCGGGGCCACCCCGAATCAGACCTCCTTTTCGGTGCATCGCGCGGGCGTGGTGTCGGCGCAGTCCACTGTCATTGTCAGCTTTGCCTATCTGTACGAAAAGGACGGAAAGACGGTGTCCGGGGGCGGATACCGGGGGGTTTTGGTGGATTTGACCCGGCCGGGGCGGTTTACGGCGGGTTTTACGTCGGCACTTACCGGCCAGACCATCGGCCGGCGGCTGGAGGCCTTTGCGGTGCCTGCCGACTATGACGGCGACGGGCAGGAGGAGGTGGTGCGCTACCAAGCCATCACCGTTCATGCCACGCTGGACGGGGAGGCCGAGTGGTTGCAGGTGCAGACGGAGGAAGACGGGCGCACGGTGCAGTGGTATGTGGCGGTGCCCTATATGATCGACTATGAGGTGCCTGCCCTCACCGAGGAGTTCTTGCGGGACACGGTGGGCTTTGACCCGGGAGAGGCGGAGATCCTCACCGCCTTTCGGCAGTCGGTGGCGCATGAGCTCTTATTGGCGGAGGCAAGGGTGACGGCCATTGAGGACGCGGTGTGGGCGTTTTTGCAGGCCCGCGCCGAAGTCAGACGATACCCCGAAAGGGAAGTGCGGAAAAAGAAAAAGCAACTGGAGCAAGAGTTGCAGGCCCTGTATGTGTACTACAATGAAATCAACTACCAAAATACCGGCTACTATGCCGCCGAAAGCTTTACCGACTTTTTGGAGCAGTATTACGAGACCGAGCTGCCCGAGGGGAGCGACGCCTTCCTCGAGACCTTAGCGCGAGAGGCGGTGCTGCAGCAGATGATTTTTTACTACCTGGTGCAGGAGCACGGGTATACCCTGGACAAACAGGCGCATGACGCGCGCACGGCCGCCGTACTCGCCCAGTACGCCGACATGCATGGCTTGAGCGAGGCGGAGCTGCTGGACACCTATGGGCAGGCCTACTTCAGGGAGGCGGCGCTGTATGCCTATGTGATGGAGGAGCTTCTGGCGGGGGTGGCGGTGGTGTACCACTCGCCCCCGCCCGCAGGGCAGGAGTGATGGCGGCGGGGAGCGCGTGTTTCCGCGGAAAAGCACCCGGCGCACCGAACCAATGAAAAACAGCTCCCCGGTATACCGGGGAGCTGTTTTTGCGGCCCAAAATGGGCGGCCCAAAATGGGCGGCCCTATTGGCGGGGCCTCACGTGTCGCTCTGGTTGTCCCCTTTGAGGTCGTCCATCAACTCCTCCGCCGCGCCGGCGCACTCATGGCCGAACTTTTGGATGGTTTTCGAGGCGCAGCCAGCCTTTTTTTTGACCAGCATGATCAGCGTGAGCAGCCCTGTCAGGGAGAGCAACGTGACGACAAAGGTGCAAACGGGGTGCATTTTTTTCTTTTTCATGGCGAACATAGCGATTTTTTTCCTTTACGCATCATTACTCATAGTATGTCATTTGGCAGGGGGTTTTATGCGGCGGCGGCAGCTTTCGGCAACGGCCGCGACAAGAGGTGCATAGGCGGCGCAAAGAAGCGTACAATAAAAGACGTCCTCTCATGAAAACGGAGGGTGACGGAGCAAGCGGGAGGGAGAGCGTTGCGGGCAAAAAGAGGACTGCGGTGCGGCGGGCGGCGAGCGGTGAGGACAGGGGTGCTTTGGCTCTTGTCTTTGTGCGCACTCCTGACGGCTTGCGCGCCGGCCGAGCCCCCCACGACCACGACGGGCGCACCGGTGGTGGTCTGCATTGACGCGGGACACGGGGGGGACGACCCGGGGGCAAACGGGGCGACCTTTACGGAAAAAGAGATCACGCTGGCGGTCGCCCTCAGGCTGGAGGCGGCACTGCGGCGGCAGGGCTTTGCCGTGGTGATGACCCGCACGGACGACACCATGCTCTCCCTGCACAGCCGCTGCCGGAGCGCCAATGAGGCGGGGGCGGCCGCCTTTGTCTCCCTGCATGTGAACTCGGCGGCGGATGCAGAGATCGGGGGCAGCGAGGTGTTCTACTCCTCTGAAAACAAACAGGACAGCGACTTTGCCCGTGCCGTCTACGAGGGCATGCTCGCGGCGGTGCCGCTGCGGGGGCGGGGGGTCAAGCCAAACGACTTTTTTGTGCTGGTCCATACCGAGGCGCCGGCGGTGCTCTGTGAGCTGGCCTTTGTCACCCGCGAGGCAGAGCGGCAGATGCTGCTTGACCCCGCCTGCCAGGAGCAATGGGCACAGGGCATTTGCCAAGGGCTGTGCCGCTGGTTTTCGGTGCCCTTTCGC
>Ga0265293_10013059_pt1 | contig 10869 bp, 11 predicted proteins | sample Munlanlewell138R_FD_192505 | JGI IMG/M metagenome (GOLD analysis project Ga0265293, IMG submission 192505) | Leachate microbial communities from a municipal landfill in Southern Ontario, Canada - Leachate well 138R | ecosystem: Engineered > Solid waste > Landfill > Unclassified | place: Canada... | reverse complement strand
AGCCAGGCCTACCTTGCCCGGATGACCGGCTACATGCCCAACAGCTTCTCGGCAAGCAAGGATCCTGAATTGGTGGCGTACTACAACGCCAATCCGCAGTGGAAGGTCGCCATCGACCAGCTGAACTTCGTCCGCCCACAGGCGAGCGTTATCAGCCTGCCAAAGGGAACAGCAATCCTGCAGCAGATGGTCGAAAAGCTGATCATCGCCAATCGTGATGTGAAGACCGTCATGGAGGAGACGACCGCCGACCTGAAGAAAGAGTACGATGACAACTACTAAGATGCACCGTATTCACACAGTGGCCGCTTATGCGGCCACTGTGCTTCTCCTCTCCCTCCTCCTCATCCTCAGCTCGTGTACATCTACAGAGCCAAGACTCATCAGTGCAGCACCCATCGCAAAGGTCGCACACCGCGGTGGCAGCCTGCTCGCCCCCGAGAACACCCTCGCTGCCTTTCAACGGGGCATCGACGAGGGTGCTGATGCCATCGAGCTCGATGTCCATCTCAGTGCGGACGGCCGCCTCATCGTGATGCACGACCCGTCGCTCTTTCGTACCACCGCGCATGAGGGGTACATCGGAGATTGGATTGCTTTGGATCTGCAAAGCCTCGACGCCAGGGCGAGCTACCGCGGTGATGCTGCCTACCCGGTAGAGCACGTACCCACGCTCGAGCAGGTCCTTGCCCTTGTTGAGCGTCAAGAACGATCTGTGGCACTCCAGGTGGAGATCAAGACGGACCAAAAGGGCCGGCGGTATGAGGGGATCGAGGAGGCGGTCGTCAACGCTCTTCGCTTGCATGGTCTCATTGAAGAGACGATTATCATCAGCTTCGATTTTCCCACCTTGCTCAGGGTTCGGGAGATCGAGCCATCGCTCAAACTCGGGGCTCTGGTAAACCGCGCGTACCTCGAGTCCATCGGGATGGGCGGTCCGGCTGCGGTGGCTGCCTCCATCGCCGACCTTGGCGTCGAGTATGTGGCCATCAACTACGCCTACCTCTCCCAACGGTTGTTCGATGAGTTTCGCAGTCGCGGTCTCCTCATCGGAGCGTGGACGGTCAACAACGAGAAGGACATCAGGCGCATCGCAGCGATGGGAGTGGATTTCATCACCAGCGACCGCCCTGATCTTTTGAGTGAGTTGTTGGACTGATTCTGCTGGCATTTATACACGTGTCACGTGAATTTCTCGTTTTCGTGTATATATCGGCTATTCAATTTCTCGTTTTCGTGTATTATAATAGGGTATCAATTCCTTGTAATCGGAAAACCAATGGAGTTATACCATGAAAAGAAAGATATACGATGATCTCCTGAAGTGGAAACGTGAAGAAAGAGGGAGAACGGCAGCCCTGGTCAATGGGGCCCGCCGTGTCGGGAAAAGTTATATCGTAGAGAAGTTTGCGAAAGCTGAATATGCAAGTTATATCTTGATCGACTTCAATCGTGTGAACCAGCATATCACGGACCTGTTCGTACACTACCTTGATGATCTGGATACGTTCTTTCTCTATCTTTCAAGCTACTACAATGTGACATTGCATGAACGGGATACATTGATCATCTTCGACGAGGTGCAACTTTTTGCGCGCTCACGGGCAGCGATCAAGTATCTGGTCGCCGATGGTCGGTATGACTACATTGAGACCGGCTCCCTCATGAGCATCAAAAAGCATGTCGATCATATCGTCATCCCCTCAGAGGAACGTCATTTCAATCTATACCCAATGGATTTTGAAGAATTCCTCTGGGCTCTTGGTCAAGAGACGCTGATGGACCTCATCAGGAAGTGTTTCAACGAGAAAAAACCGTTGGGGCAGGCCATGCACCGAAAGGTCATGGACTATTTCAGACAATATCTCATTGTAGGAGGAATGCCCCAGGTAGTCAGTACATACGTAAAAGAGCGTGACTTTACCAAGGTGGATCGGGTGAAACGAGATATCCTTACCCTCTACCGGTCCGACATCGTGAAGCATGCCCAAGGGTATGAGATGCGGGTAGAACAGATTTTCGACGACATCCCTGCGCAACTGGCAAGGCATGATCGTAAATTCAACCTGTCTTCATTGCAAAAAGAAGCGCGGATGCGTGACTATGAAGATGCGTTGTTCTGGCTCGATGATGCGATGATCGTGAACATCTGTTATGGCTCAACTGCGCCGAATCTTGGCTTGAGACTCAACATGGACCGTTTGACGCTCAAATGCTATACGGGCGATACGGGGCTTCTTATCAGTCACGCCTTCGATGAGAACGGCATCGTGAGTGAGGAGATCTATAAGAAGATCCTCTTCAACAAACTGGATGTCAATCTGGGGATGATCATGGAGAACAGCGTAGCGCAGATGTTGGTGGCAAGCGGTCACAAGCTGTATTTCTACTCCAACCCATCGCGTGATGACGCCTCATCCCGCATGGAAATAGACTTTTTGATCGCAAAGAGCAAGATTAGCAACAGGCACAACATCTGCCCGATCGAGGTAAAGTCAGGAAAGTACTATACGCTCAGCTCGCTGAGGAAATTCAGGGCAAAGTATGCCCAGCAACTCCACACCCCATATGTGCTCCACACAGGCGATGTGCAGCAGGAGGACGGGATTGTCTATCTCCCCCTCTATATGGCACCATTGCTGTAGATGGGATGCAGCAAAGCTACGCTGATTATTCAGAGTTGCCCTATCAGATGAAATGTATCCAATGCCTGAATCCTTTCTCTTTTTGTACCGAAAACATCAGAAATAGCGAGCGATCAGGTCAAGGATGTCCTGTTTGATTTTCGCTCTATCCTGTTCGTCGTCAAGGAATAGGACCGCAGGATTGACGTTCAAGGCTTTGCAGAGCTTCAGCAGGGTACGTAGGGTGGGGGTACGTTTGCCGGTTTCAATGTACGTGATCATATTCTGGGATACGCCGGAGCGCTGGGATAGCTCGAGTTGAGAGATTTGAGCTTTCTCCCTGATCTGCCGTAACCGGATGAGTGTTTGCTCTTGCTTGTCCAATATACTCATATAGGTAAGGATGACTAAATTCTGTGTGTAAATCAAAGAAAGATAGTACTTGCATTCGATAGAACATAGTATATAATCTCGCCTAATAGTATCAAAATGAAGAGAAGACATTTGGCGATCATGATTATCGCTCTGGTTCTCGCGATGTGTTTCACCGGATGTGCTACAGACACGAGTGGAAGCGGCAAACTATTCGTTGACAAGGCAGCTGACATCGGCGACGGAAGCGGACTCCCGCCCGGCACATTCACCCTGCCAAATGGTACGAGAGTTCTCCCTGGAGCGGTCATCAGAGAAGGCAGTTGGCTCTATACCGCCGCTTCGGCAAAAATCATCAGTGGCACTGATGCTGAATCGGCTATGTCTTCTGGTGATAGAGCCCGCGAAATATGCCGGGAAAACTTGGCTAAATACCTCGATTCCAATATCAGCGCCGCCAGTGGCAGCGCTTCTTCCACTTCTTCTGGGGTGAAGACTACTAGTTTTGCCAACAAAACCGCCTCCACCAGCAACGCAATCCTTCAAGGCATGGAAGATGCCGGTTTCATGTACAGCAAAGATGGTACTGCATACCTCCTGTTACGGGTCAACGTCAGCAATGTAGAAGGACTGGGTACTCCTGCCAAGGATGTCGTGGAAACAGGAGGCAAGGTACTCAATAGCGTGCTTAAGATTTTCAAGTAAGTGTGTTGCGCACCGCTCAGGTACAGGTAGGAGCGCCGGCTTTTACGGTACAGAGTCAATCGCATCGTAGTGCAACAGAGAACAGAGTCCATAGGTTCAGCGCATGACGGCTCGATCCTCCGACCGCCAAGAATATACTCCTTCGTCTTCTCATCAATGCGTGATCCTACCTCACTACCCTGGCTCCTGTTGAGCCAGGGTATGTTGCTCATACACCCGACGTACGCAAAGAGCAGGTGTCTGTACGGAAGGCTTTGTCCACGGAAACGCGTAAAGGGTATGGGGAGCCACCCCAAGGGAGTCGGATGAATGACGAAAAGAATTGGGTTGATTTGTCTTATCGTGATGTTCGCAGTGCTTCCTCTATCAGGAGGAATGAATAAGGTATCCGTTACGGGGTTTTATGCGCTATCGACAGGAAAGGAATCGGTCACACTCTTGGGGGTGACTGCCGAAGGTCAAGGGAAATCCCAAGCCATCGGGCTCAAGGTACAGGGGACCTCGATCTTTTCTCCGTCCAGTGATACCGGTCTCTCGTACAAGGTGGCGGTATCGAAAACCCTCTTGGCATCGCTTGATGGCGTCTCGCACGATCCGATGGACGATCCATTGATATGGGAATTGGGTGTAGGCGGAGCCTATCAGATTCGTCCATCATTCAACATGCGCATTGAAATCGGTGGTGGACTGGATTACTTAATCCAATCGCAGACTGAAGGTGGGATACAGTCCACCTACAACCTGTTCTCCATCACTGCATATGGCGAAGTCAATTACGCCATTCAGTTGCATATCTTCCTCAATGCCGGGATCTCCATCAGCTATCCATTGGGAGGCGCGGTCAGAACAAGGGTTGGAGGAACGACCATCTCCGGGGACGTCAATTCCAGTATATTCACACTCGCCCCCTATGTTGGCGTCGCCTTCTCGTACTGAACAGATCTCCAACAGCTTTGTGGCAGGCGATCTTTAGGCAGTGGGCATATCCAGGAGTCGAAGATCACGTGCCCAACAGCAGAAGAATCTTATCCTCGACCCGCTCCACCACCACGGGATTCGCCCGCTCCTTCAGCTCTGCATTTTGCTGTTTCCAATCTAGGCTTTTCACCTGATCGACAAGGACGACACCGACCGCTGCGTTGGCAAATGAACGATTCGGTACTTCGAATCGGTACCCTTTCTCTTTGAATTTGATCGGGCACATCAGGGCAAGCCCATACTGGTTGTATGATCGGGCAGTCAACACGAGGGCAGGGCGGACTCAACCCGGTTCTTTTCCGTGGTACCCTGAAACACTCAAATGGACAATATCCCCTTCTTCAGGAACATATCGATCGCTCACCATGCTTCGTCTCCCACCTCATCGCAAAAGAAATCAACCTGGTGAAGATTGTCCACAGTGATTGCATACGTGAAGATCATGGTTCCAACCTCCTCTATGTATACACCCATCTATACAAAGCCAATACGTTGCGTTCTCATGGAGAACTACCTCAATAGGGGCCGAGACAGCTTCTTTGCTTCAAACTGCGTGCAGAGCGATTATTCTGTCATTGAGTGCATAAAAATACAGTTCTGTGCATAACAAATTGACAAAAGGTACAACAACGTCTAGATTGGATGGCACACAGCGGGAGTGGATATGAGTGATAGTGACCTGAAAGAAGAGGCTCTCAGCAAAGAAGCAATCATTGCACAGCAGATGTTGGAGGAGAAGGAGGCCGATGGGAAGCTTCGCAGCTACCGCGGAATCCTGGGACAGGTCATCACCGTCCTCTTCATCATCTGGTCAGCCTACCAGATCTGGGCCAACACCATCGGCGTCGTCGATGCCATGTCCATGCGTACGTGGCACCTGCTCTTCCTCTTGGTCTTCACCTTCCTGCTCTTTCCGGCATACAAGAGCGAGAGGCGCTCTCGCACCATCCCCCCGATCTTTGATATCGTCCTGCTCGCCCTGACCGCCGTCGCCTTCTTCTACCTGCTGACCTACTATGTGGCAGTGGCAAAGCGCGGTGGCTACCTCAACAAAGCGGATCTGTGGATCGCCGGCATCACGATGCTCCTGATCTTCGAGGCGTCTCGAAGAGCGTGTCGAAGCCTCGCCATCCTGGGCCTTGTATTCCTGCTCTACAACTTCCTCGGCCAGTTCATTCCCGGCACCCTCGGCCACGTCGGCTTCTCCCTCAAACGGGTGCTCACCATCATGATTTGGGGCAGCCAGGGGATCTTTGGCGTCGGCATCGGCGTGAGCGCCACCTACATCTTCCTCTTCGTCCTCTTTGGCGCCTATCTCAAGTACAGTGGCTTCAGCCAGTTCATCAACGACATCTCATTGACGCTGGTAGGACAGACGGCGGGGGGACCGGCCAAGGTCGCCGTCATCGCCAGCGCTCTGTTGGGGATGATCAACGGCTCGGCGATCGCCAACGTGGCGACAACGGGGACCATCACCATCCCGATGATGAAGAAGACGGGCTACAAGAAGGAGTTCGCCGCAGCCGTTGAGGCGGTTGCCTCCACCGGTGGGCAGTTCACTCCGCCCATCATGGGGGCCGTCGGCTTCGTCATGGCAGAGTTCCTCGGTGTCAGCTACACCAAGGTCCTCGTCGCCGCAGCGCTGCCCGCCTTCCTCTACTACCTCTCACTGATGTTCGCCGTCCACTTCGAAGCCAAGAAGCTCGGCCTCTCCGGCCTCTCCAAGGAGAACATCCCCGATGCGCTGCTCGTGTTGAAGAAGCAGGGCCACCTGCTCATCCCCTTGGTGGTGCTCTTGGGCCTCTTGGCCCTCGGCTTCACCCCGCTCTACAGCGCAGTCGTCTCGATCTTCGCCACCATCGCAGCCTCCTGGCTTCGAAGGGAGACGCGCATGACTTGGCGCATCATCGTCCAAGCCACCGTCGAGGGGGCTCGCTCAGCCATTACAGTGGGGATGAGCTGCGCCATCATCGGTGTGATCATCGGCACTGTCTCCCTCACCGGCCTCGGCCTCTCCTTTGGCTATGTGGTACTGCGCATCGTAGGTGCCGGCCAGCTCTACCTCGGCGGCTTGATGGTCATGCTGATGAGCACCGTTTTGGGTATGGGCGTGCCTGGCGTCGCTGCCTACGTCATCGTCTCCACCGTCAGCGTGCCGGTGCTCATGCAAGGCGGGGCGATTCCAATGGCAGCCCACATGTTCTGCCTGATCTACGCCTGCCTCTCCAACATCACCCCGCCGGTGGCGATGTCCAGCTATGTGGCAAGCGGTATTGCTGACAGCGACCAGACCAAGACCAGCCTCATCGCTGTCAAACTCGGCCTCACTGGTTTCATCCTCCCCTTCTTCTTCCTCGGTAACCCGATTCTCCTCTTGGGCACCGTCGAAGGCGCCTCGCTGCTGCTCATCCTGCGTGCTGCCGTGACCTCGTCAATCGGCGTGGTGGTGCTCGCTGCGGGCCTTGAGGGGTACCTCTTCGACCGCCTCAAGGTTATAGGACGCATCCTGTTAGTCGGTGCCGGCCTGCTCTTCATCGAGCCAAAACTGTTCACCGACCTCTTGGGTCTCGCCCTCTGTCTCGTCGTAGTAATCGGACAACTGATACAACGTTTTTCATATCATACAAGGATAAGGAGTCAAGAATCATGAAAAAACTAACCGTAGTACTATTAGTCCTCTTGATGACAGGCGCCACCCTCTTTGCAGCAGGTGCGCAAGAGGCCGGTCCGAAGCGGACCGTCATCAACTTCCCCACCGCGGCGACCACCGGGGCGATTTACCCATTGGGATCGGCCATCGCAAACCTGTGGAACAACACGGTTCCCAACGTACGCACCAGCGCACAGGCGAGTGCCGGGGGAATCGAGAACCTCAACCTCGTCGCCGATGGTGAGGCGCAGATGGGGGTGGCCGTCACCTCGATCATGTACGAGTCCTTCAACGGTATCGGCTCCTTCGAGGGTCGGGCCAACCCGAACCTCCGGGTCATGATCGGGCTCTACCCCAACCCCAACCAGGTCGTCGTCACCAAGGCAAGTGGTATCAACAGCCTCACTGACTTGGCCGGAAAGCGCTTTGCCAGCGGAGCCCCCGGTTCTACCACCGAGGTTGAGACGGACATCCACCTCAACACCGCCGGCCTTCCCTACCCCGAGGGGTTGCGCGTGCAGTACGTCGGCTTCACCGAAGCGATTGACTTGATGCGCAACAAGCAGCTTGACGGTGCCTGGATCATGGCCGGCATCCCCAACGCCGCCGTCACCGAGATGCTCTCCACCGCCGGTGGCAAGCTGCTTGAAATCGACGACAGCCTCATCAATGCGCTGCAGCGCGACTTCCCGTGGTATGGCGCCTATACCATTCCGGCAGGGACCTACCCGGGCCAGGATACGGATGTGCAGACGAGCGCTATCAAGATCACGATCTTCACCGACGCCCGCGTCGACGATGAGGTGATCTACCAGCTGACCAAGACCTTCTGGGAGAACTTCGACGAGCTGAAGAAGACCCAGGCCCCCTTGGCCAACGTCGTCAAAGTCGAGACCACCAAGGATCTGGCAGGCCTTCCCATCCACGATGGTGCGGCTCGCTACTACAAGGAGATCGGCCTGCTGTAGGCCAGCTCCTGCCTCGATGGGACCGGCGTGTGCCGGTCCTTTTTTGTTCTTGACAGCCGCTGCTCTACCCGCCACGCTAAGCTCATGTCCAATGATGCTGTACATTCACTGGGGCTTACCCACAGAGAGCGTGTAGAAATTGATGCCTTTGCCCTGCATTTTGTTGATGACCACGGTCACCGCAACCGGCTCAGGGAGCTTGAGAGTGCCATTGAAGGACAACAGACCAAGACCGTCGCCCGGGTGCTTGAATCGGGGATGGCAGCCCATGGGGCGGCCTACCCGCTGCTCTTGATCACCGAAAGCCTTGATGCAGTGTTCGCGCTCTACCGACGGTGTGGCATCGCCGACGATGTCCGCGATGCCACCCTCGCAGATGTGCGCCGCTGGGTCGATGAGCACGCCGCTCGATTTGACGGTGAGTTTGGCTTCTCCCAGGTCTTTTGGATCGCCCGCCACCTCAGTTGCCGGATTCTCCAGCTCGGAAGTCTCCAGTTCGAGCCCAAGCGTTTTGACTATCCGTATCGGATCTACCGATCTCCTGGCTCTGCCTCGCTACTGGTGGTGGCCGAGCCAGGGCTACGCTGTGATGCAGCGGGGTACCTCGAGGAGCAGAGCCCTGCCTTTGTCACCGCGTTGGAGGAGGATGGCGCGATGCTCTGCGCCCACGCAGTAGATGCTACTCGTGGTCGCATTTCCCCTGTGGTGAGCTCCTACCGTCTCGATGACCTGAAGCTACTCTGCAACCGGGAGAGCGAAATCCTCAACGTCCACATCCCCAAAGGCGTTGCCTTCACCGCTGAAGCTGTCGATACAGCTTTCAATGCTGCACTGGAGCACTACCTCCAGCACAGGATCTTTGTGTGCACCTCCTGGCTCCTCGATCCCGCCCTCGGCGCTGTCTTGGAGGGTGAGAGCAATATCGTGCGCTTCATGGAGCGCTTCTCCAAGTTCCCTGTCACCTTCAGTGTGCCACAACTCTATGAGCGGGTCTTTGGCTTTGGGCTGGGCGAAGATGAGGTGCGTTCATGTGCAGGCAAGACACGGCTGCAGCGCCGCGTGCAACAGGCGCTGGCCGCAGGGGTTGTGTTTCGTACCATGGGTGGATTTATAGTGGCGAGAGACTCATTTCCTTGGTAGAGAAGGAGGTGAGGGGAAGGGTTACTGTTCTGCCCTCTCGATGGCTCTGGTAGATGGCGAGGACCAGCTCCAGCGCCCGCTTTCCACACCGGCCATCGAGCGCTAGGGGACGTGTGCCCTCCAGTGCCTCCTTGAAGAGGTGGTAGACCCTCCTATGGCTGTTGCCGTACACCGAATCCGTCGGCGGTGGGTCGAAGTGCTTGAGGAGCGCCATCACCTCGGGATCTGCGAAGTGCCAGACCTCTACATCTTGGGCCGACTCACCGGAGAGCACCACCGTCCCCTTCTCACCGATCACGGTGATGCGCTCCTCGAGGTTCTTTTCATAGAGGTTGGTGGTCCCCTCGAAGGTTCCGATCACCCCGTTGGCAAAGCGGACAAAGCCCACCCCCACATCCTCTACCTCCAGGGAGGGATGATTGCGATTGGCGATGTAGCCGCTGACCTGTCTGATCTCCTCGCCTCCGAAGAGACGCATGAGATCGAGGCCATGGATGCATTGGTTCATCAACGCTCCCCCATCCTTCTCCCACGTCCCTCGCCACGGTGCCTGCTCATAGTAGGAGTTGTCGCGCCACCAACGCACCTGCACCGAGACGTGGCTGAGGGTGCCGAATGCACCGCGAGAGAGCGCATCCTTGACCAGGAGGGTCGAGTCGTTGAGCCGGTTCTGCTGACAGACACCCAACAGCACCCCCTGCTCCTGCGCCACGGCGATCATCTCCTCAGCATCCTCGATGCTCAGCGCCATCGGCTTCTCGACGAGAACCGAGATGCCGTGCTTGAGGCAGTTGAGCGCGATCTCGCTGTGACTGCCACTGTCGGTGGCGATGGCCACCACATCCAACGCGCAGCTCTCCAACATCTTCGTATAGTCGGTGAAGCGCTGGACAGAAAGGTCGCACAAGCCGGTGGCTGCGAGCAGGCTATCGATGGCGCTGCTCTGCGTATCACAGAGGGCGACCACCTCAAAGCCACTCTCGAGGGCAAATGGGAGGTGCTGCGGCGCAATACGGCCGCAGCCGATGAGGGCGTAGCGCACGTCAGCCGATCCTCACTGCGTTGGTCTGTGCCTCGATGGCGATCTCAATTGCGCGGAAGGTGTGCTCCTGGCCCATCGCCGTTTCGCTTCGGTCGAGGCAGTCGCGGATCACGCGGCCAAAGAAGGGGAAACCAACCTGGCCGGTGACCGTGAAGTGCTGTTCCCCGTCATCGTTGACCACGATCACATTGTCCCCATCTCTACTGGCTGCCACATCGATGTACTTGCGCAGCTCGATGTACCCCTCCGTTCCGATGAGGAAGAAGCGCCCATCCCCCCAGATGCCAAGCCCATCGGGGGTGAACCAGTCGAGGCAGAGGTAGCAGGGAATGCCGGTATCGGTGGTCAGGCACGCATCGCCGTAGTCCTCCAGCCCGGGGTACTCAGGGT
>Ga0265293_10013058_pt1 | contig 10869 bp, 7 predicted proteins | sample Munlanlewell138R_FD_192505 | JGI IMG/M metagenome (GOLD analysis project Ga0265293, IMG submission 192505) | Leachate microbial communities from a municipal landfill in Southern Ontario, Canada - Leachate well 138R | ecosystem: Engineered > Solid waste > Landfill > Unclassified | place: Canada... | reverse complement strand
GAAAGCCTATGCGCTATAACAATAGTCGTACGGTTTTTCATGAGACCTGATAAAGCTTCTTGCACCAACGCTTCATTTTCCGGGTCCAAAGAACTGGTAGCCTCATCTAAAATCAAAAGGGAGGGGTTGCGTAACACCGCACGGGCTATAGCCAATCTTTGTCTTTGGCCTCCTGAAAGTTTATCTCCTCTATCGCCGATATTTGTATAGTACCCGTGTTCCATCTCTATAATAAAATTATGAGCATTAGCTGTTTTTGCAGCTTGTTCTATGTCTGCCTGTGGAACATTTTTCAATCCAAAGGTAATATTATTTGCAACAGTATCGTTAAATAAGATGGCTTCCTGCGTGACGACTCCTATTTGTTTTGCCAAATCTTTTCTTCTGTATTTTTGTATTTGGATACCGTCCAATAGAATTTCCCCCTCTTGTACACCATAAAACCCGGATAGCAAATCTGCCATTGTGGTTTTTCCGGCTCCGGAAGGTCCTATCCATGCAACAACCTGCCCTTTAGGTATTTTCAAATTTATGTTTTGCAATACATAGGGACCGGTTGGGTCGTATTTGAAAGATACATTTTTATACACAACAGATTCTTTGAATGTGTCTATAGGTACGGTTCCTTCCTTCTCTTGTTGATGTCCCGGTACATCTATCAATTGAAATATGCGGTCAGCAGATACCATGCCTTTGCGTACCAGCGCATACGCCTTTGAAATGGATTTGGCCGGTTCTAAAACACGCCAATAAAAACCTATATAGACTATGAAAGCAGGCCAGCCCATACCCAGTTTTCCTTGTACTTGCAACCATCCTCCATAAAAAAGGATTCCGGCTGCAATGGTTATTCCCAGAAACTCACTCAATGGAGAAGCCAGCTCCTGTTTGTTGAGTATTTTTTTTGTTTCTCTCCTATGGACTTCATTTACCCTGTCAAACCTGGCGTTTACATACCCTCGAGCGTTGAATGCCTTAATAATGCGGACACCATGTACGGCCTCTTCAAAATGGCTGAGCAACCTACCTAACAACCTTTGTGACACTTCAGCTCCCGAACGCAAAGCCCTTGTTATTCTTCCAATACAGAACACAGATATAGGTAAGGTCAACAAAGCTACAAGCGTAAGACGCGGGCTCATATAAAACAACACTGTGAGAAATCCCACAACCAATAACGGGTCTCTGAATAAAATGTGAAAAGTACCTACCACAGAATATTGTACTTCATTCAAATCGCTTGACGCAACTGATAATATATCTCCTTTTCTACGGCTGCTAAAATACCCGGGAGGCATCCGGGTAATTTCTGAAAAAACATGGTTTCTTAAGTTTCTAACCAAGTTTGTTTGTACATGTACTAAAATCCTCCGTGTCATATACAACATCAGATTAGACAGCAAAGAGGCCAAGATGAGACATACAGACACGTACAACAACGCCATCAAAATACCTTCGTCTAGTTTAATGCGTACTAAATAATACGTAAACAACTGCACAATATAGGTAAGTGAGAATGCACGTTCGGGAAAGACCGGTACAGCATCTAAAGTATGAGGTTCAAACAAAACTGTTAAAAGCGGAGCAATCAATGCGTAATTGGCTATACCAAACAATACTCCTAGCAGAGAAAGCAGTACATAGACAATTCCGTACGTTCCATACGGCTTGCCATAAGCCAATATCCGCAGAAAAGGTTTCATGAATCTTCAACTTCTTCAAAATCCACGTACTCTCCTACTTGTTTGCCAATAATCTTTTCCTTTGACGGCTTCTTATGCACCCTGTTTGTCGAGTTTTTATGCTTTTTAAACATCTTGTTTATTCGCATGGAAAGCAATATGGGAGCCAGGCGCATAATAAAATAAACAACCAGAAGCGAAAACAATATAATAAGAATGTTCATTTTTTCATTGCAATTGTAATGTTATAGGTTTCCCTTCAATAGTTGTGCCGTGCAGCTCATATTCTTCTACAATGTTCACTTCAACACGCGGATCAAGACAATCTTTGTAAGAAGCCACAGCACAAACCTGCCCCGTTACAGACAAAATCAACGTTTGGCTGTCTGTGTAAACAACCCAATACCCTTTTCTTCCCCCCGATACGTATTTAGGCTCTCCTGTAAGGAATCCGGGAAGCGTCAATGCTTCCCACTCCGCCAACGGCAAGCCTTGTTTGTTGTAACATCCCAACTTGTTGTCTTGATGAACTAACAAAAAGACATACTCCTTGTTTCTTTTCACATCAAATACATACGGTCCATACAAGATGCTTGTTGGATATACTCTTGGATAAGGATTTACGTTACGTCCCAAGCGATCAATCAGGTACATCCTGTTGCCTATGGCAAACAGCATCTGCAATTTGTTGTTTTTTAGAAAATCAATCTGCACTACTTTATCTTGCACAGGTCCTTCCATAGTTTTTTCCCACAACACTTTGCCTGTGTAATCTCTAAGAATGAGTCTGCATTCCGGCCAGGGAGATTGGAACAGTTCGTTCTCTTTACCGGTATAGTGATTTAACACCTTATAAGGAGGTTTCTCCTTAACCAAAGAGTCTTGTTTTGGTACAGATCGCAACCTCAGTTCACGACGCCGTGGTACAAGCGGAGACACTTCCAAAGAATCTCCATAAACAGCCATGTGTGCATACATCCTATCCTCCAAGGACGAAAATTGAAGAAATGCATATTGAGCATTATATTTTCTTACCGCATCCATATGCTTCACATACCTTTTATCCAAAAGCGGCAAAATAGGATCCGCACCGGAGGACAATTGCAAAAACAACGTCAAACCGGACGTGTTCATGACTCCTTTAAAAGTTTTTGTCTGTTGTATGGCATCTGATAGTGAATGTGAATTTCCTAATTGATTGCGTCGCAGAAGATCGGCAAGCAAGTCCTTATCCCCCATAAGAATGAAAGATCCTTGATAACAATAATGAGAGTCAGGACACAAGTCAAATACAGTTCCAAAAACTTCGGATAACACATTGGGAAGCGGGTTTTCCATCACTTTGTTTTCCTCTTGTATGTTTAATAATGCAAACTGAATTTTTGCTTGCTGTATGTATCTTGAGTGAATAATGGAAACCCAATGATAACTACCTCTAAAAGGAACGCACGCCAAGGATACTTCTGTAGGATACAACAAATCAAACCATTCTACCTTCTCTTTGTCGGGTCTTACTTTGTTGCTTTTCCTAAACTCTCTGTAGGTAGCCATAGATTGAACAAACAACGAAACATCAGATACTGCTATAGACAGTCCCGCCAATGTTGTTGCCGGAAGCACCTCTTGTGCCATCCATTTTTGCGGTTGCTGCTCCCGCATGATAGAGAAAAATTGTTCTCCTCCGGAATGTACCCAGGTGTATCCGTCTGCCTGCAATTGATTGTCAGAGATAAAACCGTCCAAAACAGTCCATTGTCCTGAAGTTCTCAGAAAGGCTGCATACTTCTGCATAGGCCTTCCTAAATAAGCAGCTACCAAAGCGGGCAATTTGTCATGAGGGATAAAAATACGGATAGGCTTGGAAACAGGAGTCTGTTCCACCAACTGTGCAAACGTTTTGTTTTCCATCACAGAACTCTTCCTGTCAATGTGCCTTAATGAAGATTCCAACACTACTTGTGACCCGGAAGCTACCAATAAACCGTCTGACAGAGAGACGTATACCACATCAACCTCTTCTTTATTGTGCAGACTAAATATGGTTTGCCCGTTGTAAGAACGTGTCTTGTAGGATATTCCTGCAACAGAAAGAAATTCTGCCCACCATCTTCCATCAAGCACCTCTGCTACAGACAAACAAAAAAGCAAATCCAACGTGTTTTTTTCAGAAGGATGCAAAGAGCAAAGCGCCTCTGCTTTCTGCATCATAGGATATTGCGTCCCAAAAAAAGACGCCAAATGGTTCCAAAAACTACGCAAGCCATTTCCCGGATCAAAGACATCTTGTAAGTATCCCCCCGGAACCAACACATCTGAAGTAAGTGTTTCAAGTCTGCTAAAGTGTTGTATCATAACAGCGTCCATTGGAACAGCCTTGTACGTATTGTTATGAACAACAGGATTGGAAGGAGTACGGAACAGCACTATAAAACCATACACTGCTGCACCCAACATCAATACAGATAGAAGTGTCAAAAATAAGACAGTACGTTTACGCATAAGTAACAAAGATAAAACTTCAGTTGGCAACCTCAACTAAAAACTTGATTCTGACAAGACGAATTTCTTCTTCCGAGTAATCTACCCCCAATTCATCTTGCGCTTCTTCAATGGAGTCTGAAGTAGCATCGTAACGGAAATAATCAAAAATGTCATCCAACTTGTCATCGTCAATACTTTGTCGCAGATAATAATCAATATTTAATCTTGTACCGGAATTGACTATAGCTTCTATTTCTCCAAGCAATTCCTCCATAGTCATCCCCTTGGCTTCTGCTATATCTTCAAAATCAAGTTTTCTGTCTACACTTTGAATAATATACAATTTGTTGGCAGACCTTTTTGGAGTGGATTTCACCACTATGTCTTCCGGTCTTATAATATCGTTCTCTTCAACATATTTTTTTATCAATTCCAAAAAAGGCGCTCCGTATTTATTTGCCTTTCCTTCTCCCACTCCTTGGCACTTTGTGAGTTCCTCTATAGTAATAGGATAAATAATGGACATGTCTTCCAGGCTGACATCTTGAAAAATCACATAAGGCGCCAACTGCAACTTATGAGCCCTTGATTTTCTTAGATCCTTCAACATGGCCAACAACGTTTCGTCTCCGCCTCCGCCGGATGCTTTAGGACCGTAGTCGCTGTCGTCGTCGTCTGCCTCCTCAATTTCTCTATCCTCATGCAACATCAATTTTTGAGGATTCTCAAGGAAATTTTTTCCTTGAGAAGTTACAGACAATATGCCATATTGCTCAATGTCTTTTTCCAAAAATTGCAACAATACTCCTTGATTGATGATGGCACTCCAAAAAGAAACAGATTTGTCTTTTCCCAACCCAAAAACTTCTAATTCATGGTGGTTGTATGACTTAATCATAGCATTGGATACTCCTGCAACAACAGAAGCTATATGCTCTGTATTAAATTGCTCCAACGACTCCAGCACAGCTTCCAACACCAGGCACATTTCTTCTTGGCCGTCAAACTGTTTTTTAGGATGCAGGCAATTATCACAATTGTGGCAGTTGTCTTGTTTGTATATTTCTCCAAAGTAGTTCAATAAGATTTTCCGACGGCAAACATTTGTTTCTGCATACGCTACTGTTTCCATCAATAGCAATTTGCTGATTTCTTGTTCTGCAATAGGTTTGCCTTGCTTGAACTTCTCCAATTTTAATATGTCTTTGTAGCTATAAAAAGCTATGCACTGTCCCTCTCCTCCGTCACGCCCGGCTCTTCCCGTTTCCTGATAATACCCTTCCAAAGACTTAGGAATGTCATAATGAATCACATAGCGGACATCCGGCTTGTCAATTCCCATACCAAAAGCGATTGTGGCAACAATCACATCTGCATCTTCCATCAAAAAAAGATCTTGATTTTTTGTGCGAGTGGCCGCATCCATTCCTGCATGGTACGGAAGTGCTCTTATATCGTTCACTTGTAACAACGTGGCAATTTCTTCTACTTTCTTACGACTCAAACAATATATGATTCCGCTTTTGCCTTTGTTTTGTTTTATAAATTTTATCAACTCCTTATTGATGCCCACTTTAGGTCTTATTTCATAATACAGGTTGGGTCTGTTGAAAGAAGTTTTGAATACCCTGGCTTTAGTCATAGCCAAGTTTTTCTGAATGTCTTGCTGCACTTTAGGTGTAGCTGTGGCCGTCAACGCTATGACAGGAGCTTTCCCAATGGTTGTAATTTGTTCTCTTATACGGCGGTATTCCGGTCTGAAATCATGACCCCATTCAGAAATGCAATGGGCCTCGTCTATGGCATAAAAAGAAATGTTCAGCCTTCTTAACAATTGAATGTTTTCAGCTTTTGTAAGTGATTCCGGTGCTACATAAAGCAACTTCGTTTTTCCGGTCAACAGGGCCTGCTTCACTTCTTCAAGTTGCGTTTTAGTCAGCGAAGAATTTAAGAAATGTGCAACACCTGTATTTCCTTCAGTAAACCCACGAATAGCATCCACCTGATTCTTCATAAGAGCAATCAAAGGAGAGATGACAATAGCCGTTCCCGGCATGAGTAGAGCCGGCAACTGGTAACATAAAGATTTTCCTCCTCCGGTGGGCATAAGTACAAAGGCATCACCACCTTGCATGACATGAGAAATAACCTCTTCTTGCTGACCTTTAAAAGAATCAAAACCAAAATGTCTTTTCAGCTGAAAATGTAATTCAGATGAAGTATGCATATTTTACTACCTTTGTCTACTAAGTTAGACGTTTGTTTTGTTCTTTCAAAATATAATGAACATCCCATGGGAAGACATACAAAAGACCGCTTTTGAAGTAATTGAAAAAGAACAACATGCTCTTGACACATTACGGAAGTCGATAGATGCTTCTTTCTACGAAGTGGTCAAATCTTTTTATACGTCTAAAGGCCGTATAGTCATAACGGGTATTGGGAAAAGCGCCTTGGTGGGACAAAAGATGGCTGCTACTTTTAATTCTACGGGCACTCCTGCGCTATTTATGCATGCTGCAGATGCGCTTCACGGTGACGTGGGCATGGTTGGTCCGGAAGACATCGTACTGTGTCTTTCAAAAAGTGGAGAAACAGAAGAGTTCAAAGTATTGGCGCCTTTGATAAAACAAGCAGGAAACCTTTTGATTGCCATGGTTGCCAACAAACATTCTTACTTGGCCCGATGTGCAGATTTTACATTGGTAACGGTCATACCCCATGAAGCCTGCTCCAACAACCTGATACCTACATCCAGTAGCACGGCTCAAATGGTCCTTGGAGACGTTCTGGCTATTTGTCTCCTTAAGTTACGCGGATTTACTCCGGAAGATTTTGCACGGTTTCATCCGGGCGGCACACTTGGAAAAAGGATGTACCTGAAAGTATCAGACATTATGAACCACCAATTGCGCCCTGTTGTTCATCCAAAATCGGGTGTAAAAGATACACTCATGATCATTTCTGAAAACAGACTGGGAGCCACTGCCGTATTGGATGAAAAAGACACATTGTGTGGCATCATAACAGACGGTGACGTGCGAAGGATGTTGGAAAAGAACAGCAATCCCTACGATCTTTCAGCAGCAGATATGATGACTCGTTCACCAAAAACCATTCTTTACGACAAGACTGCCATCCATGCTTACAACATTATGCAATCACACAAAATCACCCAACTGATAGTCCTTAAAGATAAAATATACGTGGGCATGGTGCATATTCACGATATCATAAGAGAAGGAATTGTATGAAAACGTTCGATCCCAATTTACCGGGAGTGGCAACAGGAGGTTATTTTGCCCTTCCTTTTACTAAAGAAGAAGCCCACACAGTTCTCCTTTCCGTACCCTGGGATGTGACTACATCGTATAGGCCGGGAACACATTTAGGACCCCAAGCCATTATAGACGCTTCTACCCAAGTAGATCTTTTCAACATACGCGTACCGCAAGCCTGGAATATTCCTATAGCCACAGAGCCGATTCATGAGGAACTACCCATACTCAACCGCAGTGCCAGAAAAATGGCAGAGCAAATCATTGCCGGTTGGGAAGAAGGAAAGGATCCGCGTGACAACGAACTCTCAGAAGTGTTGGAACAAGTCAATCAAGCGTGTTCGCGTATGAATCGTATTGTGTACCTACAAAGTTCAGCGCTGTTGCGTCAGGGAAAATTTGTAGGTTTGGTGGGAGGAGAACACTCCGTCCCATTAGGCTACCTGCAGGCTCTGGGAGAATATTATGACTCTTTTGGCATTCTACATATAGATGCCCATGCAGACCTTAGAGAAGCTTATGAAGGATTTACCTTTTCACACGCTTCCATCATGTACAATGTACTAAAAACCGTTCCTTCTGTTTCTGCAATTACGCAAGTGGCTGTTAGGGATTTTTGTCAAGAAGAACACGATCTCATACAAAACAGCGACCGCATTTCTTTCTTTTCAGATGAATCCTTACAAGAGGGCCTTTTTGAAGGTCTTACTTGGAGGGAACAATGCCATAGAATTATGGAAAGCCTCCCCGATCATGTATATATCAGTTTAGATATAGATGGACTCTCCCCCGATTTATGTCCCAATACAGGCACCCCGGTTCCCGGTGGACTTACTTTCCAACAAGTAGACTATCTGCTATACCTTTTAGCCGCTTCCAACCGCAAAATCATAGGCTTTGACCTATGTGAAGTAGCCCCGGGAGAAAACGATCCTTGGGATGCCATAGTTGGAGCCAGACTCTTGCATAAAATATGCTGCTATACATATGTGAATAACAAGAAATAAACCGTACATTTGTGGTTTGCAACTTTGTTATTCAACATCAATAATTATAATTTACAATGAGAACTTTAAAATTTTTGACCATGGCTCTTCTGAGTGGATTGTTGGTCCTATCCTGTGACAGCACATCTACAAAGAAAAGCAATGATTTCTCAAAAGGTGCCGTAGATTCCGTAAGCAAATATATTGGCTACTCTTTGGCTTCTATGGTAAAACAATCAGATTTTGGAGCATTGAACCATCGCGTTGTCATGAAAGCCTATAAAGAAATGATGGCACGTACAGAAGATCCTACCCAGGATGAAATGATGGAATGGAACAATGAAATCACTTCTTACATGCAAAAAAAGAGCATGATGGAAGGAGAACGCAACTTGGAAGAAGGTATGGCCTTTCTTGAAGAAAACAAAGACAGAGAAGGCGTTATCACCTTACCTAGCGGATTGCAATACAAAGTCATAAGAGAAGGTAGCGACGTACGGGCAAAAGAAACAGATACCGTTGAAGTACATTACGTAGGAACGCTTATTGACGGAACAGAATTTGATTCTTCTTATAGCCGTAACGAACCGGCCAAATTCCCCTTGAACCGCGTGATTCCGGCGTGGACAGAAGGTATGCAATTGGTAGGAGAAGGAGGCAAAATCATACTGTACGTTCCCTCAAATTTGGGTTATGGAGAAAACGGAGCGGGAGGAATCATTGGCCCCAACAGCACACTCATTTTCGAGGTGGAAGTAAACAAAATTTTCCCTGTAGTCGAATAACTACATTTTAGGATTGGACCTCAAAAGCGGATGATCTTTGGGCGTGGAAACGTCTCTCCAATACGTCATCTGACGTTTGGCATATCTGCGGGTATTTCTACGGATCAAATCAATGGCTTGTTCCAAAGAAATCTTTCCTTCAAAACAATCAAACAACTCTCTGTACCCCACCGTTTGGAGTGCAGGGAGTTTTTTATGCACGTGCAAAGAACGTGCTTCTTCCACCAAGCCTTCTTGCACCATGACATCTACCCTGCTGTTTATCCGCCTATAAAGTTCATCCCTTGGTTTTGTCATTACCAAATGCTCTATTTCAAACGGTCTTTTTCGTGGCGTGTTGCTCAAAAAGGAATGGTACGGCTTTCCGGACAGTATACATACTTCCACGGCTCTCATTACTCTTCTCTTATTTGCCAAATCTATCTTTTCATACGTAACGGGATCCAATTCTTTCAGTCGCATACGCAATTCTTCCAATCCCACAGGATCTTCTGCTTGTAAAGCCAACTTCTTTCTTAAGGCTGCGTCAGGTGAAGGCAACGGATCAAATCCTCTAACAAAAGCATCTGCATACAACCCGGACCCTCCTGCCATCAAAAGGTACTCATAAGACGGAGCTAAACGCATGACCAACTCCCACGCTTCTCTCTCATAATCGCCTGCCGAATACGATTGATGAATGGTGTGAGATGCAACAAAATAATGTTTTATGGAAGCCAAATGCTCCTGTGAAGGACGAGCTACCCCAATATTCAATTCCTTATAAATCTGCCGGCTGTCACAATTGATTACCGGTGTTTTAAGCAACTTTGCAATAGCTAGTGCCTGTTCTGTTTTCCCCACTCCTGTGGGACCCGTCAACAAGATAATTTTTGTAGCCATTCCACTGTGTTTAAACCATCGGCAAAATCTGTAAATAAGGGCCTTTGCGTGGACCCAAAAGGTACCTCTGTAGTACCGGCCACACATTGAATCACCTGCTGCCGCTGCTCAACAAAATGCTGAGTCTCTGCAAAATTTTCATACGTAAGGTAATGCAATACTCCCATGGGAGGCGACAAGTCTTCTTGTTCTTTTAAAACAAAAAAAGCTTTTAAAGCCGAGTCTGTATCTTGAACCCACGGAATTTCCATAGCTTGACAAGCCCGGGCATGCCTGAAGGCGTTGCTGTAGCCCTCATGTTGAGACAAAAGCTTACCAAAACGTGTGCGTACTTTCTGGGCAAATGGTTCAAAATCAAATCCGGCCGGGACGAGCAACAACGACACATTCCTGCAACCCAAACCAAAATACATAAAACAATCCTCTGCCAATCCTTCCAATTGAGCAGAAGTTTCTTCACCCCTCAACACGGCTACCGAACTTCTTCCCGTTCGCAACAGCAAAGGTATTTCAAGAAAAGTGCGGCTATAGTAAGACTGCGCTAACGAACCGCCCGTAAATAAAACGGCTTGTGTTGTGGCATTTACATTGTTTACAAACTGCACATCTATACCGTCTAAAAGTGCATTGTCCAACAGAGACAATCGGTCAAAGAAAGCAGGCAACAGCACATCGTCCTTGGAAGACAATTTGATTTCCACCGTTGCTTTTTTAGGATGTGCCGCTGCATACGCCAAGCAACATACCACATCGTGCCAACAGACCAAAGGAATGT
>Ga0265293_10013056_pt1 | contig 10872 bp, 10 predicted proteins | sample Munlanlewell138R_FD_192505 | JGI IMG/M metagenome (GOLD analysis project Ga0265293, IMG submission 192505) | Leachate microbial communities from a municipal landfill in Southern Ontario, Canada - Leachate well 138R | ecosystem: Engineered > Solid waste > Landfill > Unclassified | place: Canada... | reverse complement strand
CTGGCCTCGGGGCTGAGACCTCGGCTACAGATGGAAGAGATTTTCCAGGCGGCCGGTGTGGAGTTGAACTGCAAGATCGAGACAACCTCGAGCGTGCTTGCCTGCCAGATGGTTGCCGAGGGGCTGGGGGTAACGATTATCGACCGTCTGACCGCCCTTGCAGTCGACAGGACGCGCTTCTGCCTGCGCCCGTTGGCTCCGCGTTACAGATTGCAGTTCGTTCTGCTGTTTCCTCCCGGATTCGAAGAGACGCCCGCTACCACCAGCCTGGTCCGTTGCCTGCGGGAAGAAGTCGTGTCCGCCCTGGGGGACAACGCAACGATGACCGGCGACGAGTGATCCGCAATACATGCATTAATTGCATATTTCTATTGATTATATGCAATTTTAAAAAGCATTAGCCCTGCCTACACTCAGCTCATTGCTTGATCTCCAATAAATACAACAGGAGGAGAAATGAGGATTCACTATCCACGCCGGGTTGGCATCTGCCTGACAGGCTTGTTGGCCGCCGGCGCGCTGTCGATGTTCGCTGACGCTGGGGAGCGTAGCGACACACTGGTGGTTGCGCTGGCCATGCCTCTGACCACGGTTGACCGGCTTTATTCTGTTCAGCGCGAGGGGCTCATTCTGTCGCAACTGACTGACGATGGCCTGTTTCACGTCGATCCGGAAAGCCTGGAATTTGTACCGCTGGCAGCCGCGTCTTACGAATGGGTGAACGAAACCCGTCTGGATGTCGTCTTGCGTGTCGATGTGATGTTTCACGATGGCAGCCGCCTGACTGCCGAAGACGTGGTCTATACCTTCGATTGGGTTCTGCACAAGGACTCCGGCACCAGTCGTGGCCCGGTCATAAGAGGCTGGCTGGACAGTGTTGAGGAAGTGGCTTCCAACAAGGTCTCGTTCCATCTCAAGGTGCCCTATCCCATGGCGCTGCGCGATATGGCGGTGAGCGTTCCGCTGCGCAAGAAGGATACCTATGCGGAGGTTGGGACAAGAGCGGTAGAGCAGCCGCTGAATGGCATAGGCCCCTACCGGGTCACCAATTTCAGGGCCGGCCGGGAAATTGTTCTGACCCGTTTCGAAGGGTATTACCAGGCCAGTCCCAAGGCCAACCCGGCGATCGAGAGCATGGTGTTCCGGGTCATCCCCGACCAGGGTACCCAGCAGGCCGAGTTGTTGAGTGGCGGCATCGATCTGATGCTGGATGTGCCACCCGATGTGGCGGATAACGTTCGCCATTTGCCCAATGTCGTGCGCCTTGAGGGTGACGATATACGCATAGGCTACATAACCCTCGATGCCGCCGGTTACTCCGACCCCGACACGCCGTTCAGGAATCTCAAGGTACGCCGCGCACTCAACCACGCCATCAATCGTCAGGCCATCACGCAGTACCTGGTGCGGGGTAGCGCCGAGGCTATCGATTTTGCCTGTCATCCGCATCAGTTCGGTTGTGAGGGCAGCGGCCCCGTCTACGCCTATGACCCGGACAAGGCCAAAGCGCTGTTGGCCGAAGCAGGCTACCCGCAAGGTTTCTCGTTTGATCTGTGGGCCTACCGGGACAAAATCATGGCCGAGGCGATTGTCAGCGACCTGAGGGCGGTGGGTATCAACGCCAACCTCCGCTACGTCAAGCTGAATGTGTTTTCCAAAGTCCGTAATGACAGGGACATGTCGGCGTTCTTCGCTTCTTACGGTGGTGGCGGTACCGCTGACGCCTCTGCGATCACCGGCGTTCACTTCGTTGCGAATACGCCACGCAATTACTCCGGTGACGAAGACCTGGCTGCAACGGTTCTGGCGGCTGAACGCACCATCGACCCGGAAAAGCGTCGTGCACTCTATAGGCAAGCGCTGAACCGCATTGCCGAGCAGGCCTACTGGGTGCCGATGTTTTCCTACAGCCAGAATTTCCTGCTATCGCCTGGCCTCGAATTGTCGGTTCCCAAAGATGGTGTTCCCCGTCTTTGGCAGGCCCGCTGGAGTCATTGATCATGCTGAACTACATCCTTCGAAGAGGCTTTCTGGCCCTGTTGGTCGCGCTGTTCGTTTCCTTTGGCACCTTTGCGCTGTTCTACTTCGCGACCGACCCGGCACAAACGATTGCCGGTGAAGACGCCCCGCCGGAAATGGTTGAAGAAATTCGTCAGGAGTACGGTTTCGATCGTCCCGTATCGGTCCAGTACGTCGAATGGCTGGGCGGGGTTTTGCGTGGCGACTTCGGCGAAAGCTATTTCTGGAAGCAGCCGGTAGGGGAGCTGATTAAAGAGCATGCGGGGGTGACCATCATCCTGGCGCTGTCCTCATTGATGATCACCATCCTGATCGCATTGCCGTTGGGCATAGGTGCAGCGCTTCGCCCGAATAGCTGGGTGGATCGGCTTGCGCTATCGATCGCCGTTTCAGCCCAGGCCATTCCCAATTTCTGGCTGGGGCTGATGGTCATCATCCTGTTTGCGGTGACGTTCCCCATCTTTCCCGTATCGGGTGATGCGACCTGGCTGCATTACGTGCTGCCGGCGCTGGTGCTCGGCGCCAGTTCGGTGCCCGCGGTCATGCGGCTGACCCGCACCGGTCTGCTCGATGTGCTGTCCGCGGACTATATCCGCACGGCCCGTGCAAAAGGCTTCATGGGTTATCGGCTGATCTTCCAGCAGGCTTTGCGCAACGCCTTGTTGCCCGTTGTCAGCGTCCTGGCGGTTCAGCTTGGACACAAACTGGGCGGGTCGGTCGTGACCGAGTCCGTTTTCAGTATGAACGGTCTGGGTCGCCTGGCCGTGGAGTCGATTTTCAATTCGGATATTCCGACGGTGCAATCGTTGATTCTCATCTTTGTGCTGACCTTTGTACTGCTCACGCTGGCGGCTGACTTGATCAACGCCTGGCTTGACCCGCGGATTCGGATGGGGTGAATGATGACAACAAGTGAAACAGTGAATAGCCCTCGCTTCGTCGCCGAGTCGCAGATGGATGGCGAGCAGGTCGACACCGGCCTGGGATTGAGCCCGGCAAAAGCGGCCTTGAAGCGTGCCCGCCGTCATACCGGTCTGAAGATCGGTTTCGGGATCATTCTGGTGATGGCGTTCTTCGCACTTTTTGCGCCCTGGCTGGCGCCTCATGATCCTTACCTGCAGAACCTGCCATTGCGGCTGCTGCCGCCTGCCTGGGTCGAAGGCGGGGAGTGGCGGTATCTGTTCGGCACCGATCATCTCGGTCGGGACTACCTGAGCCGGATCATCTATGGCGCAAGAATCTCATTGGCGATAGGTGTCGGCGCCGCAACAGTCGGCGCAATCATTGGCGTGACCCTTGGGCTGCTCGCCGGCTACTACGGTGGCTGGCTGGATCAGGCGGTCAACTTCCTGGTGACCTGCCAGTTGGCGATACCCAGCCTCCTGCTGATCATGGCGCTGGTTTTCGTGATCGGCCAATCGATCACCGTGGTGATCTTTGTGATCGGGGCAACTCACTGGGTGTTCTACCTCGTGGTCACCCGCTCCGCCACGCTGCGCTTGCGAGAGATGGATTTTGTCGCCGCCGCGCGATCGATGGGCTGCAGTCGGTTTCAGGTGGCGGTGCGGGAGGTGTTACCGAACCTGTCCAACCAGATCATGGTGATTTTCACCCTGGAAGTGGCTATCGCCATTCTCAGCGAGGCGACCCTGTCCTTCCTGGGCCTGGGCATTCCGTCACCCATGCCTTCCTGGGGCCTGATGATTGCCGAGGGCAAAACCTCCATGTTCTTCCAGCCCTGGCTGGTCATCCTGCCCGGTGTAGCGCTGTTCATGCTCGTTATCGCCGTCAACTTGTTGGGTGATGGCGTACGGGACGTCACCGTTACGGATCGGAGAAGCTGATATGAGCACGCATTCACTACTGGATATCCGCAATCTGTCAGTCGAGATTCCTACCGAGTCGAGCACGTTGAAGGCGGTCAGAGGTGTCAGCCTCGATCTGAAACGTGGAGAAACCCTTGGCATCGTCGGCGAGTCCGGGTCGGGCAAGTCCATGACGGCGCTGGCGATGATGAGCCTGCTGCCTCCGTCTGCCCGTCGCACTGCCGCCTGCATCAATTTTGATGGTGACGACCTGATGCATGCCAGCGAACGGGACTTTGCCATGCAGGTGCGCGGGCAGCGTATCGGCATGATCTTTCAGGAGCCGATGACCAGCCTGAATCCGGTGTACACCATCGGTCGCCAACTGAAGGAAACGATGACGCTGCACCGGAAGGTGTCGGAGGCCACGGCCGAGGCGCGGGCGATTTTCTTGCTGGAAAAAGTCGGGCTGCCTGATCCCGCCAGCAGGCTCAAGCAGTATCCCCACGAACTCTCCGGCGGCCAGCGTCAGCGCGTCATGATTGCCATGGCGCTGATGAACGAGCCCGAGTTGCTGATCGCCGACGAACCCACCACGGCGCTGGACGTGACCATTCAGGCCCAGATACTGCGCCTGCTCAGAGACTTGCAGCAGGAACTGGGCATGTCGATGATCCTGATCACCCATGATCTGGGCGTGGTGTCACGGGCGGCGGACAAGATTGCGGTGATGTACGCCGGTGATATCGTCGAAACCGGCAGCACCAGGGAAGTGCTTCTGGACCCGCGGCACCCTTATACGCAGGGCTTGCTGGAATGCGTTCCCGGCTACCGGAACGGGTCGATGAAACGGCTCGGCTCCATTCCCGGCATCGTGCCGGCCATGACCGGAATCATTCAGGGCTGCGCGTTTGCATCGCGCTGTTCGCGTGCCGTTGATGCATGCAGAACAACGACACCTCCGAGCAAGGAAGTCAGCGCGGAGCGTATGTATGTTTGTCATGACCCACACGAGACGGCAGGCGGACTGAAGGCCGCGCCGGCAGCCATGAGCCAGGCTGCGGTTGATCCTGTGAAACCGGTCAGTACCAGCGTTCTGACTGTCGACTCGGTCAGTTGCACCTTCTTTGTACGACGCGGGCTTTTCGGCAAGCGGAAACCGCTGCGGGCCATGAATGACATTAGCCTGGAGGTCAGAAAGGGCGAGGTTCTGGCTCTGGTCGGCGAGTCCGGGTGCGGAAAGACGACCCTTACACGGACCATCATGGGGCTCCAGCAACCGGATAGCGGATCGGTCATCCTCAATGGCCAGCGGATAGAAACCCTGCCGGCCATGCAGCGCGCGCGGATGATCCAGCCCATCTTCCAGGACCCCTATTCATCGCTGAATCCGCGTAAAACCATCGGTGAGATTATCGGCAAGCCACTGGCCGTGCACAAGCTGGGCAGTCGGCAGGAACAACTGGCCAAGACCTACAGCATGATGGAGCTGGTCGGGTTGCCACGCCGGGTATTCAACAGCTACCCGAACCAGTTGTCCGGCGGGCAGCGCCAGAGAGCGGCCATTGGTCGAGCGTTGATCATGCGGCCTGAAGTGGTCATCTGTGATGAGCCGACCTCGGCGCTGGATGTGTCCGTTCAGGCGCAGATTCTGAACCTGCTGCTGGACCTGCGTGATGAGCTGGACCTGACCTATCTGTTCGTCACCCACAACCTTTCTGTCGTTCAGCACATGGCTGATCGGGTCGCCGTCATGTATCTGGGTGACATCGTGGAATGCGGCGACCGGGATGAGGTGATGTTGAATCCCCGGCATCCCTACACCCGCGCGCTGATGGATTCGGCGCTGAGTATTGCGCCAGGGGAGATCGTGCCGGACCTGGGGCTTGCTGGTGATTTCCCCAACCCGATGAACCGGCCATCCGGGTGCCCGTTTCACCCTCGCTGTCCCATTGCCGGTCCGGTTTGCCGAGAGCAGGTTCCAGGGCCGGAAATGATCGGCACCACATTGGTTAAATGCTGGAAGGCGCAGCCCTCCAGTGACCGCCCCACTCCGTGATCAAAACAACAATACAGAGGACCCATATCATGAAGATGAGCGCCTTGTTTTTAGTCGGGATTTTTTCATTCCTGGCCGGCTGTGCTCCGGTCTCGCTGGAGACACCTTTTGCCTCGCTGAACACCAGCGATCGTTACGGCTCGATCGAGGTGGAAGCGGGATCTGCCGACAAGCCGGTGACCATGCGAGTCTTTTACGCCCAGCCAAGGCAAGTGAGGCCGGATACGCCGGTCGTGTTCGTCATGCATGGTGGGCGACGCGATGCCAATATTTACCGCGATATCTGGGGCCGATACGCCACGCAATATGATGTGCTGATCGTATCGCCTGAAGTACCCGAGAAAGAGTTCCCGACGGGCTGGGGGTATCAGACCGGCAACTGGGTCACCCGGGATTCATCGTCCCTGGATGCTTCAAAGGGTAAACGCATTCCGCCCCAGCAATCCTCGTTCGCCGCGGTGGAACGGGTGTTCGATCAGATCCGCCAGGAGTTCGGCCTGGAAGCCGAGCGGTACGACATTTATGGCCATGGCGGTGGCGCTCAGTTCGTACACCGGATGGTGATGCTCTGGCCGGACGCCAGAATCCGCACCGCGATAGCGGCGAACGCCGGTAATTACACCTTCCCCGACTACAGTCTGCCCCTGCGCTATGGCCTGAAGAACACCGGCATTGATGATGAAAGCCTGAAGCGCTCTTATGCCCACCGGTTGGTCATCATGTTGGGTACCGATGACAACGATCCACATCACCGCATCCTGAACAGAACCGCTGTAGCCATGGCGCAGGGCCCCCATCGTCTTGCCCGCGGAAAAAGCTTTTACGCCGTCTCGAAAGCCAAGGCCGAGGAAATAGGCGCCGAGTTCAACTGGGAGGTAGAGACCGTTTACGGGGTAGGCCACAACGCTCGCGGAATGGCTCCGTCCGGTGCGCGGTTGCTGCTGTCTGGTGCAAGAGAAACATCGCTGTTTTCCAATTCGGGCGCAAGGCGTGATGCCGCCGGAGCAGAAGACGAAAGCGGTGAAAGCAAAACACCGTTTAGAGGGGCTGACGACGATGAAGATTATCCGTTCTGAAACATGCCCGTTACGGCATCGAATCGTTGCTCACTGAGGCTAGCCAGGAAGTTACACATGAATCAAACGAACAAGGCCGGCAGACCGGCAGCACGATTAAGCGTCAACTTGGAACACGGCCGGATCAGCTATCTGGAGCAGGGCGAGGGGGAGCCATTGGTATTGCTGCATGGGATCAATGGCAACGCCTCAAGCTGGGAGGAGCAAATAGATGCCCTATCGCCGAGCATGCGGGTCATTGCATGGGATGCACCCGGTTACGGTAACTCGGATGTGGCAGGTGATGACCTCACCGATCTGGCTCGTGCCGCGATTGCGTTTATCAAGCAAGTGTCGGCGGCGCCGGTGACGTTGATAGGGCACTCGATGGGCGGACTGGTCGCCATGAAGGTAGCCATTTTGGAGCCCGCACTGATCAAGCGTCTGGTTTTATCCTGCACCCATCCTGGTCATGCCTTGGACCGCAACGGAGAGGCCGATGATCGCTATAAGCGCCGTCTCGACGAACTGAGCAACCTGCCTCTTGAAGTGTATGGAGAGCGCCGGGCAAAGGGCATGCTGCCTGCTGGAACGGCTGGCGATGTATACAAGCGAGTGGCTGAGATTGCTGCCGAATCAAGGTTAGAGGGCGTGTCAGCCGCTGCCTGGGCGATTCAGACTGCCGATCTGAAACCGGAACTCGCCAGGATACAGGCGCAGACCCTGGTGATTACCTGTGACCAGGACTCTGTTGCGCCACTGGCAAAGGCCAAACCCCTGCTGGCGTCGATTCCCGACGTTCGCCACGTCCAGCTTTCAGGTTTGGGGCATGCGCCCTACCTGGAGGATTCCCATAGATTCAACGCTGCCATATCGGACTTTCTGGCGTCGCCGTAATGAGCCATTCGGTTGGGGGAGAGACAAGCATGATGTCAGGAAAACCGGCAAGTGAGCTGTTCAGCATATCCTCGAAAATCCAGGCATGGCTGGACGTCGAGGTGGCGTTGGCCAATAGCCAGGCCGAGCTTGGCATGATCCCTGTGGAAGCAGCCAGGGAGATAACGCTCAAGGGAAAAGCCGATTGCATCGATCAGTCAGCCCTGCTGAGCGATATGGAGGTGACCAAGGCGCCCATCGTCTCTCTGGTGCGCTTTCTGGCCCGTGCCTGTGATGGCAATGCGGGTGACTATGTTCATTGGGGCGCGACAACGCAAAACGTCATGCAAACCGCTGAGATTCTTCTCATCCGTCAATCCCATCAGCAGTTGCTGAACAGTCTGGCCGGATGTCTTGAGGCCCTGGCCCTGCTGGCCGAGAACGGCTCTGACATGGTCATGGCCGGCAGGACGCAGCGCCGGCACGCACTGCCCATCACCTTTGGCTTCAAGGCCGCCGCCTGGATTGATGAGCTGCTGAGGCATGAGGAGCGGCTGCGGACTGCGGAACCCCGGGTGTTCGCTCTGATCTTTGGTGGTGCCGTGGGCGCCATGCATTCGTTTGGCAGTCAGGGCGAGGCATTGAGCAAGAGTCTTGCCAGGAACCTGGCGCTGCACTGCTTTGATGTCCCGAGCCGGTCTGCCAGCGATCATCTCATTGAGTACGTCCTGTTGCTGGGTTTGCTGGCGGCCACCTGTGGGAAAATAGCCCAGGAGCTGTATGTACTGATGTCGGAAGAGTTCGGCGAAGTATATGAGGATCTGGGTGATGCCGTGGTGGGCAGCAGCACCATGCCACAGAAAGTTAACCCAAAACTGTCGGTTAACGTCATTGCGCTGGCAGCGCAGCTCAGGGCTCAGGTGAATCTGGCGCTGGAGGCTGGCCAGGTCAGTCATGAGGGGGACGCGGCGTCGAGCAAAATCCTCTATGCCGCTATCGACATGGCCTGCCCGTTAGCCAACAAAATGCTGTTTGAGCTTGAAGAGTTGCTTGGCAAACTGCGCCTGAATCCGGCCAGAATGCGTACCAATCTGGAGCTTTCCCATGGTTTGATCAATTGTGAAAACGTGATGATGAAGCTGGCTGGCGCAGGTCTGGGCAGGCAGCTTGCTCATGATGTCGTGCATGAGGCCGCCAGCACTGCGGCGCGTACACACCGCCCGGTGGGACAGGTTCTGATTGGAAACCCTATCGTCAACAGGATAATGCCGCGCGAAGGCATTCAGGCGGCACTCGACCCGGAAAGCCACCTGGGCGATAGCGTAAAGCTCGCAATCAAACTTGCCCGTCGTGCGCGGTCCGAGGCTGAACGAGTTCGACGCCACACCGCATTGCTGGGTGGATAGAACTCATAGGCTGAGTAGTCCCAGGGAGGGCAACTGGTATCAAGAACAATTTGCGTAGGGAAAATGGTGGGCCCAGTAGGACTTGAACCTACGACCAATCGATTATGAGTTTGCCGCTGACACGCTATGTCTAGGAAAATCAAGCGTATACGAGCGTAATCCAATTAAGTATAAAGTACTTGCGTGTCAGTAGTTTAGCGCAGTTTGGCGAAATAGGGCAGACCTAATGAATGTACCGCTACTGTACCGCCAAGTTGCCCTTGTCACGATACCTTGCCCGCCGTGTATGGACAGTCTTCTATTTGCGTAGTAACGTACCTACATTAGTGATTCGTGTAGGAGGTTTCACCATGACCATCACAACCCTATCCAGTCGAGAGCTTAACCAGGATGTGACCCGGGCAAAGAAAGCGGCCAAGAGTGGTCCTGTGTTCATCACTGATCGCGGAAAGCCTGCTCATGTGCTGTTGAGCATTGAGGAATACCAGCGGCTTACAAGGCAACGTCGCAACATCGCTGATTCTCTGGCTATGCCGGACATTGCGGACATCGAGTTTGAACCGCCGCGTGTGACAATCGGCACCCAGCCGGCTGATTTCTCATGATGTTCGTTCTCGACACCAACGTGGTGTCCGAACTGCGAAAGGTTCGGGTTGGCAAGGCTGACCCGAACGTGGCGGCATGGGCTGAAAGCGTCGATGCCGCCGAGCTTTTTGTGTCCGCTATCACCATCATGGAGCTGGAGCTCGGCGTGTTGTCGATTGAACGCAAGGACGCCACCCAGGGCGCCATGCTGCGCTCGTGGCTGGAGCAACATGTATTGCCGGAGTTCTCCGGACGAACATTGCCAGTCGATACAGCCGTGGCGCAACGCTGCGCCCGGCTGCATGTGCCCGACAAGCGCGGTGAGCGTGACGCGCTCATAGCGGCAACGGCCCTTGTGCATGGCATGACGGTAGTCACTCGCAACGTGGCCGATTTCGAGCTTACAGGAGTGGCCGTGCTCAACCCGTGGGAGGCGCTGTATCGATAACGACCGCCCGCCAGCCTAGCTTCTTCTTTTGGCGAAGATGGCCAGAACGGGTGAGTTTACCGCTACTTTACCGTTCGGGCATCACTTGTTGGTACACCTTTGGTCGAACACTAAGCACTTTCCGGTGTGGAGACGCCGATGGGCAGAAAACAGGAAAATGACTAAGGTAGTCCGAGGTATTACCTCGGACTAGGGAGGCCGCGACATGGCAACGGCAACATCCATCAAGCTTGATGATGAACTGAAGGGGCGCGTACAGCACTTGGCTGAAGCGCGCCGCCGTACTTCGCACTGGATCATGCGCGAGGCCATCGCGCAGTACGTCGAACGTGAGGAAAAGCGCGAGTCTTTCAAGGAGGATGCGCTGCGCGCCTGGGATGACTATCGGCGAACGGGCCTGCATCTGACCCTTGAGGAGGCTGATGCCTGGCTGGCGAAGCTCGAGGCTGGCGAGGATGTGGAGCCGCCAGAGTGCCACGTCTGATCTGGACACCGCCGGCACTGGCTGACATTCAACGACTCCACCGCTTCCTCGCCTCGGAGGATGCCGGTGCAGCGCAGCGGGCGGTGAAAGCGATACGCGCGGGAGTCCGGATTCTGGCCCATCAGCCGTATCTCG